>Ga0105050_10008305_pt1 | contig 12029 bp, 12 predicted proteins | sample FRY01_FD_78088 | JGI IMG/M metagenome (GOLD analysis project Ga0105050, IMG submission 78088) | Freshwater microbial communities from Lake Fryxell liftoff mats and glacier meltwater in Antarctica - FRY-01 | ecosystem: Environmental > Aquatic > Freshwater > Ice > Glacier meltwater ... | reverse complement strand
ATTCGTCCTACTGAGCTGCTTAATGCGAGTCAAAGCCCAGAACTTCAAGAATGGTGGCAGTATATTGCGTACGGTGCCGCTAAAAAAGTATTTGAAGATCGTATGGATATGGAAAGTATACAAATGATTATGCCTGAATTTAAAAAACAAGAAACGCTCATATTAAGAAGAACTATTGTTCAACAGACTTCACAGAGAACTTATACGATATATACAGAAAATAATTCATCCTCTGGCGCTTATGGCGGCGGATATGGTTCTGGTGGAGGGAGTTTCTAATGGCTTATTTAAATAATATTCCAACGGGGCCACAGCGGCTTAAAGATTCACAACCGCAGATCCAGAATAATTTCTTCCAAATCAAAGAACTGATTGATATTAATCACGTTACCTTTGATGATCCAGCAGGTAATCACGGTAAACATAAATGGGTTAGCTTTCCGGTACAAGTTGCTGAACCAGTATTCTTGGCAACTGAAGAAGGTTTATATAATAAAGTTCCTGCTGCACCATTTCCTCTTACAGGGGTTCAAGAGTTATTCGTTCATAAACAAATATTTGGTCCAGCTAGCGTAGAAGTTCCTATGACAGCGTCTATTTTAAGTACTGTTCTCCCACTACCTAATGTATTATCTAATGGCTGGACGTATCTTCCATCAGGTATCATCATGCAATGGGGTTATGGAACAACGGCAGCCGATCTTAATGGAACGTTATTTAATTTTACTACTCCTTTCCCTACGGCATGTTTGAATGTTCAATTAACCGTAGTTAACAATGTTGGAGTTGGTGATATTAATGATTCTATTACACTTCAGAACTTTGCGCCTAACTTTGCTGGGGTTGCAGGTTTTTATGCTGTCGGTAATAGAAGAGCTCAGGCTACCTTTGCAAAAGCAGTACCTTTTACTTATTTAGCTATAGGATACTAGGATGCCATTTGACAGATTCATGATTGCACCGCTCAATTCAGGTCTGGATAATGATAAGCGGCCCTGGATGATCGCAGATGACGCCTTCGAGCAACTAAGTAATGCCTATGTATTCCGTGGACGTGTAAAGAAACGTGTTGGATCTAAGTTACTTAATGAAGATCCTAATCTTTCACGATTGCGGATCAATGTAGCAACAACCGCAGCGGTTACTGGTAACCTAGTTGCAACAATTATGCCTGGTATTTATTGGGCTATTGGGCAACAGTTTTCAGTTGAGGGTACAGTTTTTACGGTATACCAAGCTAATGGTGCTACCTATACAACCGGTGCTGCAACCGCAACTTATAATACTGCTTCAGGAAGCTTAGTTATCACTGGTAATAATGAAAATCCTAGCACTGTTATTTACTTCTATCCTAATTCGCCAGTAATGGGACTGATATCCTATGAAACGAATGCGGTAAATGATGAGCCTACATACGCGTTTGATACGCAGTTTGCTTATCAATATATTAATGGTTGGGAGCGGTTAGGAACAGCAATATGGGCTGGTACAGATTCTCAATTCTTTTGGGGAGCAACGTATCGAGGTCCTTTGAATTCTGATAAGTATCTTTTTATTACTAATTTTAATGCACCCGATCCTATTAAGTATTGGGATAGTGCAGCATGGAATGATTTCATTCCGCTTCTTGATGCGGTAACAACACTTGTTACTGGTCGCATTATTCTCCCCTTTAAGAATAGATTAATTGTACTCAACACCATTGAAAATGACGGTGTAGCTGATTTCTCTTATCCAAATAGATGCAGGTTCTCATGGAACGGATCTCCTGTTGATGTAGCGGCTTGGCGTGCTGACATTCCTGGTAAGGGTGATTGGTTGGATGCCCCAATAGTTGAAGCAATTATTACGGCAGAATTCTTAAGAGATCGATTGATTGTTTATTTTGAGCGTAGTACCTGGGAACTTGTTTACACAGGTAATGAAATTGCTCCATTTAGATGGCAACAAATTAATACTGAACTTGGTGCTGAATCTACCTTTTCTATCGTTCCTTTTGATCGGCATGTCTTAGGTGTCGGTGATGTTGGCATCCATCAATGTAATGGTATTAATGTTCAACGTATTGATAATAAGATTCCGGATAAAGTGTTTCAGTTCTCTAATATTGATGATGGAAGAGAGCGTATCTATGGGATTCGTGATTATTATACCGAATTAGTGTATTGGTCATATCCTGAAGGTGAACGTGAATTTGGGATTTATCCAAACAAGATCCTTGTTTATAATTATAATAATAATGCATGGGCTATTAACGATGACACCATAACCGCCTTTGGTTACTTCCAACCGGCAAATTCTGCAACGTGGGAAAACTCTTTCGAAACATGGGAATCATCATCGGGTACATGGGATGGTGGACAACTAGATACTAAATTTAGAAGCATCATAGCTGGTAATCAGCAAGGTTATACTTTTATTCTCAACCGTGATCAAGCAACTAATGCTAAAGCCCTTCAGATCACTAATCTTACGTACAGTATTAATGTTATTACCGTCACAAGTATTAATCATAATCTTAGTAATGGGCTATCTAGTATTAATAGTGTTAATAATGATTATGTCTCATTCTCAAACGTTCTTGGAATAACAGGGCTTGAAGGAAGAATCTTTGATGTTGCTGCCATAATTGATGCTAATAGATTTGCTATCGTTTATAGAAAAGATCCATTAGACCCAGGAAGCCCGGTAAACATCTCAGGTACCTATATCGGTGGTGGAATCCTAGCACGCGTAACTCCTATAGATATCTACACTAAGCAATATAACTTTTATGTTGATAAAGGGCGTAATGCTTACGTTGCTAAAGTTGATTTCTTAGTTGATAAGACGGTATCGGGCGAACTTACCGTCGATTCTTTTGTCTCAGCATCTAATGAATCGTTGGTGAATTTTGGTATAACGAGTGGTGCATTACTTGGTACCGGTGCGTTAGAAACAAGTCCGTATCCTTTAGTGCCACTTGAAGCAACACAAGCGCGAATATGGCATCCTGTGTACATGCAATCAGAAGGTGAGTGTATCCAATTACGTCTTTATTTAACGCCTAATCAGGCCATGAATACGAGTATATCTAGTTCTGATTTCGAACTCCATGCGATGACGTTTATAGCGACTGCTACAAGTTCCAGACTCCAATAAAAACAGATGAAGCCGGTGTTTTAAGCCGGCTCTATCCGAAAAAGGAGAAAGGAGATCTTCGTAGTAAAATGATGCATGTATTACTATAACATTTATTGTTTTATATATTCAAGAACTACATATGTTAGAGTGAATGCTGTCTTATTTGAATGTGTTGTTATAGTAACATGGGTTGCATTAACTGATAGGGTAACGATATCACCTGCAACGCTACTTGCATGTGGGATAGGTATATAATTAAAACCTACTGGATTACTTGCTGTTGCATAGATACGTGTAAACGAATAACCATTCGTTATGTTGATACCATGAACTACTGTTTTTGTAGCATTATTGGGTAATGCACCAAAGTTAACGACAGTTCTAAATACTTGTCTGTATGTTGGTGTTTGTGGGGTCGACGCTGTTAGTAATGGATTGGGAAAGAATACCTGACTGTTTAAGAACTCTTGTAGTGTATAATATCCGGTATCTTTTAAGTTCAATGCTAATGAAATGTTATTGATGTTTTGATAGAGTCTAACTAATAGATCACGAAATTCTGGACTGTTTAGATCAACGTTTTGAACTTCTGCTATATCCCATACATTAGTTGTAGGGACGAATAATCCTATATTTGATTGAGATGAACTTGATCCTGGCATAACAATCCTTTTTTATTTTAATGGTTTCGTTATATGATATTTAACAGAGCTTATCAGGTTATTAGTTATTGAAGGAGAATATTATGGCAATGCCAAATATGGCAAATCTTGGTGGTCAAGGATACTCGCCGGTACAATCATTTAAAATGCCTAAACAAGCCGGGTTTTTTGAAAGTTATTTTAAAGGAACTTCTCCTAGTGTAACTCAGATAAGTAAATTCAATCCCCAACAACAAGACGTAATGTCAAAGCTTCTTCAACAACTTCAGGGTAACCAATTTGACTTTGATCCAATAGAACAACAAGCAAGAACTGGATTTCAACAAAAGACGCTGCCATCTATTAAAGAAATGTTTACAAGTATGGGTGCCGGTAGCCAAGGTTCAGGTGCATTTGCTAGAGCATTGGGTGGAGCAGGTGCGGGGCTTGAGGAAAGTCTTGCTGGTATGAAACAGCAATATGGCTTACAACAACGTGGTCAGAATCTTCAGTTCGGCATGCAACAACCATTTGATACTATGCAACAGGAAGGATCTACTGGATATCTTCAAAATATGTTTAGTAAACTTATGTCTGGTGGTTTAGATCCTGAAACGATGGAAATGTTAGCTAAGTTTCTTCCAATGTTGATGGGAGCGTAATATGTCTTTATATTTCAAAGGTGAAGATCCTAGTTCTGGAGCGTCGTTAGGTCGTGAATCTGCAGAAGGATTATTTAAAAATCTTAGTGCAAGCATCCAGGGCCTTGCTCAAAATAAAATAGAAAAATTACTTCAAGATAAGCAAAATAAGTCTATTGATGAAAGTCTTAAAGGTCTTGGATTTAGCCCTGAACAAGCAAAAGCTATTGCACCGCTTTCTAAGATTAATCCGCAAGCTTTTAGTGAAATAATAAAACAAAAACAACAAGAACCGGGACAAAAATCGTACGCTCAGATGATTAATCAAATACTTCAAGGTGGGCAACCAGGTAAAATAGGGCAACAAGAACAAATGCGTGAACCTTCTGGGCAACAAGAACAAATGAGTGAACCTTCTGGACAACCGGGTGTTGGTGGCGGGTCTCCTATGTTTGGTGGTGGGGTTAATGCTAATCAAGCAACTCAATTAGCAAAATTAATTCAACACAAACAAGACATGGAACAGAAAGAATCCCTTGCGACCAGAAAAATGTCCCATCAGGAATCTATGGCGGCACGTAAGACGTTCGAACCGCAATGGCAAGGAATTAAGGATAAGGCTAGAGCAGCAGAGAAGAATATTCATGACTATAATGCTTTAATAAAAATTATCGATACTGATAAAAATTTAAGATCGGGTCCTGCATACCAAATACTTAAGAAGTTTGGGTGGGAAGAACTTGGTACTAGTACAGGAACACAACTTGCTGAAAAGGTCATTGCTAGAATGTCAGAGAATGCTAGTGCTTCTTACAATGTTGGAAGGTTAACTAACCTAGATCTAGAATCATATCAGCGTTCATTAGGTAGTCTTAAAAATACACCTGAAGGTTTAAAGGCTATAGCAAAATCAGCTATTCTTAAGAATGAAGCAGAAGTTGTACTCAAGAATGCTGTAAATCAAGTACTAGATAAGACAGGCAACAAGCCTACAGATAGAACTATCGATGAAGCTCAAGCTATTGCTGCCCCAAGACTAAAAGAGCTGGCTGACCAGGATATGAAGCTTATTGAAGATGCTATTACTCAACAGAATGCTGGACCTTTATCAGTTGGGAAAAAATTCAATGATCTTCCATCACCTAAATCATTACCTGTTGGGTCTAGAATAAGATCTGCTGATGGTAAGATTATTGTTAATACAGGAACTAAATGGGAAAAGGAATAGCCATGGCATACGAGCTTATATCATTACCTGAATCTTCACGAGATCCATTGAAACCTGGTGGCTTATCTGGTGGCTTATCTGGTGGCTTGGGGCGCGATATAGGTCGTACTATAGCCCGTGGTGCTGAATCAGTACTTGGATTGCCCGGTGATATATCATCTTCCGTTCTTGGGTTAGCTAATACGGGTATCCAAAAAGTAACTGGAGAGCCGGGTCCATTACCATCTCAAATACTTCCTACTTCACAGAATATTAGATCAGTTACTAAGAAGTTAACTGGTGAGTCATTAGAGCCTCAATCTGAACGTGAAGAGATGTATGATGAAGTTGTAGGTGACTTGGCTTCATTTTTACTTCCAGTTAAGGGAAAGATCCCATTTAAAGGCGCTATTATTAAAGCTTTGGGCGGCAATGCTGCTGCATGGTTAACCAAAGAAGTTGGCGGCGGTGAAGGGTTACAGGCAGCATCTAAGATAGGATTTAATCTCATCGCAGGCCTTCCGGGTGGACGTAATAAGTTAACTAAAGATATGAAATCTAGTTATTCTGCAGCTGAAGAGGCTAGTAAAGGCGCTTTGCAGCCCGCTAAGGGTCTATCACATGAGCTAACTAAAGACTTCGATAAGCTTAATAGTGGTATTAAGACACCATGGAAGAAAGAACTTAAGGACCATATCTCAACTATACAGAAAGATATATCCAGAAAAGATGGAACAATAGCAGTTAAAAAAGCCTGGGATTATAAGAAAGAACTTAATAATCTTATATCAAACTATAAGACCGATAGAGATGCTCTTCCTATGCTTAAGAAGACGGTTAACGATCTTAATGGTGTTTTAAGTGATTATGCCAAGAACAACGCTGCTTTTGGTAAAGAGTTCTACAGGGCTGAGGATATCTATCGCGGTCTTAATCAAGCTTCAACAACAACTAAATTCTTACAAAAGCATGTTAATGCAGAAAAACTACTTCATAATCCATTATCTAAGGCATTGCTTCTTGGAGGGACGCATCATTTTTTCCCTATGGCTACGTTACCTGCGACTGCTGCAGGTTTAGGTATTGGTTTTGGAGCCCGTGAAGCATCTAAGACAATTGATTTCTTCAAGAATTCTAAAGAAGCTAGAAGCTATTACAAGAATGTTATACAAGCGTCGCTTGTTGGCAACGCTGCTGTTGCATCAAAGAATTTAGTTAAACTTGATCACGAAGCTGATAAATATAACCCAACAGAATCTGGCAAATACGAACTAATTAGCCTGTAAAACAACCATGAGTGGTTATTTCTTAACAGTAACCACTCTTTTAACCTGTTGAATTACTGGCTTTTGTGTCTTGCTAGCCATTGGTTTATGTTGACTTTGTAACTCTTTAAACGTCCATCCATTCCCATCTTTTTCAACTATTAATGATTCAGCATCCGTCCATAGAGGAATCTCATCATCGCTTTCATCATCAATGTCTGGGTCGTTATAAAAATTAATCGCTGGATTATCAACTTTAACTGATGCACCAATTTTTATATTATGAGCCTTAATTAATAACCCAGCGATTCCTATTAAAATAAACAACATGGTTATTATAGTTACGAGTAAAAACTTTATAACTTTATTATCCGTTTCATTCATAGCTCTTATCCTTTTTTATTTGTTCCATTATTGCGCGCATTACATATTTAGTGATACTTATCCCACGCGTTGATGCTCTAACTTTTATATCACTGTGGATCTCTTTGGGGATCTCTAGGCCAAGCCTTTGTGTTGTCTTATTTTGATCTTTCATAATTCCTTTTCAAATGTACATTTTTCCATGAATATATTAACAGAAATTGCGAACGCAGTCATTAAAATATTAATATAGTAATAACAAATATCAACTATATTTTAATGAGGAAATTATATGAGACCACCTATTACGAATGTGGCATACGGTCTAACCAATGCCTTACAAAAATTATCGCCGCAGCCGATTGTTTCACCGCGATTTCCTTCGGGAAGAGATCGTGCTGAAATAGGCACTATCTGGGTTGATACAACTAATAATGACTATTATGTGGCTACAAGTGTTGTTGCTGGAGTCACTAACTGGGAAGCACAATCTACGGGTTCTGGCACATTCCCTACCGTTACTATAAACGGTGGCGTTGGTACTGTCTTAACGGTAGCTGCAAGTGGGAACACATTACTTGGTGGAGATTTAACCGTTACAGGTAATTCGTTTATTTCTGCTACTGACATACTTGGTAATTTAGTGACTACTGGTGGAGATGTAACTATCTCCAATGATGCAACCACTGCTAATATTGATATTGGTACTGGAGCATCAACAAAAATAGTAACTCTTGGTTCATTATCTGCAGCATCACGAACTATTATTCAAGCTAGTTCTGCGGGTATTGAACTTGATTCATCGGGTAATGTGTTTATGTTCCCTGCTGCCCTTACTACAGCTTCTACTTCTCCTACATTAAATAAGAGAGTTGGAAGTATCCGTATTACTGGCTTAACAACAGCTGCTACAGCTACAGAAATTATAACTATAAGTAATAGTATTATAACAACAACATCAGCTATTTTCTGTAGTGTTACTAGTTTAAATGCCTCAACCAATGATGCTTTGATGCAAATAAACGGATTAGTTCAGAGTACTGGACAGCTCATAGTAAGTTTAGACAATATTGGCTTAGGTGCGCTTGGTGCTGGTGATGATGTCCGTATTAATTTATGGGTTCTTAATTAATCGTTAGGAGTCTTATGTCATTAGCAAATTTCATTAAACCAATTGTACTTAAAACGATTTTATCTTCGGCGGTGTCTGCTACTTATGCCGCTATTAATACCGATGGACTTGAGCAACCATGTTTCATGTTGAAAATAGTGAACAACTCTACGGAAGCGGTAACCATAAGTTATGATGGGACTAATGATCATGATTATGTTCCTACAATAACAACGGCAACTATCCAGAATTCACCATCACAGCCACATAACGGTGGAGGTTTGTTTAAAATGGGAACGGCTGTTTATGTTAAAGGAACTGCTGGTACCGGTAATGTTTATTTAGTTGGTTATTACCAAGGTTAGGAACGAATATGGCTTTAGCAATTAGAATGCGCTTCGAACCTTTACGATCAATAGCCTACAATGCCATCGTTAGTGGTTATATGGGTGTTGGAACCGTATTGGTATATCCAGCAAGTCAGTTTTTTATTCAGAATCTTACTAATGCTACCTTAATGTTTTCATTTGATGGTGTTAATAATCATTTTCCATTGCCGGCGGGTGGTTTTTTTCTTAGTGATATTGGATCAAACCAGGCGCGTAATCTTGGATTCTTTCTGTCTGCTGGAGACCGGCTTTATGTAAAACAATCAGAGGTCCCAACATTGGGTGATGTGTACTTCACCGTTGCTTATGGATTTGAAGGATAAGAGGAGAATTCATGAGTCAGGCGGGAAAATATCTGCTACTTAATGGCGGATCAGCAATTTCAACGCTTACGGGAAATAGTGGCTTGGCTGTTGGTCCAAATGGTTCAAGTAATATCGACATAGTTGGATCGGGAATTATTACCGTTGTCGGAAATCCAGCCACTAATACACTTACCATTTCATCCAGTGCCTCTTCTATATTTACTTGGAATGTAGTAACCGATGCGTCACAAAACTTGGTAGCTAATAATGGTTACATAGCCAACAACGCTGGTGTTAGTACGATGACGTTGCCAGCCGTGGCAACTGTTGGTGATACTATTAAAGTAACAGGGATGAACAATGCAACCGGATGGAAGGTAGCACAGAATGCAGGCCAATCAATTAATATATCAACGGTAACTACAACTGTTGGAGCTAGCGGATATCTGCAATCATCCGGTACTAGCGATTGTATTGAACTACTTTGCATTATAGCTAACACAGGGTGGCAAGTAATATCAGTTGTGGGAAATATAACCTATGTTTAATCATTAAATTAATACGGTGATAAGTAATGGCAAATAATAATAGAGGTTTAAATGGTATTAATCCGCTTTCATACTTAGGAGTTAATCCATATAGTCCACCAGATTTAATTGTTAATAAAGGTGCCCCAACAGAGAGTAATTTCAAGAATATTCAATTAGGCGCTTTATGGTTGGACAATTCTAACGATTTACCAACTGTTTCTGATATTTATATGTTGGTTAAGATCCAAAATGGTGTAGCTAGATGGGTGTCGTTAGGCAGTTAATAAAAATTTAATTTAATAGGAACTTTTATGGCGGTAATTAATAATAAATTGAATGGTACCAATCCTCTTTCATATCTTGGAGTAAATGCACAACAACCACCTGATATAATTATCAAGAATGGTGCACCTACGACTCAAGATTATAAAAATATGCAAATCGGAACACTTTGGCTTGATAACAGTTTGCCAAATCCAACTAGTGCTAACGTTTATATGCTGGTTAAAACTCAAGGTTCATCAGCTCGTTGGACTAACTTTGCAGGCGGCGGTGGCGGCGGTGGTATTGTAGGGATAACTGGCGAGATTGGCACACAAGTAGCTCCAGATGGGTTAGGTAACCTTAACCTTGTTGGTGACGGCCAACTTATTCTAGTAACAGGAACTCCAGGAACAAATACCTTAACCGTGGGACCTGTATTGCCTTATTTCTTTACCCGATCACTTACTGGAAATGGTGGTGGTGGTGCCATTGATCCACAAATGGGGAATATAAATATTCTTGGCGGAACTGGCATAACCGTAGTCGGTAATAATGTAGCTGGAAGTATTACTATTTCTGCAACAGGGGATCCTGGTTCTGGTATAAGTACATTAACTGGTAGCACAAGCGGTGGTCCAATCTCGCCTGATGGTCTGGGAAATGTTAACTTAAATGCTGGTGCTCGCATGACCATAACTGGTGCTGGTAACGCTGTAACTTTCACGGCAGCTGCTCCAACTGGTGTAGAAACAATAACAGGAACTGCTGGAGGTGCTATTAGCGCTAGCGGTGGTAATAATATTAATTTTACTGGGACCGGCGGTATAACCATTGTTGGTAACCCTGCAACAAATACCTTAGATTTTATTTACACTGATCCTACTGATGATGTATTAACATTAACTGGTGGTACTGGTGGCGCTGTTTCTCCAAGTGGTGGTGGTAATATTAATCTTCTTCCTGGCGCTGGTATGACCATTGCCGGTAACCCTGCAACAAATACCCTTACCTTTAGTACTACTGCTGCTGCTGGTGTACAAACGCTTTCTGGCGATACTGGTGGTAATGTTTCACCAGCCGCTGGCGGGAATCTACTTCTTACTGCAGGAGCTGGTATAACCGTTGTTGGAACGCCTGGTTCTAATCTTATTACAATCGCTGCTACAGGTGGTGGTGGTGGTGGTGGTATCACAAGTATTGTTGGTGATACGGGTGCCCCTCAAGTTGGTGCCGCACAAAGCATTTTAGGTGGAACAACTGGTCTTAGTTTTGGTAGTGCTGCTAATGCGGCAACTGCAACATTTGCTGGAATAACCGCTAACGCTGGTGTCGTTAATCTCGGTACTGATAATGCTGCTAACGCGGTAAATATCGGTGTCGGCACAACGGCTCGTGCAATTAGCATTGGTGATAGTGCTGCCGCTCATACAGTAACCATTGGTTCAACAACTGGTGCTGCTTCTATTGTTCAAAGAGTTGGTACTGGTAATTTTGTACTTGATGGTGCTGCAACTTCAACGTATAACGTTGGGACATCTACCACTACGGGTGCAATAACCATTGGTGGGACCGCTCAAACGGGTACTATGACTTTAGGAAGCTCTACTGGAATTAATACAGTTTTAATTGGGGCTGGTACGGGAGCAACCACCGTTAATATTGCTGGCACAACAACTAATGGTGCTGTTGATATTGGTTCCGCAATGACTTCTGGTACAATTGAAATTGGTGGTGATGCCCAAACAGGTACTATTACCCTGGGTACATCAACTGGTACGAATATTGTTAATCTTGGTGTAGGAGCTGGCGCTACAACCGTTAATATGGCTACTGGTGGGACTAATGCCAAAGCAGTGAATATTGGTACTGGTGCTGTAGCAAATGTAGTAACTATTGGTTCAACAACTGGTGCAGCTTCTATCACACAACGTGTTGGTACTGGTAATTTTGTACTTGATGGTGCTGAAACTTCAAATTACACAATTGGTGATTCAACCACTGCGGGTACAATAACCATTGGTGGAACCGCGCAAACCGGTGCTATGACTTTAGGAATCTCTACTGGAATTAATTCAGTTTTAATTGGTCATGGTTTAGGAACAACAGAGGTTTTAATCGCTGCCAATACAACTAATGGAGAGGTCTCTATTGGTGAGAGCATGACTACCGGTACAATAAACATTGGTGGTT
>Ga0105050_10008298_pt1 | contig 12038 bp, 11 predicted proteins | sample FRY01_FD_78088 | JGI IMG/M metagenome (GOLD analysis project Ga0105050, IMG submission 78088) | Freshwater microbial communities from Lake Fryxell liftoff mats and glacier meltwater in Antarctica - FRY-01 | ecosystem: Environmental > Aquatic > Freshwater > Ice > Glacier meltwater ... | reverse complement strand
TTCCGTCCTTCAAATGAACCGCTCCATTTTGCCACTCGTGCCAAGCTGAGCTGGAAACCACCGCCCCAGGCCCGATCAGCAGCCGGTCTGCCACCTCGAAGCCGCGCATGGTGGACACAAAAGCGATGTTGGATACAAAGCCGCTTTCAAACTGGAATTTCGCGGTCAGCATGTCCTCTGTCACGTCGGCCGCGACGCTGGTCGGATTGCCAAAATTGCACATCTCTGCGGTTACCGTCTCAATCGGTCCGAACCAGAATTCCTGTAGATCGGCTTCGTGCGATCCCAATTCCATGGCGTGGTAGCCGCCTGCATGGGTGCGGTCGCGGTACCATTGGGGGCTGGGGACGTTTTTCTGGCCTTGTTTGACCGGCGGTTCTGGCGTTGCAAAATTGCGGACAAACATCGTGTCGAATGGACCGAAAGTACCGGCACGCAACAGCGCGGCAAGCGTCCTGTTGCCAGGAAGGCGGCGATAGTTTTCACAACTTGCCACCACCCGCCGGGCCTGCACCGCCGCGGCGACGATCAGGTCGCAGGCATGCACCGTAAGCGCGAGCGGTTTTTCCACCAGCACATGCCTGCCCGCTGACAGCGCATCAAGGACCATCCTATGGTGCAGCGATGTCGGCAGAACGACATCCACCGCTTCAACCCCCGGATCGTCCAGAAGGGCGCCCAAAGCGGCGTATTGCGCCGGACGCCGGCCAAACCGTTCCTCCAGCAGGGTGGTCACCTGCGCCCGCCGCGCCTCGTCAGTGTCGCAGATCGCCACGATCTCGACGGGCCTGCATCCTGCCGCATTCATGTCCGCTACGGCAAGCGCGTGGCGCAGACCCATGCCGCCGCATCCGATCAGCCCCAGGCGCACTGGTTGGAAATCATCCGAAATCATTCACGTCTCACTTCTCGCTATGCCTCGCAGGCGAAGGTTTTTGTGGAGGGTGCCTGAAACCTGTGCCGCCATCCGAAGTCGCGGCATCACGGGCAGGCATTAGCACCGCTTGGACAAGCCCAAGGTATCCTTCTGCCCCCTGCAAAAGATCAGTCAGAGCGATGCTTTCTTCGTCCGAATGCCAAAGGTCCGTTTCGCCCGGGCCCCACATGGCAGCTTCGGCACCGCGTGCGCAAAAAAGCCCCGCATCCAGCGCGCCGCTTGAAAAAAACGGCTCAAGTGGCGGCAGCCCACGGGCGGCACAGCCTGCAGCGACGGCGCGGGCAAGGGGGCCGTCCGGGCTGATTTCGGCAGAATACATGTGTGGGCCCAACACGCAAGACACGTCCCATGGCGGGCCGATGTCAGCAGCCGCCGCTATGGCGGCAAGAGCCGCGTCAGGATCGTCACCGGGCAACAAACGCCGGTCGAACACCAGACGCACCTCGTCCTGGATCGTATGGGTGGCTTCGGGCCAAGACCGCAGCGACGTGGCCGCAAGCGTCGCGCGGCCCAGTCCCGGATGGACACCGCTTCCCAGGTCAAGCGCCATGACGCGGTCCAACACTCGCCGCGCCCCGGTGATTGCATCGATGCCGGCTGAGGGTGAAGAGGAATGCGCCGCGCGCCCCTTTATCGTCACCACGACGTCGATCCGCCCTTTGTTGGCAAGCGCAAGCCGCCCGGACGTGCCCACAGCGATGATCGTCATCTGCGGTACATGATCCAGTGCAGCAAGAAGCGATGCTGCCGCATCATGGCGGCCCGTCTCGCCTGCACTGGTGATAGCCAACGTCAGCCGCCCCCGCAAACGAGTGTCCCTGACGGCGGCGACTGCGGCCAGTGCCGCCGCAAGTGCGCCCTTCTGTTCTGCAACGCCACGCCCCCGTAAGCGCGTGGCGCCGTCTGAAAGGCTCGCCTTGAACGGATCGGCCATGCGGTTCGCAGGATGGGTCATGGCATAAGCCACGATCAGCAGCGACGGCCCATCGCCCGGTTGGCCAAGCTCCACGATGACGTTGCCCATGCCGTCCCGACGATGCGGCAGCCCGATCTCGTCCAGAATCGCCACGACCGGCCCCCCTAGAAACTGCTGGATCATCGGGTCCTGTTCAAACAGGTCTGTTTGCTCGCTGGGCGCAGCGACAAGCCGTTGTGCACAAGCCCTCAGCCAAAGAGGGTCGACGTGATTGGCCAAGGTCATAGGTCAGCTATCCTTATGCTGCCGAAGCCGAACTGGCCGGGGACTTGTGCATTCCAACAATCAGTTTTCGGCACCGCACAGCGTTGTCCGGTCGATCTTGGATGTGACCTCGGGGTCAAAGCCATAAGCTGTCAGGATTTCCGCAAATTTGCCGCTTTCTTGCAGTTTGATCAGACCAGCGTCAAAAAAGTCCCGCAGCTCGGTGTTATTCTTGCTGAAGGCTGCGGCGGAGCATTGGATCGGTTCTCCCTCGACAGCGGTCAGCAGATCGAATTGATCCTCAGGCAACCGTTTCATCACTTCGATCAGCGTGACGTCCGGAAAACCGATGATGTCGACCCGGCCACTTGTCAGCAGGTCCACCGCGCCAGAGACGTCTGGAACGACCATTATCCGTTCAGCCGGCATTCCAAGGTCGAGCGCGCGACGTTCCTCTGCCCCCGCAACGGACGAAAACATGGCATCGCTTGCAACAAGATCTGCATAGGTCATGATGCCCTTAGGGTTGCCCTCAGCCACGATGAACGCTTCGGAGGAACACAGTACGGGCTGCGAAAACAGGACCGCTTCGCAGCGCTCGGCACGAATGAACAGGCCGGTTGCCACCGCGTCAAACCGGTTTGCCAGCAGCCCAGGGATCAGCGCACCCCAGTCTACGACATTGGCTTTCAGTTCCACAGCGCCGAGTTCCGAAAAGACAGCACGCAGAACGTCCGGGTCTGCTCCGGTCAGGGTGCCGTCTGGATTGAGAACTGAATACGGAGGCTCAAGTGCGACACCCATCTGGATGACGCCATCGGCCTTGATCTTGTCAAGGCTGCTCTGCGCCGCAGCCGGAACGGCGACGCTGCAAAGAAGGCCCACTGTTGCTGCGAAAAGGCCAGAGAGAGAAAGTGCGTGTTTCTGCATCATAAGCTCCATGATTGAAAACGATATAGGGTTTCAGTGAGGGGACGTGACATACCGCCGCTCGAGCCAGCGTAGTGCTGCAGCGACGGGAAGACTGATGGCGAGATACAAAAAGCCGACGACCGTTACCGCTTCGAGATAGCGGTATGTCTTGTTGCCGAGGCTAAGCGCTGTTTGCATAGCTTCGGGTACCGCGATCACCGAAAGGATCGCGCTTTCCTTGAACATCAACAGGATATAGTTGCCAAGCGCAGGGATCATGATCGGAATGGCCTGCGGCAACACGATCCGGGCCCAGAGGTCGGTCCGGGAATATTGAAGCGCGCGCGCGGCTTCCCACTGGCCAACGGGCACAGCGCTGATACCAGCCTGATAAACCGCCGACATATACGACCCAGTATGCAACCCGAGTGCGGCGATCCCCGCCGTCAGCGGTGACAGCGTGATCCCCAATTCGGGCAGCGCAAAGAACAAGATGTAGAGGTGAACCAGTAGCGGCGTGCGGCGCAGCAGTTCGGTCAGCGCAAAGGCCACGCGGCGCACCACCGACAGGGGTGCGTAAGCGCACAGCGCCAGCACCAGTCCAAGCACGAGGGCAAGCACCGAACCTGCTGCCGTAGCTTTGATCGTAATGAGAAAGCCCTTCAAAAGCAGTGGCATAATCGACAGGGCGAATTCCGTATCCCACGTCATCCGGTCACCTTGAGCCCTGCCGGGGCAGATGATGCTTTATTGCGCCTGTAGAGTCGCGCCTCCAAACGGTCCATGACTGCATAGATCGCCGAAGCTAGCGCAAAGTAGATGACGAAGATAACGAGCAGGGTGACCAACGTGCTACCGGTCTGACTCCGCATGATCATGGCGTTGCGCGTCAGGTCCGAAACGGTGACAAGCGAGGTCAGCGGGGTCAGCTTCAGCAGGTCGACCAGAAGATTTGCCCCCGGCCTCATCGCAATCCGCAGTGCTTGCGGCATAAGTATATGCATGAAAGCGCGAGACGGCGAATAGTTCAGCGCCCGCGCCGTTTCTTTCTGGCCGCGTGGCACCGCTTCGAGCGCTCCGCGCACCACCTCCGACCCGAACGCGCCAACATTCAGGCCCAGAACAACGACCGATGTCACGAAGGGGGTTAACGTGAGACCCAACAGCGGCAGCGCGTAAAAGCACCAGAAAAGCTGCACAAAACAAGATGTGCCACGCATAAATTCCACTAAGGCCCCCATCGGCCAGCGCAGCCAAGCCGGCCCGTCGTAGCGAACGACGCCTGCAAGAATGGCGAATACGACCATCAGGGCGGCGGAACAGACGTAGATCAAAAGCGTGACCCACAACCCTTCTAGAAGTATCGGCGTGTAGGGAAGGAAAAGGTCCATGCATTGGCCTCAGCGCGTATGCGGAAGGGTCTTGCGCAGAAACTGTCGCGTGCGGCCCTGCGTGGGCGCGGTGAAGAGAGTTTCGGGCGGGGCATCCTCGACGATCTGGCCCGCCTCCATGAAGATCACCCGGTCAGCAAACTCCCGCGCAAAGCTCATTTCATGGGATACCAGAAGCATCGTCAGATCCGTTCGGTCCGACAACCCGCGCAGGACGTTCAGCACTTCATCGACAAGTTCGGGATCAAGCGCCGATGTGATCTCGTCGAACAACAGAATGTCGGGTTCCATCGCCAGTGTTCGCGCAATTGCCACGCGCTGCTTCTGCCCGCCAGACAACTCGTCGGGCCACGAAAGGGCCTTCTGCGCAAGGCCGACCGACTCGAGCAAATCCATCGCCCTTGCCTCAGCATCTGCGCGCGAGCGCTTTAGGTTCAACCGTTGCGGTTGGGTAATGTTTTCCAGAACACTCAGGTGCGGGAACAGGTTGAAGCTTTGGAAAACCATTCCCAGCTTGCGGCGTTGCTGGCGCTGGTAACTTTCCGACGCGGGGCGCAACACAACCCCCTGCACCTCGTGGAACAGCGGCTTGCCATCAATCCAGACGGATCCGTCCTGAATCGTTTCCAGTGTCATCAGGATGCGCAGGATCGTGGTCTTGCCCGATCCGCTGGGTCCGATAATGGCAAGATGCTGCCCATGCGGGATTTCAAGGTCGAAGTCCTTGAGGATCGGTGTGCTGCCATAGGATTTCACCACCGACCGGAATTCGACATACCGCTTTGACGCTTCTTGCGGATCAGAAGCGCGCTGAACAGCGCCATGCTGCAATTGCGATGTACGAAGTTCAGTCATGGCGGCAACCGCAGGCTGTCACGCTGAACCCCGGCCGGGGCATCCGGTAGCGGTCGATGGACAGCGGATAGCCATCTGCCCGTCGATAGGCGGCGAGCAGGGGTTCAAGAAGGTCGGCATTGCGCAGGGCCACATCGCGGATCGCTGGAGCCATGCGCGCGCGCACCTCTTCAGCCGCGTCGCGCAGCGCCTCTGCGGGATGGCCGGCGATCTGGTTGTCGCGTACGACGATCCGCCCGTTCACCACGACGGCACGGATTGATTGGCCGGTTTCGGCATAGACCATCTGACGCAGCGCCGAATGTAGCGGCCGGTAAGATGGGCCTGCCAGATCAAGCATCACCACATCGCCTCGGTAGCCCGGCTTGAGCGCGCCAATTTGTCCCTCAAGCCCAAGCGCCCGCGCGCCCCCCAGTGTCGCGGCGGCAAAGGCGCGGCGGGCTGCGCCGGTTTCACCCGCGTCCGACTGCATCCCCCAGTAAAGTGCGAACAGCTTGATCGACTGGAACAGGCTTTGCACGTCATTGCCGCTGCAATTGTCGCAGCCAAGGGCGATGCCCGCCCCACTATCGGCATAAAAGCGCACCGGCGCAAACCCGTTCAATAGCTTGAGGTTACTTGCGGGATTGCAGGCAATATTCGCCCCCGCCGCGCCAAATCTGGCAACTTCGGGATCGTCGATCCAGACACCATGCGCGATGGTCAGCCGCGGCCCCAGCAGCCCGAACTGGTCAAGCCGCGCAATCAAAGACCCGTCTGCACCGCCGATCCGCGCCATCACTGCCTGATTGCGCGCCTCATAGACATGGGTAAACACTTGGATATCACGGTCCCGCGCCAGCCCCGCCACCCAATCAAGCAGGTCATCCGACGCTCGCTGTGGCGCTGACGGGGCCAAGGCCCAGACAAGGCGCGGATCAGGGCTGGTATCGATCGTCCGTTCGATCAGCATTTTCAGCGCGCCAACATCGACCGGCTGGCGAAGACGCTCACCCACAGGGCCTGCGATTTCGTTCCAGTAGGGCACTGTTTCGGCGGCGGTCCGGTCAGCGATTTGAAGCCCGATGGAAACGCGGATACCAGCATCCGAATAACCTGCGCGCACCGCGTCAAGCTGTTCATCCAGCGCGCCAGTCACGGTCACCATGTCCTGAACCGTGGTGATCCCATTGACAAGGCAATCCGTTGCCCCAAGCAGGGTGCGCAAACGGACATCTGCAAAACCTGCGGCGGCATAATTCGCAGGCCCGCTATAGAACCCCCAGATATCCAGTGGCATCTGCTCGAACAATCCGCGCAAGAGCACGTCGTGGGAATGATAATGCGCATTGACGAGCCCTGGGATCAAAAGCTGTCCCGCCGCGTCCAGCACAGGCACCGACGTCTCGGCGGTGATGGCCGGGCCGATCTTCGCGATCCGGCCATCCAGGATCAAAACATCCGCAAACGGAGGCTGATCAACATCACCATCCAAATCAAAGACACGCCCGTTACATATCAAAAGATCGCCTGAGACTGTCATCGACCAGCCACCGTGAACAGTCGCCCCTCGCCGCGCCCCAGATTGGAGACGCCCCCATGGTTCAGACAATCCCAGACCGTGGCCTGGTTGCTGGTGATCACCGGCACGCCCAGCGTCTGTTCAAGCCTTGACACGATTCCTGCCGTGCGTAGTCCGGTACAAGAGATGAAAAGCGCGTCGCTTTCGGGGTGTAACGCGCGCGCCGCTCCCGCCATCAACGCCTGTGGGGACAGACGATTCATCTGGACATCCCCGTCAAGATCAAAGGTCGAGCACCGGTCAAGTGTGAACCCTGCCGCTTCGAAATGTCCCGCAATCAGGTTGCAGGCGTCTTGATGATAGGGTGCCAGGATCGACAACCGCCGTGCCCCTAGGGCCGCAAACCCCTTTGCCGCCGCCTCAAGCGGTGTGACCACGGGCACTCCGGGGCGCCCTTCGGCAATGGAGCGGTGAACGCGGTCGATTCCGATGGCCACAAGCCCTGATGTGCAAGAAAAGGCAATCGCGCCCAACGAACTGCCCGGCACCAAAAGCGCCGCTGCTGTGGCAAGGTGATCGGCCATTTCGGCCAGTGTGGCGGGCGTGCAAACTACGTTCATCGGCACCCGGTTCACGAAAAGATCCGCCCCGGGAAACGGTGCCAGAAAGTTGCCGCAGTCCACAACACTTGCCCGATCAACGGACAGGGCGATAACACCGATAGACGCAACCGCGCCCGGGCCTCCATCAAAGCTTCGCGCATCACTAGTGATGGACTGCCAGACCCGAGACATAGCCGATTTCCCCCGCATTTCAGTTGGATTGAGTTAGGCGTGAAATTCTTCTTCAATCCAGCGGGACTTTGAAGCATCTTACTTTGACAGAATCAGAAGTAAGGGAACGCATGGGTCGCCTCGCAGACGTCGATATTCGCCTGCTGCGCGTTTTTCGGGCAGTTGTGGATTCCGGAGGATTTTCGTCGGCGCAAAGCGTGCTCGGCACGTCGACTTCGACGATTTCGCTTCACATGACTGAACTCGAAAAGCGGCTTGGGTTCCGGCTTTGTCAGCGGGGTCGTGCAGGATTCGCGCTGACAGATCGGGGGTATCTGACCTTTCAGCAAGTGAAATTGACGCTCAACATGCTGGACGCTCATTTTGACAGCATCGTATCGCTGCGCAAGCGCTTGGTTGGCAAGATTCGGCTTGGCATCGTAGACTCGCTCATCACCCATCCGCACAGCCCGCTGACCGAAGCACTGCGCAAATTCAATCGGCTCGAGAACGAGGTCGAGATGCAGGTTCTGGTTGACGAACGGTCCGAACTCGAGCGACGCGTGCTTGCCCGAGATCTGCAAGCCGCCATCAGCCCCTTCGTGCGCCCCGTGGCGGGGCTGGTCTTTCACCGCCTCTTCATCGAACGACACAGGCCTTACTGCGGATTGGACCATCCACTGTTTGGTCAGACAAGCACCATGACGCGTGCCGAGCTTGCCTCCCATCCGTTCATTCTTCGTAGCCACCTTGGCCGGGCCGACGAAGATCGGTTTCCCGACATGAATGTGCGCGCAACAGCCAACAACATGGAAGCCATGCTGACGCTTGTGCTGACCGGCAACTATTTAGGCCTCTTGCCAGATCACTTGGCGGAGACCTGGGAACAAAAGGGGCAACTCTGGGCGCTGGCAGTGCCGGAACTCGAACAGGTTTCACATCACGCGCTGGTGCTGCCACGCTCACTTGATGTGTCTACGGCGACCGCAACTTTGGCACCCCTGATCCTTGCGGAAGTCGACGCGACTGCTTTCAGAGATGAGCCCCGACCGTTGCCCATGCGGCAGGCGATCAAATATCAACCCTAGACAACAGGTACTTCGCAAATTCGTAGTTTGGCAATTCTAGGTGGGAAAGGTGACCCGGTTTCGATACTGCGCTCATCAGACCCTTGAAAACCAGTTCGGTACAACCTTTGTCCTCAACGTTGACTGCGTCGATCAGTTCCTTGAGTGCCGCAAAGTGACTGGGCGCATCCGGATCGGCCAGAAACTCAGGGGCAAGGCCACCACCATAAATTATGTCAACCACTCCCGGAGAGCGGGGATAAAGCGACAAATACCAGAAATAACCCGGTGACAGCGATATGAAGAGCCCAGGATACACCGAGATGATGTATGTGCGGCGGCGGTCGTCACCTGCAAGGCGGGTATTTTGGGGATGCGCAAGAGCAAGATATTGCTCATCGCTCTTGAGCGCGCAGTGATAGTTGAATGCGGTCGTGCCCGGCACGCATTCCACCTCGTCAAGCGAGACCTGCGGCCCGATCGTGCCGTGGTGGCAGACCGGCACATGATAGCTTTCCATGAAATTCTCGGCCAGCACCTTCCAGTTTGTGTTCCAGGCCACCGTTTCGCGGAAGGATTCGACGTAATTTTCCATGCGGTACTCCCGTACCATCGCCTCTAGCGCAGCCAACTGCTGCGACACCGGGGGCGCGTCGGGGTTCACCGTCACCATGATCCAGCCCAGCCAGTCTTCGCACCGGAACTGTGGCAGCTGATAGTCGCCCTTGCAGAACCCTTCGTTCTGGGACATCCCCGGCGCGCCACGCAAGCCGCCGTCGAGATTGTAGGTCCAGGCGTGATAGGGGCAGCTGATCGTTCGCACGTTTCCAGCCCCCTCGAGGAGGGTGGACATGCGGTGGAGGCAAACATTTGACAACGCCCGAAGGCCCATATCCCGGTCACGCAGCACGATTATGGGATGGCCCGCTATTTCCATCGTCAGATAGTCACCCGCATTGGCCAGCTTCGAAGCCCGGCCTGCGCACAGCCATTCACGTGCAAAGATGTTGTCGATCTCAAGCTTCAGGAACGCGTCCGAAGTGTATACGCTGGGTGGCATTGCGCGCGCGCTCTGGAATGGAACGGCGACATTCGCCTTCAATTCAGCCAGAGCATCGATCCGTTCGAACTTTGTCATGGAAACTCCCTGCGCGCAGCGCGAAGATCACTTATCAAACGCTATTGTTATGTGTCGGCGCGCAGCCCAAACATTCGGAACTCCGCGTCCGTTGGTTTGGGATTTCTTAAAGAATGACGGAACGCCGCGGTTCTGCGCGGAGCGTGCCCACTTGTGCGGAAGCGGCGCATTCATGCGCACCGGGTCGCAGGGCGATAGTTTAGAGCATCTCAAACTATCCACCGCTTCGTTGAAGATGTGTCTGGCGCCGACCAGAAGCAAGACTTTTGCCAATCAACCCCTGACCGGAGCGGAACATGCGCATCCCTGCGTCCACACTATATGCCCTCTACGATAACCTTGCCCGCACACACGGCGCGGATGCCGACGAAAGGCGCCTTTTTGCCGACAGCCTTCTTGACGCTGATCTGAGGGCACACCAGACGCAGGGTCTGGGCCTGGTGACCTATATGGACGAGCTCTTCAGCGCAGGTATCGCCCGGTTCGGCCAGCCGTTCGAAGTGCTACACGACAGCCCTGCCACCGCGCTGGTCGATGGGCACGCCGGTTCCGGCCACGTGATCACGGCGCGTGCCATGGATCTGGCCATTGACAAGGCCCGGCGCAGCGGGATCGGCATGGTGACCACCCGGAACTCGGGCGATTGCGGCATGGTAGCAAGCTTTGCCCTGCGCGCGGTGGCGCAAGACATGATCGGCATTGCAATGAGTACGGGGCCGCTGCTTGTGGCGCCATGGGGCGGGACTACGGCGCAGTTCTGCACCAACCCACTGGCCGTTGCCGTGCCTGCCGGAAGGGTCGATCCCATCGTGATCGACATGGCGACCAGTGCTTATTCCATGGGCAACGTCGTACTTGCCGCACGGGATGGGCGTCTTCTTGACGGGCCTTGGCTGGTGGATGCCGCCGGACGCCATACCGACCAACCGCGCGACGTCATCCTTAATCCGATGGACCGGGAATCGCTGATGGAGGGCGCGCTCCTTCCTGCCGGGCCAAAAGGCTTCGGGATGCTCCTGATTGTGGAAATGCTGGCGGCCCTGCTCAGCGGGGAACGAAACTGGACGGAAAAGGCGGCAGAAGAGCCGACCCAGACGGCGGACACGCGCGATCGCAAGGCTTTTTATTCACAGACGCTGATTGCGATCTCGGTCGCGCATTTTCAGGAATCTTCGGTCTTTCACTCCGCCGCCGAACGGATGGTGGCAACGCTGACCGCGATGACACCCGCGCAGGGGTTCGCAGGCGTTCGCATGCCGGGCGGCGGGGCCAATGCACGCAAGATGGACTGGCTTGCCGACGGCGTCGAAGTGCGAGACGAGGAATGGGGTATGGCATTGCAGCTCGCTCAGCGTCTGGGCTTTATCGACGCGCTGACGTCAGACACCAAATTGGCATCGGGCTGAGAGGAGCGGCACAGCGTGAACTTTGGGGAGTGGACAAGACATGGGGGCCATGCGGCGCGTTTGCTGTTGGCGATTGTCAAGCGACCGTCGAGGGCTGCGGCCTGTGTGATGGCAACGCGGTGAGCACTTTTTGGCGACCGCCTCATCCTTCTGCGCTTTCTCATGCGCGCGTTGGCAATGTCAACGACCGAACCTTCGGCACGAGACGACGAGATCGGCAGGCCACTCCTATAACGGTGGCAATAGTTCAAAAGAGATTCCGGGCTATTTGCGAGATAGATGTACAGCATCTGGCAGCATGCTAGCACCCGCGCAGCATCGGCCTGGACAGCCAGAGAGTCTGCCGTAAGGCGTGCGCAGTCAAGTATGAGCCTGTAGATTTCCACGCGGAAGTGACCCAGGTTTTCCATCGAGAACTGACCCACCTTGAGGTTATGTTTCGAGGGTCAGTCTTGGGTCAAGACATCATTTCCCTCCCTTTTTTTTCGTGCAGCTACAGCTGCGCTTGCTTTGAAGCGGAAGCTGTCGTTTCCGGTCTCCAGGATGTGGCAGCGATGGGTGAGGCGGTCGAGGAGCGCGGTCGTCATCTTGGGGTCGCCGAAGACGGTGGCCCATTCGCTGAAGCTCAGGTTTGTGGTGATGACGACGCTGGTGCGTTCGTAAAGTTTGCTGAGCAGATGGAAGAGCAGCGCGCCACCTGATGCGCTGAACGGCAAGTAGCCGAGCTCGTCCAAGATCACGAGGTCCAGGCGGGTGTGAACCGCCCCGGGTTTACCGGAGGGCAAAACTCTCGGAGAATTGCCCATTATGGAACAGACACAAAAGAAGAAGACCGCGAAGCCGTATTCCCCCGAGTTCCGCGAACGTGCGGTGCGGCT
>Ga0105050_10008295_pt1 | contig 12040 bp, 14 predicted proteins | sample FRY01_FD_78088 | JGI IMG/M metagenome (GOLD analysis project Ga0105050, IMG submission 78088) | Freshwater microbial communities from Lake Fryxell liftoff mats and glacier meltwater in Antarctica - FRY-01 | ecosystem: Environmental > Aquatic > Freshwater > Ice > Glacier meltwater ... | reverse complement strand
TGGATGGATTATGCGCTCATTATAATGAATATAACGAACCGCCGCCGAGCCGCCGCCGAGCCGAGCCGCCGCCGAGCCGAGCCGAGCCGCCGATCCTTAATCTAGTTTGATCAGCCCAGTTTGATCAGCCCAGTTTGATCAGCCCAGTTTTTTTAAAAAAATAATATTGACTTTACCCGATAGTAATATATATTGATTATATGATTCAGAGAGTTTTTAATTACCTAGCCGCTTCAGGCCAGCCAAACAACAATATTGGAGGGTGGTACGGTATGGCGTACGGCTCCCACAAAGATATCGATACTGGTATAATTACTAGAGTTGAAGAACTAGGAAGAATCAGCAGTAATCGAGCAGAATTAAAAATTATCACACATGTCCTTTATACGATTTGCAAAAAATATGAAATCGTTTCTAATGATACAGTACATATTACAACCGATAATTCAACCGTTTTTCGTTGGATTAGAGATATTTCACGAGATATTTCACGAGAGATAGAAGATGAGAGATGTATTCCTAATAATATACAGATAAAAAAAATCATGCATCAAGAGAAGCTACGAAAAGTTCGGATTGAAAGGGCGAAGAATAGAATTGAAAAAATTGAAGAAAAAACTGTTTTTAAGATGTTTGCTAGAAAATTCAAATCTATAACCGTTACTGCCGTCGGTCGACGTCGGATAGTCGCTGAACTTGGCGACTGATGAAAAATAAAGTAAGAACGACGGAGAGTTTTCGCAATCTTTGTTATACTTATTTGATAGACAAGCCAAAACAATAAAATTATGTCAAACACAACCGCTATTTACTCCACCACAAAACTGTACATCCACTCTGGTTCAGCATTTACTGAAATTCCAGGTATTACCGACATTACCGGCCCGACCGTTAATAAGGGACAAATTGATGTCTCCAATATGGATTCAGTGTCCTATCGTGATTATAAACCATCTTATCTTGCAGACCCAGGTACAGTCTCGTTTGACTGTCAATGGAACCCAACCAATTCAATCCACAAGATGCTAATTGGTCGTGTTGCTAGTGGCAGTGCAGTTGATACATTCCAAATGACATTCTCAGATGGAACCAACTACGCATTCTCTGGTTCAGTGCAAGAAGTTGCTATCAAGGCATCCGACCCAGCTGAAGGTATTCTTACAGCCACTGGTCAAATTCGCTTGTCTGGCGCAATCGTACTCCCAGCGTGACTATAGCGCTGGTGTTCTAATGTGGTAAGGTTATAAGAAAGCCCTCACGCCGAACGGCGTGAGGGTTTTTCGTTTTTTGTATATTTGACGACGTTTTGGTATTTTTTTCATATAGTTATAGAGGAATAGGATAACATTATGAAAAACGACGCATTCTCAAAAATTAGTTTAAAAGCATTTTGTCAGTATGAAAAACTTACTGACCGGAATTCAATGGATTTGTTCAAAGGTGACAACCATTCAATGACAGACCTACGGGATATTATATTTCTCATCATGTACACAAAAGATGATAAGACGACATTTGAAACTGTGGAAGGTTTGAGCAGCCGAGACTTTGAAGCACAAATGAGTTTGTTCAAGGGCGAAGATAAACCCGATGTCAAAGAGTAATTATGGTACAGACGCTCTAGCCTTCTTGATAGTGGAATGTAATGTTTCACTACCATATGACGTTGCGGTTAACCTAACTTCACAAGACCCTCTGTATACATCAATTGTACAGGCGTGGAAGAATAGAGATGAGAGAGCTGATTATCGCAATGCTCTCCTATGCACAGTTATGAATAATTCGATGGGTGGTCGGGCACGGTTATCTGACTTCTTACCGAAGAAAAAATTAACTGTCGTTGAGCGTGAAGCTCAAATTAAAGCCAATGTATTAAATTATAATAGTAAAGTTGACAGCGATAAAAGCAACCTACAGTAACTATTTATACCCATAACATAGGAATTTAATATATGGCAACAATTTCAACCGTCAGCGTCGATTTCGTAGCGAAAACTCAGAAGTTCAGTGAGGGAATGAAGAGTATGCGCAAGAGCACAAAGTCTTGGCATAAAGACATGTCCTCTACAATGTCTTCAGTCAAACAACTTATTGCTGGTATAGCTATTGGTGCTGCAATGAAGAAGATAGCCGCCGAAGTTGACCAAGCGGTAAAGGCGTTGGCACGGGTTAACGATGAGGCTCAAAAGTTAAATATGTCGGTTACTGCCTATCAGACATTTGCTAAAGTTTTCTCTGACGCAGGTAGTAACGTTGAAGCTCTTAAAACTTCTATGGGAACCCTCCAGAGAGCAATGGATGGTGCTGCCCGTGGTGGTGCTCGACAGCTTGAAGCATTCGACATGCTGGGTGTCAGTGTAGCTCGATTACAAAAACTTTCTCCCGACGAACAATTTGTTGCTATTGCTGAGTCCTTGAATGCAATGACCGATTCAAATGCTAAAGCGTCTGCAGGATTGACTTTATTTGGAACACAGTATTCAGAATTACTCCCAATCATCAATGGTGGGTCAGCGGCAATTGCTAAAGCGGCTCGTGAGGGCGCATCTACGGGTGAAGTGTTGTCTAAGGGGGCAATCGACGGGGCTAAGAAGTTCCAATTGTCAATTAAAGCAATCGGTGACCAGTTCGGTGGTTACATGAGTATTTTCGCTGCTGCTATATCTCCCGTCGGTAAAGAGATAGCAGATGGTTTAACTCCAAGTATTGAACGAGCTGGATCAGCCTTCGATACAATTGGAAGTGCTATAGATGCAATGGCAGTCCCAGTTACGGTATTACTATTGGGTATTCAAGTTCTACAAGCTGCTTTTTATGGAATCCAAACCGCAATCTATACAGTAGCATCGGGAGCGGTAAAGGGATTTAGTCTCCTAATCAGTGGATTTAATAAAGTTCAGGAAGGTATATTTGTTGGTGTTAACGCAATACGACTTGCGTGGAGCCAACTTCCGTTCACCGATTCTGTATTTGAACCAATTGTATTTGATAAAATGTTCCAAGGAGTTCAGGCCACCTTAGAAAATATATCAACTAGTGCAGCTGAAATTGCTATTGAGAGTTCTGGAAAAATAGCAGCTGCATTTGGTAGTGAGAGTATATCAAATAAATTTAAGACACGGGTCGCACAAATAAAAGAAGAATTGGTCAATTTAAAAGCTGCTGCGGTTGCAGAAGCTGATGACTATTCCAAAAAAATACAGAGTGTCGCCGCAACCGGAGAGAATTCACAATTCTCCCGGGATATTCTGACGAGAGAACAACTTTTAGCTGACTTAGCTCGGGCTCAAATTAAATATCATGATGATTTGGCTAAGAGTGTAGCGAAATACAAAGACGTAAGTGTTGGGTATGCACAAGAAATTTACAATATCAACAGTGCCGTCGCTGAAGGTCTTTTAACCAACGATGAGGCCTCGAGGGCTCTTACACAGACTTATGGTGAAATGTTTGTTAACAGTAATACATGGTTTACTGCCGCAGCAAATTCAATGTCATCGTTGGCAGATGGAATGTCACGAGCGATTGTGGCAGGAGAAGGATTGGGTGATGTATTCAAGAGCCTATTAAAAGACATTGCAGTTATGATTGTTAAATCTATGATATTGAGCGCACTATATGCTCTATTAGGTTTTGCTGACTTTGGTGCGTTTAAGGGTATTCAAGCTGCTTTCGGTACTTTAACCGGAAGTGGACCAGCAGCAAGAGCAAAAGGTGGACCTGTAAGTAGTGGAACACCTTATATGGTTGGAGAAAGAGGTAAAGAATTATTCGTACCATCCGCCTCGGGTTATATTGTACCAAATGATAAAATGAATGGTGGCTCAAATGTAAGTGTAAATCAAACATTTAATGTATCGGCTGGGGTATCCCAAACGGTAAGAGCTGAAATGATTCAATTCCTTCCAATCTTTAAACAACAAGCCACTGTCGGCGTATTAGACGCAGTTCGTCGTGGTGGAGAATATTCAAGAGTAATCAGAGGATAATTTATGCCAACATTTCCATTAACATTTCCAAGTATAGTACCGAGTGGTATTGAATTCGTCGCCAAAACTCAGACATCGAAGTTCACTTCACCATTCACAGGACGAAGTCAGATATATCGTTTCCAAGCAGCTCAATGGTGGGAACTAAATCTCCAATTTCCTCCACTGCAAACATCAGAAGCGCTGGTAATGAGTGGATTTTTGACAGGCCTTGCTGGACAGTCTGGTACTTTCTATTTCACACTTCCATCTATGTTTGCGATGAATGGAAGTGCGGCAGTAACAGTAGCGGCCAATGGAAATGATATAACAGTTAATTCTGGTACGGCACAAGTTGGACTGTTTGGTAGTGATAGTGTTTCAAAACGATTAGTACAATTTACAGGAGATACTGCAATATTTCCAGCATTGGTAGCTGGAGCAACTACCCTAACTCATACAGGTTCATTATACAGACTCGCTTCTAATGAAGTAAGATTCTCAGTTGATGAAGCTCGAAACTACGGGATAGTTATCCCAATCGTGGAGGCTATATAATATGTCAAGAGGCGGATTAACAGATACATACGTAACGTCATCGGCTGGAACAGTCAATATATCGTACGCGGTATACCTTGATTTCAGCAGTGGTGCCAGCAGAGTATGGAGTGGATTGAATGACATTACTATAACTGATGATTTCGGGGGCGGAACATATTCTGGTCTTGGTGGACTTGGCAACATCAGTCAAGTTGTTGAAACAACTGAAGTATCAGCTAAAGGTGTTGAATTAACCTTATCAGGAATAGATTCAAATATTCTATCACTTGCTCTAACTGACCAATACCGGGGAAGGGAGATGGCAATATACGCTCTATTCCACAACGACGATTTTTCAGCCTACGAACAGACTACAATCTTTCGTGGTAGAATGAACCAAATGAAGATACAAGAAGGAGAAGATTCTTCTACAATTTCTATGACCTGTGAAAGTAGACTTATATTATTAGAGCGACCTAAAGAACGTCACTATACCAATGAAGACCAGACACGACTATACCCAGGTGATTTGGGGCTTGAGTATCTATCAACAATGGTAGCAACAGACATTTATTGGGGAAGTGCATCCCCTTCTCAAAAGACTTCGGTAACTAACGCTGGTTATGCAAAGGATATTGAAGATATTAGAGGACTTATATGATTATAAACAGTAAATTTCATAACGCGATTGCTATAAGGCAGAATAAACCATTCGTCTGGGGAGAGAATGACTGCGCTCTATTTGTTGCAGACATTTATCTTGACGTGTCTGGAATAGATTTAGCTGAAGGCATTCGTGGTTTATATAATACAAAGTATGATGGTGTACGACTAATTGTAGACCTCGGTGGATGGGATGAAATATTAGTTCTTAGAGGATTTGAAAAAATAAATACAAACATGGTTAAACGTGGTGACGTTGTTATATCAGAAAATGCTTTGGGTATTTGGATTGGTGACAAAGGATTATTCGCCGGTGGAGCCGTAAAAAAATTAGAAGATATAACAGACGCCTATCATCACAACACTTTATAAAATATGGAATTAATAATCGTCGTTATCGCAGATATAATTGTAGCCGCAGTAGGAGCCGCCGCTGTAGGTGGAATCTGGGGTGCAGTAGTTGCTGCTGTTGCAACATTCGTCGCAACCATAATCGTTTATGGAGCATTAATTTATGGTGTATCAGCGATGATGAAACGTGCTTCATCAATGTCTGGTGCTGACCTTGGTGCTGGTGCTAGAGGTAAATTATCAATGTTTCGAGATGCAGTACCTGTGCATCGAGTGACCTATGGTAGACAAAGACTATCTGGTCCAGTTATCTTCGCTACAACAACTAGTAAATCAGCCTCTAATAAGAATGAATATGTTCACATGATTGTTGCTTTAGCGGGTAATGAAGTTGCTAGTATTGATGAAATATTTTTCAATGATGAATTGGTTGCCGACGCAGCAGGAACAATCCAAAGTCCATTCACAAACAATGTTCAATTTGAGAAGATGCTTGGAACATCCACCCAAGTATCATCAGCAGTAATACAGTCAAATCTACCTACATATTGGACAGCGGACCATAGATTAAGAGGTATCGCAGCACTTTATTTTAGACTTGAATACAGAGATGAAGTGTTTCCACATGGAATTCCAAATGTAAGTGCCATTGTTAATGGTAAACCAATTTTAGATGTACGTGATTCGACAACTGCAGTATCAGAAAATCCTGCATTAATTGTAAGAGACTACCTTCTCAATGAATTTGGTGTATCATCCACAGAAATCAATACAGTCTCATTTATAACAGCGGCAAACGTCTGTGATGAACTTGTAGCAAGTAAGGATGGTGGAACTGAGAAACGTTATACATGTAATTATTCATACCTAACATCAGATTCACCTGCTGCAATTATTGAACAGATGCTAACATCATGTTATGGTAAATTGGTATATTCAAACGGTGAGTTTATATTAAAAACTGGAGCATACGTTACTCCTACAATCACTTTAAATGAAAATGACTTACGCTCTGGTATGTCAATAACTACGAAGGCAAGTATCACAGATAGTTACAATGGTGTAAAGGGTGTGTATACTGACGGACCAAGCGCAACCGCATCGTATCAAGCAGCTGACTTCGTTGCAGTAACATCGTCGTATTACCAAACAACAGAAGATGCTGGATTACAAAACTTTACTGACATTCAACTTCCTGCTACAATCTATCATGGAGAAGCTCGTCGTATTGCTAAATTAAATCTATTAGACAGCAGACAAGACTTGTCAGTTCAATTTCCTGCAAAAGTATCTGCTATTCGCCTAATCGCAGGTGACTTTGTTTATGTTGATAATGTTCGTATGGGTTGGAGTCAGAAACCATTTGAAATCATGGGTCTATCAGTCAATCCTGACGCTGGTGTTGACCTATCATTAAAAGAAACTTCTGCAGTTGTATTCGATTGGGAAAATGTAGACGCTGACGTTGACCGTGACCTATCACCAAATACAAATTTACCAACTGCCACAAGTAATGTTCCATATCCAACCAACTTCACCGCTACTGAAATAACAAATCGTGCTGAAGATGGTACTATTTCTACACAAGTTAAATTAGAGTGGGATGATATAAGTAATGGAACAATCCAATTCGTTGAACTTGAATTTAAAAAGAGTACTGACGGTTCGTGGTCAAGTTTGGGTAGATTCTCAAACAGTGCGCAGAACTATTACACGGTTAATGTTCTAACCGGAATCACCTATAATTTCAGAGCTCGTAACATTAACACCGCAGGAGTTCCTTCTGTTTGGGTTACTGCAAACGTCAATATGATTGGAACAGGAGTAGCTCCACAAGCTCCAACCATCGTATCTTGGACAAGCACACCCGGCTCAATATCTCTACAATGGACCAATGACGCGGTTGATACTGATTATAGTGGAACAAGAATTTATTTGAATAACAGTTCCAGCGCAGGAACATTCAGTGAGGCTAATTATAGTCACATGGTATATGGAACTGAGTGGAATAAGAGAATAAGTTCTACCGGAAGTCTGTGGGTGTGGTTGAAGAACCAAAATACATCAGGTCTTACCAGTTCTTACGCTGGACCACAAGAAGTTGTATTAGAAGCTGATGTTGGACAAAGCAATAATTATGAAGAAACACGTTATCGCTATGACGATTTTCTTCCAAGCACACCAACAGGCAACGATCCTGCGGGTTGGACTGTTCTTGTCCCAACTCAAAGTAATGGTAACCAGGCTCTGTTCATCAGTACCGCCACCAAAGACGCTTCTGGCAACGTTATTGGCGTCTGGTCGATACCACAACGGCTCAGTGGTAATATTTCGTTCTATAACGGAGCAGAACCAACGGGTTCAGCTGTAGTAAATGGAGACTTGTGGTATAACAGCGGTGACAACTATAAATTATATCGTTATAATGGTATTGGTTGGGACTTCCTAAATAAGAAGGTTTATCTACCAGATTTCGGCACAGGTATATTGCCTGTGTCTTATGGAAGCGCTTTACCATCACTCCCAGACAGCAACTATCCTACGGGAAGTGTTTTCTTTAATCTCACAGACGGTAATTTGTATCGTGGTGATGGTGCAACATGGAATAGTCAAATCAGTTCATCTTTAGTCAATGGTAGTTTCCCTGGTACACAAATCACGTCGGGTTCTATAACAACCGCACAGATTTTGGCTGGTTCTATTACTGCTGGTCAATTACAAGCTAATACAATTACTGCCGGTCAAATTGCCGCTGGTGCAATCACAGCAGCAACCATCGGTACAAATGAAATTATTGCTTCAGCAGCTAACATTGGTAACGGTGTAATTACAGATGCCAAAATAAGTGAATTAGGAGCTGGTAAAATTACTGCTGGTACAATCAATGTAGCTATTCAATTGAACGCGGCTACTATCATTGCAGGTACACTCGCGGTTAACAGTCAGTTTATGAATTCGGCCACGCCAACATATACAATGGCTCTCCAAGCTGAAGCATCTGATGAACTTGGTCCAATTGATGTATCAACTCTACCAACTCACCCAACGTTTACATACTCCACAACATCTAATCTCACCTTAGTTGGATGGGGCTCAGGGGCGGCTTCGTATAACAGTAAACGATTCGGCCAAACAGACTTATCACTGGAGATTAATATGTGTGGTAACTCCAGCATCGTTGGAAGTTCTTCAAATTATGTTATATTTGGTGGAGCATATCGTATCAACGGTGGTAGTTGGATTAATGTTAGTCATGACAACTATTGTTCCGCCGCCCTGCCAAATATTATGTGGTCTGACTTTTCTCCCGTCACTGGATTAATATCAACGGACACAATTGATATTGGAGTACGTCTTGCTAAAACAGGAACGCCTACAGGAACAATTGGTGGACTATCGCTGACAGTTGTGGCTCCTAATATCTAAAAATGCCACACCGAGCTCCATCTGCTACAAAGAAATCAACTACTGAATCAAGGAGATATGATAGAGCTCGATATGATGAGAAGAGACCATCAGCAAATGAGCGTGGTTATGACGCAGCGTGGCAGAAAGTAAGAAAGCATCATTTAACGTTTAATCCTCTTTGTGTAGATTGTTTGAAGATGTTTTTATTTATTCCAGCACGAGAGGTTCATCACGTTATTAAAGTCGCGGATAGACCTGATATGAGAGACGTGCCGAGTAACATGATGTCACTTTGTAAACGATGCCACAGCGTAAGAACTGCCGGTGGTGAATAAATTTAATTTCGCATAAAACGTTGTTTCAGAAATATATACACTATTTATAGTTATATGATAAAAAGCGAACGTTTCGTTATAGCGGCGGACAATCATGGCGATATGATAGACCCCGTAACAGAGAAAGCTCTGTTCAACTTTATGAAAGACTTCAAACCAACAATTAGAATACACCTAGGTGATAATTTTGATTTTCGTAATTTGAGAAAGGGTGCGAGTGATGATGAGAAAGCTCAGTCCTTAAAAGATGATTGGAATAGTGGAGAAGATTTTGTCCGTCGATTCTATGATGGAGGTAAGCACAATGTATTTCTACGAGGAAATCACGATGAACGTTTGTTTGATTTAGCAAATACAACAATTGGTGTGATGAGAGATTATGCTCACGACAATATAGAAAGATTTAACAGTATATTCAGTAAAGCAAAAGCTGACGTATTACCATATGATTCGAGACATGGTGTTTATGAATTAGGTAACATAAAATGTATTCATGGTTATTTCGCAGGCAAAACTGCTGTACAGAGACACGCTGCTGTTTATGGTAATTGTGTGTTTGGTCATATCCATTCAATAGATAGTTGCGCTGTCGAGAGACATGATGAACCAGGAGAATCACGTAGTATAGGAGCACTCTGCAAAGTTGATATGGAATATAACAAGAAAATGCCATCGCATTTACGTCATAATAATGGTTGGGTAGCAGGAACATTATACAGTGATAATACATACGCATTATTTCAAACTACTAGAGTTGGTGACAATTTTACTTGTTCAACCAGCTTTAAGAGATATTGACACTATATATTGATATGAAAGTATACATTGATGACATTGAAATACCACTGGCTGAAGCAGTAGAACTAAACCGCGTAACGGTTGATGAAAATGGAACTGTATGGCTTGCAGAAGATATTATGCACGCAATAGCATTAGGAGATAGTGTTCACCTACGTCGACAGTGAAATCGCCCAAGACACGATGTAATGAACAGTGGACAGAAGCTAGATTTAACTCATTTATTAAATCAGCATTAAGAAGTGCCTCAAACCGTTGGGCACCTAAACACTTGTGTATAAAGAACAGCAGAATTGCTCGCAACACTTACATTTGTTTCAGTTGTAAGAAACAGGTTGGTCATCGGCTCATTAAAGCAGACCATATAGAGCCCGTTGTAGACGTTAAAAAAGGATTTCGGTCTTGGGACACCTATATTGCTAGAATGTTCGTAGAAGTGGACGCCTATCAGGCAGTGTGTAAGGCGTGTCACGACATTAAGACTAAAGAAGAGGCAGTAGAAAGAAAAAGAAACAAATGAATGGTAAGGGCTCTAAACCCGACCTCTAACTATATCGTCCGAAGAACTGAGTGAGAGATTAAACAATATTTTTAAGAAACCTATCAACAATAAGGCAAACGCAAATGGAAAAAGTACAATACTGGACAACAGAAATATCAAAAAACACTATAAGACCCTGTGAAACTCTCACCTCTTATAACATTGACAAAAATCGTACATGGACATCGAGTTCTTACGAAAGATGCTGGGTAGTAGATGAACCAATCTGTTCAATACCTAATGATTGTGTTGATGTGAAAGATAAGGTTGTATTGGACTTAGGATGTGGCTTTGTCGGTGTAACTGTAGCATTGGGCAACTCAACGCCAGAACGTTTTATCGAGTTGGGCGCATCAAAGGTGATAGGAGTTGATTTGACTAAGAAGGATGTAGATAGAATAGCGGATAAACTTGGTAGTAAATTTATTGGAATATGTGAGAAAGTTGATACAATAGAAAAACTACAACGCATAATAGACCAATATAATCCAACCATAATCAAATCAGATATAGAGGGAGACGAGGTTATATTTCTTGATTTGAACTTTGATAACATAGATGAATGTTATATAGAATGTCATAGTATGGTGATATTCAATCAAATGGTCGATAAACTAAAGCAATCAAATTATAGAATAAGAGAAGTGCTTTGTTACAATCCAACAGGAGGATGGTATGATTTTCCTGAGAGAGTACGTATCATATACGCACAAAAAAACCCCACCGTTTAAGATGGGGGCTTTAATTTAGTTATCGTGACAATGAACCCCCGAAAGGGCCGGATAAGAGTGTGGATTGTTGGCTAATTCGTGTGAAGCAAACCGCCCAAATTGATTTAAGTTCATACAACCCGCTGAGAATAGAAGAGCGACGGCAATAATAAGGATTTTAAGTTTCATAATAATATATAGGTGGTAGAAAACTCAAACGTTGAATTAACTATGAGCCAACTCTAACTACGGTTTATAAAATGTCAAGAACTATTCCTCTCCCGCAGTATCCGATGTATCGTTGCTCTATGTACATCACCCATAACGAGTAAGCGCCTTCTAAGTTTATCACTATCATAGGTAGAATATCGATTTAATACAGTCACCAAACGACGGTGCCTCTCCGCCTTACCCTTATCCAGACTCCACTCAATGTATGAGCAACCAAACCGAAGCCTGGTCTCCCGATTGAGTATGTAGCGAGATAAGCCCAACCGTCTTACCGCATCTCCACAAGACATCCGTTTGATAATATTTAATTGCCGGGCTGATAACCCGGTCGCCATATTAATAACTATCTACTAACAAAGTCAAACCGCCGATATTATTGAAGAATCGTCTTCGTGGTGGAGTCGGAGGCACAACTAACGTAAGTAATTGAATAATAATATAATGTGGTAGTGTGGGGTGTGGGGGAGGTAAAAAAGTTGCACCCTTTACGTAGAC
>Ga0105050_10008294_pt1 | contig 12042 bp, 11 predicted proteins | sample FRY01_FD_78088 | JGI IMG/M metagenome (GOLD analysis project Ga0105050, IMG submission 78088) | Freshwater microbial communities from Lake Fryxell liftoff mats and glacier meltwater in Antarctica - FRY-01 | ecosystem: Environmental > Aquatic > Freshwater > Ice > Glacier meltwater ... | reverse complement strand
GGCATGGGCCGCAGCGATGTGCTCAAGTTCTGGTTCGGCGAAAGCGACGAAGTCACGCCAGCCTTTATCCGTGAAGCGGCAGCGCGCTCGCTGAATGAGGGTGAAACCTTTTACGCGCACAACCTCGGACTGCCAGAGCTGCGCGAAGCCATCGCCGCGTATTGCAGCGCGCTGCGCTGCGCGGGGGCGACTGCTGTGGGAGCGGACAGGATTGCCGTCACCTCGGGCGGTGTCAATGCGCTGATGCTGGCGGTGCAGGCGGTGGTGGATGCCGGCGATGAGGTGGTCGCGGTCACACCGGTGTGGCCGAACCTGACCGCGCAGCCGGCCATCATGGGTGCGCAGGTGCGCTGCGTCAGCCTCAAGCCGCTGGGCGGGCAGTGGCGGCTCGACATGGATGAGCTGCTGGCGGCCGTCACTTCGCGCACCAAACTGTTGATTGTCAATTCGCCCAATAACCCGACCGGCTGGACGCTGAGCCGTGCCGAGCAGCAAATCCTGCTGGCGCACTGCCGCAAGACGGGTACCTGGCTGCTGGCCGATGAAGTGTATGAGCGCCTGTATTACGAGGCCCCGACGCCGAACCGCCTCAAGCCGGGAGCGCCCCCCTCGGGGGCCGGGCAGAGCCCGGGGGGGGTCGAAAATTCGAATGGTTGCGCGCCGAGTTTTCTGGACATCGCGGCGCCTGACGACCGCCTGATGGTGGCGCACAGTTTTTCCAAGAGTTTCCTGATGACCGGCTGGCGGCTCGGCTGGCTGGTGCTGCCAAAGGCGGCCACCACCCACATGGGCAAACTGATCGAGTTCAACACCTCCTGCGCGCCGGTTTTCATCCAGCGCGCTGGCGTCGTGGCGCTGCAACGCACCGACGAGGTCACGCCGCAGGTGGTGGCCCACCTCAAGCGTTGTCGCGACACGCTGGTGCCCTTGCTGCAGGCTGTGCCTGGCGTGGAAGTCTCGCCGGCGCCCGGCGGCATGTACGCGTTTTTCAGGCTGGCAGGACATGCCGACTCGTTTGACACCGCCAGACGGCTGGTGCTGGAAGCCGGACTGGGCCTGGCGCCCGGCAATGCCTTCAGCTCGGACCCCTCGCCTGCGATGCAGGGCTGGCTGCGCTGGTGTTTCGCGAGCCAGGACCCGGCCAGGCTGGTCGAGGGCGTCAGCCGCCTGCGCGGCTGGCTGGGACGGCGCTGAGCCGGCTGCCTTTCTTGGGCTATAATCCGAGGCTCTGCGCAAAAGCTGGGTGCTTCTCAGGGGGCACACGCTGCAGAACACGACGGCTCCGGTCAACTCCCACTTCGGGAACACTGGTCCGCTCGCAAGTGACACAAGGAAAATTCCATGATCGAGAAATCCATCAAGGCCGAGATTGTCCAGTCCAACGCACGTGCGGTTGGCGACACCGGCAGCCCAGAAGTTCAAGTGGCCCTTTTGACCGGCCGCATCAACGAACTGATGCCCCATTTCAAGACCCATGCCAAGGATCACCACGGTCGCCGTGGCCTGCTGCGCATGGTGAGCCGCCGCCGCAAGCTGCTGGACTACCTGAAGTCCAAGGATGCGGCCCGTTATGTTGCGCTGATTGCCAAACTTGGCCTGCGTAAGTAATCGGTAAAACCAACAGGAAGCGCCTGAGTTAGTTCACTAGCTCAGGCGCTTTTTACTTCGGAGCAAGGCAAAACGATCACGCGCTGTGTCATTCCACAAGAAAAGCCCTGGCCTGCAGGCAGTTTTTGTGGAATGGCATCGTGTTCAGCAGCCGACTCTCCGGGCCTCAAGCGCTGCCTCAAGCGCTCGGAACTAGTGGAGAAAAAACATGAGCATTTTCAACAAAGTCACCAAGTCTTTCCAGTGGGGCCAGCACAAGGTCACGATGGAAACCGGCGAAATCGCCCGCCAGTCCGGCGGCGCTGTCATCGTTGACATGGACGGCACCGTGGTGCTGGCCACCGTGGTCGCCAAGGCGGATGCCAAGCCCGGCCAGGACTTCTTTCCCCTGACCGTCGATTACCTCGAAAAAACCTATGCCGCCGGTCGTATTCCCGGCAGCTTCTTCAAGCGTGAAGGCCGCCCCAGCGAATTCGAAACGCTGACCTCGCGCCTGATTGATCGCCCGATCCGTCCGCTGTTCCCTGAAGGCTTCTTCAACGAAGTGCAGGTTGTCATTCATGTGTTGTCGCTCAACCCTGAGGTGGAAGGCGACATCCCCGCGCTCATCGCTTCGAGCGCGGCGCTGTCGATTTCCGGGATCCCGTTCAACGGCCCGATCGGTGCCGCTCGCGTCGCCTACATCGACGGCCAGTACGTGTTGAACCCCGGCAAGACCCAGCTCAAGGACTCCACCATGGACCTGGTCGTGGCCGGCACCGAAGCCGCCGTGCTGATGGTCGAGTCCGAAGCCAAGCAACTGTCGGAAGAAATCATGCTGGGCGCTGTGGTGTTCGGCCATGAGCAGGGCAACATCGCGATCAATGCGATCCACGAACTTGTGCGTGATGCCGGCAAGCCGGTCTGGGACTGGCAGGCGCCAGCCAAGGACGAGCCGCTGATCGCCAAGGTCAACGAGCTGGCCGCAGCCAAGCTGCAGGCGGCTTATCAGATCCGCGCCAAACAGGCCCGTACCCAGGCTTGCCGCGTCGTGACTTCTGAAGTCATGGCCGCGCTCAAGGCCGACGGCACAGTGTTTGATGGCGTCGCTGTGGAAGGCATGTTGTTCGACATCGAAGCCAAAATCGTCCGCAGCCAGATTCTGGCCGGCGAGCCGCGCATCGACGGCCGCGACACGCGCACCGTACGCGCCATTGAAATCCGCAACAGCGTGCTGCCCCGCACCCACGGCTCGGCCCTGTTCACACGCGGTGAAACCCAGGCGCTGGTCGTGACCACGCTGGGCACCGAGCGCGACGCGCAGCGCATCGACGCACTGTCGGGTGACTACGAAGACCGCTTCATGCTGCACTACAACATGCCTCCGTTCGCCACCGGCGAAACCGGCCGTGTAGGTTCGCCAAAACGCCGCGAAATCGGTCATGGCCGTCTGGCCAAGCGCGCGCTGATCGCTGTGCTGCCGACCAAGGAAGAATTTCCGTACACCATGCGTGTGGTCAGCGAGATCACCGAGTCCAATGGCTCATCGTCGATGGCTTCGGTCTGCGGCGGCTGCCTGTCGCTGATGGACGCGGGCGTGCCGATGAAAGCCCACGTGGCCGGTATCGCCATGGGCCTGATCAAGGAAGACAACCGTTTTGCCGTTCTGACCGACATCCTGGGTGATGAAGATCATCTGGGTGACATGGACTTCAAGGTCGCCGGTACCACCGCCGGCATCACTGCGCTGCAGATGGACATCAAGATCCAGGGCATCACGAAAGAAATCATGCAGGTCGCATTGGCCCAGGCCAAGGAAGCCCGCATGCACATCCTCGGCAAGATGCAGGAAGCCATGGGCGAAGCCAAAGCCGAGGTCTCCGACTTCGCGCCGCGCCTGTATGTGATGAAGATCAATCCCGACAAGATCCGCGACGTGATCGGCAAGGGCGGCGCCGTGATTCGTGCGCTGACCGAAGAAACCGGCACGCAGATCAACATCGAGGAAGACGGAACCATCACCATCGCGTCGAACGACAGCGCCAAGGCCGACGAAGCCAAGCGCCGCATCGCCGAGATCACCGCCGAAGTCGAAATCGGCAAGGTTTACGAAGGCGCGATCACCAAGATCCTGGACTTCGGCGCGCTGGTCAACCTGCTTCCCGGCAAAGACGGCCTGCTGCACATCAGCCAGATCGCCCATGAGCGCGTCGAGCGCGTCACCGACTACCTGAGCGAAGGCCAGATCGTCAAGGTCAAGGTTCTGGAGACCGACGAAAAAGGCCGTGTCAAGCTGTCCATGAAAGCGCTGCTGGACCGTCCGGCCCAAGGCCAGGACCAGGGTTGATTCGCTATTGATTTGTAGCTGCCAGCGCCCGCCCGTCGGGGGCTGGAGCCACAAGTGACTGGAAATTCCATGAAAGCAGTTGAAATAACCTCCTATGGCGCGCCCGACGTGCTGTGTCTCGGCGAACGCCCCGACCCGGTGCCAGGCGCCGGCGAGTTGCTGATTCGCGTGAGTGCCAGCGGCGTGAACCGGCCAGACGTGTTGCAGCGCACCGGCAACTACCCGGTTCCACCGGGTGCATCGGACATTCCAGGGCTGGAAGTCGCGGGTGTGGTTGTCAGCGGCGATGACCAGGCCATGGCGCAGGCCGGCCTGAAGGTCGGTGACCGTGTCTGTGCCCTGGTGGCGGGCGGCGGGTATGCCGAGCTGTGTGTTGCGCCGGTCGGGCAGTGCCTGCCGGTGCCGCAGGGGCTCAGCGACACTGAAGCGGCTTCGCTGCCCGAGACCTTCTTCACCGTCTGGAGCAATGTGTTTGACCGCGCGCGTCTCAAAAAGGGCGAAACCCTGCTGATCCAGGGTGGCTCCAGTGGCATTGGCGTGACGGCCATCCAGATCGCCAAGGCCATGGGCGCGACGGTGATCGTGACGGCCGGAAGCGACGAGAAGTGCGCCGCGTGCCTCAAACTCGGAGCCGACCACGCGATCAACTACAAAACCGCTGATTTCGCCGAAGAAGCCAAAAAACTGACAGATGGAAAAGGCGTGAATGTGATTCTGGACATGGTGGCAGGCAGTTATGTCGCCAGCGAGATCGGCTGCCTGGCCGAGGACGGTCGCCTGGTGTTTATCGCGGTGCAGGGCGGGACCAAAGCCGAGTTCAATGCCGGTCTGGTGCTGCGCAAGCGCCTGACGATCACCGGCTCGACCCTGCGTCCACGCCCGCTCGAGTTCAAGGTTGCAATTGCCGCTGCGCTCAAGGAAAAAGTCTGGCCACTGCTGGCCAGGGGTGAGATCAAGCCGGTCATCCACAGCACCTTTGCGGCGGCCGATGCCGCCAAAGCCCATGCGCTGATGGAATCCAACCAGCACATCGGCAAAATCGTCCTGACCTGGTAGATGGGTGCACCATGAAAAAGCTGATCGCAGGAAACTGGAAGATGAATGGCAACCTGGCTGCCAATGAGGTCTTGCTGCGCGACATCGCCGCAGGCCTGCCGGCGCAGCCGGCGTGTGCCGTGGCTGTGTGTGTTCCGGCGCCTTACCTGGCACAGGTCAAGGCCATGGTTGCCGCCGTGCCCGTCTTGTCGGGGATTGACCTCGGCGCGCAGGACGTCTCCGGCCAGGCATCAGGCGCCTTCACTGGCGAGGTGAGTGCGGCCATGCTCAAGGAGTTTGGCTGCCGCTATGCCATCGTGGGTCACTCCGAGCGGCGTCATTACCACGGGGAAACGGATGCCGTGGTGGCCGACAAGGCCAAGGCCGCGCTGGCGGCAGGCATCACGCCGATTGTCTGCGTGGGCGAAACGCTGGCCGAACGCGAAGCAGGGCAGACTGGCGAGGTGGTCAAACGCCAGTTGGCGGCCGTGATCCACACCAATGGCCACTGCATCAGCGAAATCGTGCTTGCCTACGAGCCTGTCTGGGCTATCGGCACCGGCAAAACAGCCACGCCGGAAGAGGCGCAGGCGGTACATGCCGTGCTGCGGACGCAGCTCAAGGCTGCGACCGACCAGGCCGCGCGCGTGAAAATTTTGTACGGCGGCAGCATGAATGCGTCCAATGCGGCGTCGCTGCTGGCGCAGGCTGATATTGATGGTGGCCTGATTGGCGGCGCTTCGCTCAAGGCCCCGGATTTTTTGAAGATTATTGCTGCAGCTAACGCCTGATGGGCGTAGGTTGCTATTAAATTAGGAGTAAATATGAACGCGATGTTAACTGCTCTTCTGGCGATCCAGATGATTACCGCCCTCGTCATGATTGGCCTGATTCTGGTGCAGCACGGCAAAGGCGCTGACATGGGCGCTGCATTTGGCAGCGGTGGCTCGGGGAGCCTGTTTGGCGCCAGCGGCAGTGCCAACTTCCTGTCGCGCACCACCGCCGTGCTGGCTGCGGTGTTTTTTGCCTGCACCCTGGCGCTGGCCTATTTTGGCAACCCGCGTCCGCAGACCGGCACCAGTGTGCTGGAAGGTTCTGCGTTGACGGCGCCAGTACCGGCACCAGCCGCATCGGGCGCTGCGCAGATTCCGGGAACTTCAGCGCCATTACCCGCTGCCCCCGACCTTGCTGTGCCGCCTTCGCCGACCAAACCTGACGCAGGTCAAATTCCGACAAATTAGCGCGATTAAACAAGCCGCTTCCCTCAGGGAGCGGCGCAATTTCAGGGTAAACTCTGAGACTGCCCGGAAAGCCAAAACCGCAAGGTTCCTCATGCCATCCGGGCAGTTAAAAACCGCGGACGTGGTGAAATTGGTAGACACGCTATCTTGAGGGGGTAGTGGCGAAAGCTGTGCGAGTTCGAGTCTCGCCGTCCGCACCATTTACAGGCAATGATCACTCCTGCGCAGGCCAGGCTGATCACCTTGAACTGCAAACTGGCACAAGGTAAAGCAGCTTCCAGAAGTTGAATTGACGATGAACCTCGACCAATACCTTCCCGTCCTGTTGTTTGTTCTGGTCGGCGTTGTTGTCGGCGTTGTGCCCCAGGTGCTTGGACGGCTGCTGGGGCCACACAGGCCGGACAGCGAAAAAAATTCCCCCTATGAGTGCGGCTTCGAAGCGTTCGAAGATGCCCGCATGAAGTTCGATGTGCGGTATTACCTCGTCGCCATTCTCTTCATTCTTTTCGACCTCGAAATTGCCTTCCTGTTTCCCTGGGCGGTGGCGCTCAAGGAAATCGGTGCGGTCGGGTTCTGGTCCATGATGATTTTCCTGGGCATTTTGGTCGTGGGGTTTGTCTACGAGTGGAAAAAGGGCGCGCTGGACTGGGAATAACATATAGGGATAACCACTATTCAGCGGCAGCAGGGCTGCCGCCACAAAGGTACGGGCATGTCACTTGAAGGTGTTTTTAACGAAGGATTCATGACCACGAGTTACGACTCGGTGGTCAATTGGGCCAAAACCGGATCGCTCTGGCCAATGACCTTTGGTCTGGCTTGCTGCGCTGTGGAGATGATGCATGCCGGCGCGGCGCGTTACGACCTTGATCGTTTCGGCATGTTGTTTCGCCCCAGCCCGCGCCAGTCCGACTTGATGATTGTGGCCGGAACGCTGTGCAACAAGATGGGGCCGGCCCTGCGCAAGGTGTATGACCAGATGTCCGAGCCGCGTTGGGTACTCTCCATGGGCTCCTGCGCCAATGGCGGCGGCTACTACCACTACAGTTATTCAGTGGTGCGCGGCTGCGACCGCATTGTGCCGGTCGATGTCTACGTGCCTGGCTGCCCGCCCACGGCTGAAGCACTGATGTACGGCATCATCCAGTTACAGCAGAAAATCCGCCGCACCAACACCATTGCGAGGGCTTGATGGGTCCCTTGCATCCCGCTTCTGCTGAGCAGCTCGCAGACACGCTCACCGCTGCTCTGGGCGAAAAAGCCAAACGTGTGACCGTTGCATTCGGCGAGGTCACCGTGGTGGTGGCTGCGCCCGACTACCCCGCTGCTGCGCTGGTCCTGCGCGACACCAAGGGCTGCCAGTTCGAGCAACTGATTGACCTGTGCGGCATCGACTATTCCGAATACGCCGACGGCCGCTACGACGGGCAGCGCTTTTGCGTCGCTACGCATTTGTTGTCTATCAGCCTGAACCAGCGCGTGCGGCTCAAGGTGTTTTGCGATGACGATGACTTCCCGGTGGTGGCCTCACTCAATGAGGTGTGGAATTCGGCCAACTGGTTTGAGCGCGAAGCCTTTGACCTGTTCGGCATCATTTTCGAAGGCCACAACGACCTGCGACGTATTCTGACCGACTACGGTTTTATCGGTCACCCTTTCCGCAAGGATTTTCCGACCACCGGGCACGTGGAAATGCGTTACGACCCTGAGCAAAAACGCGTGATCTACCAGCCGGTGACGATCGAGCCGCGTGAAATCACGCCGCGTGTGATCCGCGAAGACAACTACGGGGGGTTGCAGTAGTTTTTTGTCATTGCGGGCTTGACCCGCAATCCACGGTGGCGTGTCCACCAGCATGGATGCCGGATCGAGTCCGGCATGACAAACCAAAGGCAAAACCGAATATGGCTGAAATCAAAAACTACACGCTCAACTTCGGACCGCAGCACCCGGCAGCCCACGGTGTGCTGCGCCTGGTGCTGGAGCTCGACGGCGAGGTGATCCAGCGCGCCGACCCGCACATTGGTCTGCTGCACCGCGCGACCGAGAAACTCGCCGAGAGCAAGACCTACATCCAGTCGCTGCCCTACATGGACCGCCTCGACTACGTGTCGATGATGTCCAACGAACATGCCTACTGCCTGGCTATTGAAAAACTCATCGGCGTAGACGTACCAGTGCGCGCCCAGTACATCCGCGTGATGTTCTCTGAAATCACGCGCCTGTTGAACCACCTGCTGTGGCTGGGCGCGCATGGTTTCGATTGCGGTGCGATGAACATCCTGATTTACTGTTTCCGCGAGCGTGAGGCACTGTTCGACATGTACGAGGCCGTTTCCGGCGCGCGCATGCACGCGGCCTACTTTCGTCCAGGCGGCGTCTACCGCGACCTGCCCGAGACCATGTCCCAGTACAAGGTCAGCAAGATCAAGAACGCCAAGGCCATCGAAGCCCTCAATGAAAACCGTCAAGGCTCCTTGCTGGACTTCATCGATGACTTCACGGCCAAGTTTCCCAAGCTGGTCGACGAATACGAGACCCTGCTCACCGACAACCGGATCTGGAAGCAGCGCACCGTCGGCGTCGGCGTCGTCTCGCCGGAGCGCGCGCTCAATCTTGGTTTTACCGGCCCCATGCTCAGGGGTTCAGGCTTCGCATGGGATTTACGCAAGCAGCAGCCGTATGACGTGTATGCCCAGATGGACTTCGACGTGCCGGTCGGAAAAACCGGCGACTGCTACGACCGTTACCTGGTCCGTATTGAAGAGATGCGCCAATCCAACCGCATCATCAAGCAGTGCATTGACTGGCTGCGTGTGAATCCCGGCCCGGTCATCACCAGCAACCACAAGGTGGCTGCGCCCAACCGCGAATCGATGAAGTCCAACATGGAAGAGCTGATCCACCACTTCAAGCTCTTCACCGAAGGTTTCCATGTGCCCGAAGGCGAGGCTTATGCCGCAGTGGAGCACCCCAAGGGCGAGTTCGGCATCTACATCGTCAGCGACGGCGCCAACAAGCCTTATCGCCTGAAAATCCGTCCGCCCGGGTTCCCGCACCTGGCAGCGATGGATGAAATGTCACGCGGGCACATGATTGCCGACGCGGTAGCCGTCATCGGCACGATGGATATCGTGTTTGGTGAAATTGATCGCTAAACCTGATGATTTCCACCATGATTTCTGAACCTACCCCAACGCGTACCCCGGTGCTTTCAGCGCAGGCGCTGGAGCGTTTCGCGCGCGAAGTTGCCAAGTACCCTGCCGACCAGAAGCAGTCTGCCGTGATGGCCTGTCTGACCGTCGTGCAGGAAGAGCAGGGCTTTGTCAGCGCGGACAGCGAAAAGCTGGTGGCCGACTACCTGGGCATGGCGCCGATTGCCGTGCACGAGGTCACCACCTTCTACAACATGTACAACCAGCGGCCGGTCGGCACGTACAAGCTCAATGTCTGCACCAACCTGCCGTGTCAGTTGCGGGATGGCGCCAGGGCACTCAAACACCTGGAGCACAGGCTGGGCATCACCATGGGCGGGACCACAGCCGACGGGCTGTTCACGCTGCAGCAGTCCGAGTGCCTGGGCGCATGTGCCGATTCTCCCGTGATTCTGGTCAACGACCTCACCATGTGCAGCTTCATGAGCAACGAGAAGCTGGACCAGTTGGTCGATGGCCTCACTTCTGCCGCGGCGAAACAACCATGACGCTTTCCAGTAATCCAAACAATGCCGCAGCGCAAAACGTGCTGTCGCAATTTGCCGCTACCGGCGTGCAGACCTGCTTTCACGGCCGGCACATCAATCCGCAAATCCTGGCGGACCTCGATGGCAGCAACTGGCGCCTGAAAGACTATGAGTCGCGTGGCGGCTACCAGGCGCTTCGCAAGATTCTTGGCAAGGACGGCGGCAATCAATCGGAAGGCGACGCCAGCGTCGCGGGCATGACCCCGGACCAGGTGATTGCCGAGGTCAAGGCCGGCAGTCTGCGCGGTCGTGGCGGCGCCGGTTTTCCGACGGGTCTGAAGTGGAGTTTCATGCCACGCCAGTTCCCGGGCCAGAAGTACCTGGTCTGCAATTCGGACGAGGGCGAGCCGGGCACCTGCAAAGACCGCGACATCATGCAGTACAACCCGCACAGCGTCATCGAAGGCATGGCGATTGCCGCCTATGCGATGGGCATCAGTGTGGGCTACAACTACATTCACGGCGAAATTTTCGCAACCTACCAGCGTTTTGAAGAAGCGCTGGACGAAGCCCGCGCCGCCGGCCTGTTGGGCGACAAAATCCTGGGCAGCGCCTTCAGCTTCCAGCTGCATGCTTCGCATGGTTTTGGCGCCTATATCTGCGGCGAAGAAACCGCCTTGCTCGAGTCGCTGGAAGGCAAAAAAGGCCAGCCGCGCTTCAAGCCGCCATTCCCCGCCAGCTTCGGCCTGTACGGCAAGCCGACCAGCATCAACGACACCGAAACCTTTGCGGCGGTCCCCTGGATCATTCGCAATGGCGGGCAGGCCTACCTGGAATGCGGCAAACCCAACAACGGCGGCACCAAGATTTACTCGGTGTCGGGCGACGTCGAATTGCCCGGCAACTATGAAGTGCCCATGGGCACGCCATTTGCAACACTGCTTGAGCTCGCCGGTGGCGTGCGCAAGGGCCGCACGCTCAAGGCGGTGATTCCTGGTGGCTCTTCGGCACATGTATTGCCAGCGTCCATCATGATGGAATGCACCATGGACTACGACTCCATCGCCAAGGCTGGCTCCATGCTCGGCTCGGGGGCCGTGATTGTCATGGACGACAGCCGCTGCATGGTCGAGTCGCTCAAGCGTTTGTCCTACTTTTATATGCATGAGTCCTGTGGACAGTGCACACCGTGCCGCGAGGGCACGGGCTGGTTGTGGCGGGTGGTGGACCGCATTCACAAGGGGCAGGGCCGCCAGAGCGACCTGGACCTGCTCAACTCGGTGGCTGACAACATCCAGGGTCGCACCATCTGCGCGCTGGGCGACGCAGCGGCGATGCCGGTGCGCGCCATGATCAAGCACTTCCGCCATGAGTTTGAGGCCATGATCAAGCCGCAAACGCCTGCGGCTTCCACCGTCCCAGTTCAGGCTTCCCTGCAAGCCTGATCGCGGAAAGAAATACATATGGTTGAAATACAACTCGACGGCCAGAAAGTGGAAGTGCTCGAAGGCAGCACCGTGATGCATGCGGCTGAAAAAGCCGGCACCTACATTCCGCATTTCTGCTATCACAAGAAGCTCAGCATCGCCGCCAATTGCCGCATGTGTCTGGTGGATATCGAGAAGGCACCCAAGCCCATGCCGGCCTGCGCCACGCCTGTGACGCAGGGCATGGTTGTGCACACCAAGAGCGACAAAGCCATCAAGGCCCAGAAGGGTGTGATGGAGTTTTTGCTGATCAACCACCCGCTCGATTGCCCGATCTGCGACCAGGGCGGCGAATGCCAGCTGCAGGACCTCGCGGTAGGTTACGGTGGCAGTGGTTCGCGTTACGAAGAAGAAAAACGTGTGGTGTTCCACAAAGACGTTGGCCCGCTGATCTCGATGGAAGAGATGAGCCGCTGCATCCATTGCACGCGCTGTGTGCGTTTCGGCCAGGAAGTGGCTGGTGTGATGGAGCTCGGCATGTCGCACCGCGGTGAGCATGCCGAAATTGAGACTTTTGTCGGCATGTCGGTGGACTCCGAGCTGTCCGGCAACATGATTGACATTTGCCCGGTCGGCGCGCTTACGAGCAAACCTTTCCGCTACAGCGCCCGCACCTGGGAGCTCTCGCGCCGCAGGTCGGTCAGCCCGCATGACTCCACCGGC
>Ga0105050_10008293_pt1 | contig 12044 bp, 13 predicted proteins | sample FRY01_FD_78088 | JGI IMG/M metagenome (GOLD analysis project Ga0105050, IMG submission 78088) | Freshwater microbial communities from Lake Fryxell liftoff mats and glacier meltwater in Antarctica - FRY-01 | ecosystem: Environmental > Aquatic > Freshwater > Ice > Glacier meltwater ... | reverse complement strand
GCAGAAACACACGCGATGATTGCTATGTTGCGACTTAAAAAAGATGCCCAAGTTGGAGGCATGATTGTTTTAACAATAATTTAGAAAGATCCGCATATGCTGCAATGAATTTGCTTCACTTCCGTGGACAGGTTCACTATATCAATTCCTGACGCATTTGCCAACGCAGTTCATACTTGATCGGGCTGGTGTTCCCAGTGTTTGAGTGCCTCCTCTGAGGGTTGTAGAAGCCGTCGATCCACTCGGAGATCGCGCTGCGCGCATCCTCGAATCGCTTGAAACGCAGTGGGACAGAAGTTCAACGCGGAGCGTGCTGAAAAAACTCTCGATCACCGCGTTGTCCCACGGATCAGCCTTGCGGCTCATGCTGCGCTTGACAGAGCGCGGACACTGTGAAGTTGGTGCGTTGGACATGAATGAAGGTGAACCTCATGGGTTTTCTCTGGCGAAGAACTTCACCAACTTTTTAAAATGTCACGCTCGATGAGCAGCTGTTTGTTCTGGCGGCGCAAGCGTGCCAACTCGGCGCGTGTGTCCGTCGTCAGCTCGCTGGTCGGATCGTTGCCGCCCTGTCGATGTCGGCGCGATGGACCCACTCGCGCAGGGCGGTCGGGGTCAGGTTGAGGTCTGCGGCGACCCGCGTGATGCTGCGGTCTGCGACCTTGCAGAGACGCACGGTCTCGGCCTTGAATTCAGGGGTGAAGGTGCGGCGTGGCCGCTTCTTGAGGGTCTTTGTTTGCTTGTCCATGGTGTACTCCGAGCGAGCATTCTCGCTAATTTTGGTGTCCACGAAAGTGAAGCAAGCTCACACTGTATAATTTACTGGTAGCGATTATTTATGATTGCCGCTAAAGCTTCTGGCTCAAGAGGCGGGTCAGTGCGATGAACTGCGGAATGGCAGTTTGAGCATAAGGGCACAAGATCCAGTATGGGGTCAACAAGGTAGCCCTCTCCCATCTTTGAAACTGGCAAGCGGTGATGTACTTCAATATAGCCATGCCCAAGCGGGCCATAAACCTTACCAAAATCAAATCCACAAACCTTGCACACTGAACCATGGGCAGCGATGCATGCAGCCCTATTCGCAGGCACTCTCTCGTACCTGTTGACGGTTACTTTGGTACACGCTCCCTCAGGAAGCCGACCCTCATACAGAGGCAATACAACAGTATCGTCTTCTTCCAGTGGCAGCAGTGTCAACACCAAGGCAAGGCATACCGCCGTAATTGCCTCAGCGCTATTCTGTAATGCATCGTCACCCCCGGTCACTGCATCAGTAAGCCGCCTGACATTCAGATCAAATTTGCCCCACGGAACTGGCGGCAAGAATGACATTGTCGATACAACTGAGCCATTGATGCTTAAATCAATACGGTTGCCCATCCTGCTGAAGGCATCAGCTAACAAACCGAATTTCTCCCTCGCCTCCGGTGAAGAGTTTCCCATCGTCCTGATCAGATCACCAGCATACGTATCGGGCACAAAATTAGCCTCTATGCTTTTCCAGCCAGTGTTGATCTGTATCATGAAGCCATTTGGAGACGGTATGTCAGTTGAGCGAACCCCGTGGTAACTGCCTTCTTTTGTAGAGACGAAACACCCCGTCAGCCCCAGACGGAACTGGGAAGAAAGCGTCTCGGCAAGTTTGTTTTCGTTTAACGCCAATTTCTACATCACCTCTCGGTCAAATATTTTCTTCAGACGGGTCTGGCAAGTCCTCAACCAGACGCCGAAGAATTCGCGAGACCTCGTAACGCATCTCCTCGAAATTTCGTTTGTTGCTTTCATTGACATTACCAAGCTCGGCCGCGCATAGCCCCCATATGAGAGAATCAAGCCCTTGTACAGTGACTCCCGATTTTATATTTGGGATATAGACCTTATGGTAATACGGATGGCCTGTATTAATCCGCACTGCCTGGTTGCCGTCAATGAATGCAGGCTCCCATAAAACGCCGTCTTGCAGGCTATCTGTCGGCTGAACATGGCACTCGCCACTATTCTTTTGCTCTACCAGTTTGATCTTAAGTTTTGTAACGCCATGCTTGTTTGTGATCGTTACATCACCCGTTGAACCATCAACTTCTTTGAAGGTTGCGGTCTTGAGGTTGTCGGCCTGTGCGTGTATCGCATTGTTTGATGCCGCATGGATTAGCGCGGCAGCTCCAGTTACTGTTGCAGCCATTCCTTTCCGGTAGCGCTCCTGCCCCTCTCGCCGTGGCCCTTGGACGAACTTCTGCATTGAATTATACAATAATTCATCCAGTAGAATTCTAGATTTCTTAATATCTACCTGAAAAGCGTCATCAAGCTTGTGATCGAACGAAAGTTCGATCCGGCATAGCGTCATGTGGGGTTCCTTGCTGTACATATTGAGCCAGTCCGGGCCATGGATCAATCTATTCTCGCGGTAAACATACAACCCTTGCATGTCGTTCGTTATCCGTGCCTCTTTGACGGCTGCTTGATCTGAAAACTCATCCTTTCTTGGAAGGATAAAGGCTCGAATCGTAAATTCTGCCTCTTGCTTTTCCCCAATTTCCACTTTCTGGACTTTCTGGGCAATGGGCGCCTTGGTTTCGGTTATACAGTATGGGTCCCATGGAAGCACAGTCTCACTGTTGATACGAATATTCACATCAGAAGCGCGCTTGTCGTTCTTATCTAAAAATCTTTGATAGACCATGGAGACATGAAATCGTAGGTCATCCACATATCGCTTAACCGCATTTTTTGCAGCTTTCCCATCAGGGACAGCATACGTCTTTAGCAGTCGATCAACTTTTTCCCACAGAATCAAGGTGCCAGCCTTACCAATGGCCACTGAATCAAGAAGCTTAATTTCATCAGAACTCGCTGATCCAACTTGGAGTTCCCAACGCTCCACTGACGCAATGTGATCAAGGTCCCAAGTCGCTTTGAGTACATCACTTCCGGCCTGCCCTCTACTAATTACTGACAGGCGACGGCAAAATGCCGTTGATGCAGTCTTAAGGCCAAGTCCAAATTTACCGAGACTGGCTTGATCGGTACGCCGCTTTGAACCATAACGCATAGCGTTTATCAGGCCATCCCGATCCATCCCGCACCCGTTATCGGTAATGCTAACTAGGATGTTTCCGCCAAAATCTATAGCTACAACAACATCAATATTGCTCGCTTTTGCAGCGATTGAGTTGTCAATGACATCCGCCATTGACGTGTTGAATTCGTAACCAGTATCCCTCAGCCCTTCAATGATCCGTTCTGGATCAGGTGGGACATCAAAATATGGTGAATCTGACGTGCTGTTACCGTTCATCAGTTTGTCTCCTTCAAAATCTGATCACTTTCCAGCCCCCAGAAAGGACCAGAACATCATCTTGTGTCGTTTCAAGCATGCCCTCACGCTTCAGATCAACGCTCAGGCGCCCCTCCGAATCCTTGGACAATATCACTAAATCACCAACACCCGCATTGCGGACTTTTAGATACTTGGTCATGCAAGTTAGCCGGTATTCATTTCTTGTCCCCCCGAAAACCCTGTTGTTGTAGTAGATGAAGTTGAAAACCCAGCGAGTTATGCCATCTCGTTCTCGGAAAACCAGCATCACCCGAGGATTTTTTTCTTTTGGATTAAGCGAAGGGAAAAACGACAAAATGCCCCTCTCCTTTGGCACGAGAATACCCGCTTGATGAGCTCCAGTATTTCCCACATCATTTGCGCTTAGCGTCTTTGTTATCTGTGCCGCGGATGTCATTCGAGTGCTCCAATGCTTGAAAGCGGAGAAATACTCAGTGCCCGCATTACCTCACTGGGCGTCGCTTCACCTTGGTGGCCAGTCGCCGCATGCTCTGCCAAGCCACGTTTGAGACTGAGGCGGTCAACGATTACTTCTTCAACACTGTCCACAAAGTAAAGTTGATGGACTGTAACTGGTCGTTGCTGCTTCCTTCGATATGCCCTTGCCGATGCCTGATCTACCAGCGCGGGATTCCACTCGGGGTTGTAATGAATTACATGGTTTGCTGCTGTAATGTTTAGCCCCACACCAGCGGCCCTTGGATTCAGAACCAGAACCCCTCCACACGACGATGCCGAGAAATCATCAACTATCAGTTGGCGATTAGGGATCGGCACCCTGCCATCAATAAAATTGAAATACTGTTCCTTGAAGCGCTCTGGCAAATCCTGAAGGAAAATATCCGTCATACTGGTATAGCTTGTGAAAATCAGGCACTTTTCATTTCTAGAAAAAATCTCTTCGAGTAATTCAATGAGACGCTGATATTTCGGCATGTGTTCTGCGGGGTCGGCAAACTTATAATCAGCCAACCTAGGGTGGGTGCAATACATCCTTAGCCGCTGCAAAGCAACAAGGGCAGCCGATTTCCCATATTCATTTAATGCTGCAAGCCTGACTTGTTCATACCCCTCTACCATCATTTTTGACATTGCGATTGGTTGGGGGATGTCTATCCTTTCTGGAAGGTCTTTTGCAACCTCCTTGACCATACGTCGAAGTAAAATAGGAGCGATCAACGGAGCCAACTTTGAGGCATCTGGATTAGTATTGTCAAAATGACTTTCAAAATCTCCACGCTTTCCGAGCAGTCCTGGAAGAACGAAATCAGAGAGCGACCAAAGGTCAGTTAACCTGTTTTCAACAGGTGTGCCAGTCACTGCCAGCGACACCCTTCTGGGTAGATTCTTGACCGCAACGGTTCTCTGGGCATCTGGATTTTTAATGTTTTGCGCTTCATCGAGCGTCAAGAGGTTCCAGTATATCGAAGAGAGCATTGGTTCATCCCTGACAGCGATATCGTAAGATGTAACGACGACATCAACTCCCACAAGGCGAGCCGCGATTCCTGCCCGATTAGGGCCAACATGCACGATTACTGAGAGCGAGGGCGCAAACTGGATTAACTCCCGCCGCCAATTTTCAAGAAGTGTTGCGGGTGCAACTACTAGTGAAGGAAACCGCCCCGCTGAATGTTCGGCCAACATCAACGCAATGACTTGAACCGTTTTGCCAAGACCCATCTCATCCCCCAGAATGCAACCAAGACCCTGTTTGGCTATCAGGTTAAGAAAATAAACCCCATCTTTTTGGTACCCGTAGAGCTCCCCATTCAGTCCCCAATCCGCAGCATTAAGGGTGGCAGGCGCGTGCATTTCCGCCGGAGTGGAACTTTCAAGGCGTTCGATCAGCTCAATCCCAAGGTCAGTCTGCGTTTTAAGCCAGATTAACTGCCCAACAGTGATAAATTGACCAAACAAGATGTTATATTCCTTGATCTTGTCGAGGCTGTCTTCATAATCGGATAAGGCGAAAGGGTACCAAGTTTTTCCAATGAACATCTGATCAGCATCGCGGCAATTTGCACAGGCATATTCCCCTCCTCCTCTGCCAACAAGATCAACCCGAATACTGTCGGGCGATTTGCCCGTCAGCAACAATCCAGGTTCTGCCGGAAATCTAGAAAAATTGTACTCTGGCAAGGCTGAATTTGGATTGACAGAAAATCCCCCGCCATTGCCATAAACAGCGTTCCATATTTCCTTGGCAGATGGTCTAATAGCAACCCCATCCCCTTGGCAATACACCAGACATCCCTCCTCAACCGCCCACGTAGGAGGGTAGTGTTCAATGGACTTGTTTGGTGAAGTTGTGGTCATCGTTCCAATTTTCGGGGTCAATGTCTCACATGACGTTACGGTATGTTACATTACACGCTTTCAATTGTCTCTGCTTGTGAATTGTCATCGTACCGTTCTGTATCTAAGCAAAATAGCATGATTACCTCTTCACCATTTCAGAAAAGCAATTTAAATATCTGAGTCATTTGAGTAATATAGTGTAACAACTTTTACTTGGAGAAATACACCATGCCAGCCCAAGATGACGAGATTTCTTTGCTTAAACAGGTTCTTGAAATATACGATCAAAAATATGTCGCTGAATTCCTCAATAAAGTATCGCCGAGAGATTGGTGTCGAGAAACGATTAATCGGTGGATTAACGGGAAAGCGTCTCCTCGCCTCAGTCATACCGAATTTTGCGAGCTGCAAAAGCTGCTTCCCCATTCCTTAGCAAAAAAACGAAAATATGATTTCGATTTTATAGACCTGTTCGCCGGAATTGGCGGAATCCGTCGTGGCTTTGAAGATGCAGGCGGACGTTGCGTGTTTACCAGCGAGTGGAATAAATACGCGGTACGGACTTACAAGGCAAACTTTTACTCAGATCCTGACAGCCACACTTTTAACGACGATATCCGAAAAATCACTTTAAGTGATCGGGAGGATGTTTCAAAGAATTTTGCCCAGCGTCACATTGACCAGATGATTCCTCGGCATGATGTTCTGCTTGCTGGTTTTCCTTGTCAACCGTTCTCCATTGCAGGAGTATCGAAGAAAAACTCGTTGGGCGTAAAGCACGGATTTGAGTGCAAGACGCAAGGTACATTGTTCTTTGATGTTGCGAGCATTATTGCCGTTAAACGCCCTGTAGCATTCGTCCTAGAAAATGTTAAAAACCTGAAGAGTCACGATAAAGGGCGTACATTCAAAGTAATTATTGAGGCTCTTGACGAACTGGGATACTGGATCTCTGATGTGGATCACACAGGAGCACATGACCCCAAGATCATTGACGGAAAGAATTTTGTACCCCAGCACAGAGAACGTATCGTTCTCGTTGGATTTCGTAAAGATATTGGAGTACATGACGGTTTTTCCCTACGTGAAATCTCAAAGCTCTACTCAAAACACAAGCCAGTACTAAGCGATATTCTTGAAGAAAAGGCTGACGAAAAATACATCCTTTCGCCTAAACTTTGGAAATACCTTTTCAATTACGCCATCAAGCATAAAGCGAAGGGCAATGGCTTCGGGTATGGACTGGTAAAGGGTACCGACACGGCCCGCACATTGTCTGCACGTTATTACAAGGACGGCTCCGAGATACTCATCGACCGAGGGTTCAATCCTAACAAACCCCCGTTCAGCAAAGCTAATCTGAAAAACCGCCCACGACGCCTGACACCACTGGAATGTGCGCGACTTATGGGCTACAACAAGCCCGGCCAATTAGATTTCCGCATTCCGGTGTCAGATACGCAGGCATACAAACAATTCGGCAACTCTGTTGTCGTTCCAGTTTTCGCTGCTGTTGCCAAGCTCATGAAGCCAAAAATTATAGAAGCAAAAAAACGCGCGGTCCTGAAACTGCCGTAGCCGCATTGAGAGCCAGGACCGGGCACCTCAATACATAACCACCGCATATGGGAATTAACCTGGCTCACAGGGCCAAAAGGAGTTTCTTATGAAGCGTTTGATGACACGGAAACGCCACCGACCTGAAGAGGTCGTGGCAAAATTACGCGAGGCTGACGAAGCCATCGCGCAAGGAAAGTCACTCGAAGATGTTGCAAAGTCACTCGGCGTCTCGCTGATGTCGTTGCATCGTTGGCGCACCGAGTACGGATCCACCGATCGTGACGCGATGACGCGGATGAAGGAACTGCAACGAGAAAACACGCGCCTCAAGCGACTGGTGGACGGATCAATCCCTCGATATCCATATCCTGAAGAAGGTGCCCAAGGGGGAATTCCAAGCCCGGTCACCAGCGCTTGCGCGTCGCGCCATCCAACATGTCAACGTCATCTTCGACATCTCGCAGCGACGCGCATGTCGATTGCTTAGTAAACATCGCAGCGTGCAACGAGTGGGCAGCGGTCCATCAATCATCTTGGGGCATGAGGCGATAAAAGTGTTCAGCAGGGCGCGAATCGCCGAGAAATGCCAGCAGCAGAACAATTTGAGTGATATTAGCGAGTTTATCGGCAATTACTAAACTCGATAAACTCAGCATAATTCAGCCATGAATCCGATCACAAACCCATTTCCCCTGGCGCAGGCACGCCACCACCGGAACTCGCAGGCCGGGATGTGCTGCGGGAAACAGTTCGCGTGGCCATTGAGCGCGTGCGTCGAGGCCTGCCCTCAAAGAGCATCTTGATGGTGGGACTTCGAGGAGTGGGCAAGACGGTGTTGCTAGATCGAATGAGGGACGACGCAGAGGGCGGCGGCATTCAGACCTTGCGCATAGAAGCGCCTGAAAACCGTTCCCTGCCCGCAATTCTGGCACCCCAGTTGCGCCAGTCCCTGCTGAGGCTATCTCGGAACGAGTTGGCTAAAGAACTCGCCCAACGGGCGCTTCGGGCGCTGGCAGGATTTGTCAAATCTCTGAAGGTGAAATATGACGACATTGAGGTGGGGCTTGACTTTGATCCAGAACCCGGCCTCGCGGATAACGGCGATCTGGAGCATGATTTGCAAGCCTTGCTGGAGGCCGCTGGAGCCGCCGCGTAAAAAGCAGGAACAGCCTTGGCGATCTTTGTGGATGAGTTGCAGTATGTAAAAGAAGAAGAACTCGCAGCCCTCATTACCGCATTGCACCGCGCCGCACAGCGTCGCCTTCCTGTCGTTCTGGTGGGTGCCGGACTGCCGCAGTTGAGGGGGCGAATAGGTCGGGCCAAATCCTATGCAGAACGGTTGTTCGACTTTCCCGAAATCGGCCCACTTCCCGCCGAAGAGGCGAAGCGCGCCATCGTTAAACCGGCGAAAAATCTGGGTGTCGAAGTGACCTCTGAAGCATTGGATCTCATTGCAAAAGAGACGCGTGGCTACCCTTATTTTGTGCAGGAGTGGGGCAAGCATTCGTGGGACACGGCAGATGCATCGCCGATCACACGGGAGGATGTTGAAAACGCATCGGTATCGGCCATTGCTGCGTTAGACGAAAGCTTCTTTCGTGTCAGATTTGATCGTCTCACCCCTGCGGAGAAAAGGTACCTCCGGGCGATGGCTGATCTGGGTCCTGGACCACATCGGTCAGGAGATATCGCTGTGAAGTTGGGGCGGGAAGTGACTTCCCTAGGTCCGACAAGAAATCAGTTGATCTCCAAAGGCATGATCTGGAGTCCGCATCATGGTGACACGGCATTCACCGTTCCACTGTTCGACGAGTTCATGTGCCGAATCATGCCTGGTGATGATTGGAAAGTGCAGTAGGCGGAGATTGGTGGAGTGACATCATGTTCATGGGCTTCTGCATCGTCTGAGCTTGTGACCGGGACCCCACATGCGGACCGCCCTTTTGGGGATTTTTGGATTCTAGTTTCATCCGTCCACGCGTGAAGGCTTTTCGCTGACTTGCGCTCGTTCAACGCGCGACAACACCGCTTCATCACACTCGCCCGCATATTCCGCAGGCAGTGCGAGCTTGGCGGATATTTCAGCGATGAGTTGAGCGGGGGGTTGGTGCGTGTGATGAATTTTAATTCTGAGTTTGGACGGGCGTGGCTTGCGCATTGACGAACTCGCTCGGTATTTTTTTCTGTAACCAGCGCGTGATAAACCACAGACCAATGCACGCCGCCGCGATCACTGGGTACTGCAAGATTGCCGCAAGACTCGCATTCAGTAGCGCGATTCCAGCCGTGAGTAGACCGATTGTGAGCTGTTTTCGCCGAGAATCGCACATGTTTCCGATGATTGTGCGGTACACCGTGATCGTCAGCCAGAGGAGACTGCCGATGCCGAGAGCCAGCGCCGCGAGATACTGTCGAGTAAGAGTTAAGCCGAACGGCTCGAAAAGTGCGAGAGCAAAAAGTAGGACGGGTAAGAGACAGAGAATCGCTGCGCCAGCTATCGCGATCCATGCGTCCCTGGTGCTCACAGCGCCCCGATAGAAACTGGAAGTGCGATCTCGACCTGCCCCACATTCCGTGCACCGCAGATAGTTCGCATCCACCTGCGCATAGCCACAGATTTGGCACAAACAGAGGCCAGTCCCAGCTCTGGTCCGCATGAGCGAAACAATGCCAGCGCCAATTATGTAAAACGCAATCGTTGTCGGGACGAGCAGCATTGCGCTGCCCAACTTTGCTGAGATACGGGCGTTGGTATACCCGCTCATGTTGAAATAAGTCAATACATCTAGTGGCATGGACTGAACGAACCACCTGCGCCAGATCTGTTCGAAGCTTGTAAAAATGTCCAGCCCGCTTTTCCAGCGACTGTCGGTGTCGAAGAAGCCTGTGGATGGCACATGCAGGGTGGCACTCACAATCGCCATGGCGATCGCCAGTGGCACCAACATTCCAGCGAATGCTTGGAAGACGATTGCAAGAGATGTATGTTTGCGGATCAAGACATACACAACAAGAAAGAATGCAATCAGCAGTGTTGGTAAGTTCAGCAGAAAATCCCCCCACCATCTTGCGCGAGGTAGATCGTCCGCTGAGCGGTAGGTGGGGTCAGTTGAGCCGTGCATGATCGAATAAATACCCCAATAAAAAAGCACAATCACCGAGGCCACACAACACATTCCGCCAATCCAGCGAATCAGCGGTGCGCTTTTAACCCTTGCGTATGCCAGCATCCAGACTCCACAGATTGCAGCGACGGCGATCACCACAGGAATCAGTGAGGGCGTCGGGCGTAGTACAAGGCCGATTGCCAAGAGCACGATGAACGCTGTCCAAGCCACGGGCCGTGAAGTTCCCAGCGCAATATTCGGTTGAGTGAAGCGATCACGGGTATCGCACCCGCCCCCAACAAGAGCGCCTAGAACTACGCTTGCCGAATAGACACAGCATATTCCCACAATCGCCGCGATAATTTTTTCAATGTTGTTGAAGAGCAAAACAGGAAATTCAATTCGGCTACCAAAGTTACGAGATATGGATCTTAATCCAGTTAGATTAAGCTGGTAAACCGTATAGCCGAGCGCGTTCCCAAGGGCATACCCAACAAGACAGAGGGTGATCACCGTCGGTAAAACCCAGGCGCCGGTGAGGGCAAGCCAGTAGTGCATGGCACTCGATCGGCGCGAGGAATCCATAGGGAAATCCTAGTCGCAATACCGCGTGGGTAGTCGATCAGCTGCCAGGAATGTGCTTCTGAAGCCAGCGAGTCGCGAACCAGAGTGTGATACATGTTGCGGCCAAAAATGGCGCAGAAATCGCGGCAAGCAGGCTTGCGTCAAGCAGTGCGAATGCAGTGATGAGTGCAGCGATGCCCGCGGGTCTGCGCGATGGATGAGAGAGTGCCGCGCGGAATGCACGCGTGAATGTGATGCAGAACATCACTGCGGCGATTACAAAGATTGCGATGTACTTGAGATCGAAGGCGCCGCTGATGACAGGGCACTTCAATACAGGACCACCGCTTATGGGTAACGAACCAAAAGGTCCACAGGGCCAGAAGGAGTTTTTTATGAAGCGTTTGATGACACGGAAGCGCCACCGACCTGAAGAGGTCGTGGTCAAATTGCGCGAGGTTGATGAAGCCGGTCGCGCAAGGAACGCGCTCGAAGATGTTGCGAAGTCACTCAGCGTCTCGCTGATGTCGTTGCATCGTTGACGCACTGAGTATGGATTCACCGACGGTGACGCGGTGAAGCGGATGAAGGAACTTGAACGAGAGAACGCGCGCCTCAAGCGACTGGTGGAGGGACCAAGCCATCGATATCCAGATCCTGAAGGCGGTGTTCAAGGGGAGATTCCAAGCAGCGATTGACCATCTACTTTGGCTTTCAGCAGAAGTTTGTGCATTGCGCCCCAGTGAGGTCCAGTCGCGGCGGTGTCTGTCGACTCGATAAGTGCGAGCTTGGCGGATATTTCACTGACGAGTTGAGCGGGCGGTTGGTGTATGTGATGAATTTTAATTCTGAGCTTGGATTGGCGTGGCTTGCGCATTGACGAACTCGCCCGGTATTTTTTCCTGTAACCAGCGCGTGATAAACCACAGACCAATGCACGCCGCTGCGATCACTGGGTATTGCAAGATTGCCGCAATACTCGCATTCAGTAGCGCGATTCCAGCCGTGAGCAGGCCGATTGTGAGCTGTTTTCGCCGAGAATCGCGCATGTTTCCGATGATTGTGCGGTACACCGTGATTGTCAGCCAGAGGAGACTGCCGATACCGAAAGTCAGCGCCGCGAGATACTGCCGAGTAAGAGTTAAGCCCAACGGCTCAAAAAGTACGAG
>Ga0105050_10008286_pt1 | contig 12050 bp, 14 predicted proteins | sample FRY01_FD_78088 | JGI IMG/M metagenome (GOLD analysis project Ga0105050, IMG submission 78088) | Freshwater microbial communities from Lake Fryxell liftoff mats and glacier meltwater in Antarctica - FRY-01 | ecosystem: Environmental > Aquatic > Freshwater > Ice > Glacier meltwater ... | reverse complement strand
GGTAAGCCCCATCACGGGCCGCCCACGAACTAGCTCGGGGGCTCCCAAAAAGAAGAAAGAGCCTCTGACCGAAGAGGAGACCGCCGCTTTGGCTTTGGACGATGCGGAATCTTATGGCTACTCCGAGGAAGAAGATGTCCCTGAGGTGTCCTACGCCGATCTGGTGGGGGTTGACCCTCCCGCTCTGGGCAGCGAGGCCCCGGCGATTGAAGTGGAGCCCCGCGAAGCATTGGACAGTGCCTTAACCCGAATAGGGGAGGGCGACGACGCCTACCGGATTACTTCCAGCGAGGAGCCCGTCCCCGCCGAGGAAATGGACCCCGGCCAGCCGAAGTTTAACAAGTCTGATCTGCTGGACCCCCTCATGGGGGCCCGTCAGGCGGGAATCCCGATTGAACACCTCGAAGCCTTGTTCAAGAAAACCCACGGAGGACGGTTCAACGCCAATTCCAAGACCGACAGGCTCAAGATGAGCACCATCAAGGACATGATTCAGGAGGACAAGTCGATGCTCGGCCTGAGCCCGATGAAGTTCGCCATGAAGGTCTACGCCCGCAAGTAATCCTACAACAACTTTAATCATTTACGCTCATGCCCACTCTTGACGATCTCCGATCCCTAGAAGGGATGACCTCTGCCACGCTCGAAGCGGGGGACCTGATCCCCGTATTCGATATTTCATCCAACTCGGTGAAGCGGCTTTCTGTAGCTGATATGCAGAGCGAGGTTTTAACTTCACCCAACCTCGGCACTCCCAACAGTGGCACGCTGACAAACTGCACCGTGGACGGCACGAACCTGATCGGGTATCGGGGCATTCCCATAAACCCGCAATCAGCAGCCTACACCTTTGCCCTCACCGATGTGGGCAAGATGGTTTACCACCCTCCAGCCGACACCACGGCCCGCAATTGGACTATTCCCGCGCAGGCTTCCGTAAACTTCCCGATTGGCTCGGTGATTGTCATTGATAACGATTATCTGGCTGGAGTTCTCACCATTCAAATCACCACGGACACGTTGTCCTTGGTCGGAGAAGCCGGGGACACGGGAAGCATGTATTTGGCAAGCGGTGAATCCGCCACCTTGGTAAAGGTCGCCTCCGCTCGCTGGAGGATCAAAGGCGCAACGGCGTTGGCTTAACCATATGACCGGAATCCTTTCCATCTTCGCAGGCACGATGGGACACCCGCAGTTTGGCCCGATTAACTTTACATTATGGCAACCATACTCAATCCAACACCAGTCCAACCCGCCTTGTTCGGCGGGATGTGGGTCCGCGACTTAACGTATCGTTTTCCTAACAGCAGGACAGCTGGAACCCTATCCGCCAGTCTCTACCCTTCAGACGGGACTTACCTCCTATCGACCGGAGGCAAGCATGTCAGGGAAAGCAACCTTGTGGAGAAGGCGGAAACCGATCCGCGCATCGCAACGCTGCTCGCCCTCCTGCCCGCCGAGTTGAACCGCTTGCTGGGCAAGGAAGCGCCTTGGGTGCTGCTGCGTGTGGTCGCCCCAGACCCTGCAACTCCGGTGATGGTAGTAGCGACCAGCACCGACAGGGAAACCGTGAGGGTTCTGGACTGCTTCGCTAAGGCTGGAGAAGATCCGTTATTCGCCACCGCTTTTCAGACGACGATGGGGATTGTCGCTTCGCTGGCTGAACTCGAAATTGAGTAATTCAATGTTCTGGAAAACTCTTGCTGTTTTTGTGATACCTCTCCTGCTGGGTGGCTGCACGCCCAAGGCGATTGTGGTCACGCCCATTGCCCCTGCTGCGTCCATCGCACACGGGTTGGCTAAGGCATCGGGAGTTTCAGCGAAGCGGGTGACAGAAGCCACAGTGCTTGCCACTGCCGCCTCAATTGGTTTGGGGTTTCAAGTGAGTCAGGCACTGGCGGAAGCGGATCGCCAACGCAATGACCGCACCATCCCCCCGGACATTGCGGCGTTGAATTTTGAAACCCTGAGCCGTCTTGCCGCCTTGGCTTTTGAGGCAGAGAGATCCAGCAGAAAAGCTACGATAGAAGCCTCGCAGCATGAAGAAGACGTGGCTTCCGTAGAGACGGCAACAGGCGAGGTGGCAAAAGCCGCCGTGGTTGTGGACAAAACCGCAATCGCACAGACCAAGCTCATTTCTAAAATGGAGGGAGACGCTGCGATGGGGAAAGCCGTCAAATGGGTGTTTGTCGGCGGCAGCGTGCTTATTGTCGGATTTATTTTCATCAAACTTTTCAAACCGTTCTAATCTTCATGCATTTTCTCGCCATCACCCTCGCTCCTTCTTACTCGCTTGGCGAGGTGGGCACTTTACTGGTTGGGACTGCCGCCCTTGGAACTTTGCTGTGGGGGGTTTCGATGGCAATTCTTCGGGCTTGGTACACCAAAGGGAAAAGTGATTTGGAATTGACCATGAACCGGGCCATTCAGAGTCACCTCCTCGGGTCCATTGCCCATCTGGATCCGGCAAAATACTATACGCTGGATGTGCATTTTGAGAACGGCCAAACGATCATCATTCCAATGGTCCCGTTTGTAGAACTGACGATCAGCGAGAACCTCACCATCTGCGTGCTGGATCAGACAGCGGAAGAGACCAAGCTCCAAATGCGGACCAACAACGGCCCAGCGTCGTTGCGGAGGCACAGGCATGAGTTGACCTGTGAGCGGATCTTAGTAGAGCGCGGCACCATGACCGACATGAAAACCGGAACGATTTACCGTAAGGGAGACATGTGGGAAATTGCAGCAGGCCAAATTCACGGCGCGTGGTTCTCCGATCATTTTCTTGCCACTGTGCTGCACAAGCCCGCATTACCCACCGCCGCCCAACGTCCGGTGGATTTACGTCACCTAGAAGAAGCCATGTCCCAATGAACCTATTGACTATGGAATTTACCGACGCCATGTGGAACAGCATCCCTGCGATTCTGGTTTCTATTCTCACTTTTTTCGGACTTCTCTTCACCACTATTTGGGCTTCGCGGGCGACGGAGAAAGCCCGTGTGCAGGATCGTTTGGATCGTGCTGCCGAACGTGAGCAGGATCGACTGGATCGGGCAGAGGAAGGCATGGCACGCGTGGCCACCATCTTAAACGCGGTGGAGGACAACACCGCCCTCAATAAACAGGCATTGGACGCCGCATCCCAGAACAACCCATGACTGCCGGAGCGTTTCCCTTAAACCAAAAGCTCGTCATCTACCGGGGGGCGGCGGGCTCCGTTGCGCTCCATTTCACTGAAACATCCACCGGGGATGACATCAACCTCAGTGGCAGCTCCCCCTTCGTGGCCTGGGTGAGGCGCTCCAACGGGCAAACCCGGCTGCTTGAACTGGATGTTGCAGATACGGACTTGGTGGGAGGGGAGATCACCCTTTCGTGGAACGCGGAGGACACCGACGAGCTGCCTATCGGGCCCGCACAATGGGGCTTGATGGATGCTAATGATATTCTCTGGATTCAGGACGTGATGAGCATCAAGTCCGCAACCCCCGCAACCCTGTTATGAGTGATGTGAATATCAGTGTGGATACCTCGCCCGTTACCATTGTGGTGAGCGGAGCGCAGGGCATTCCGGGCGAGGATGGATCATCCAGCGTCACCACGCTAACGACTACGGGGCTGACGCCGGCGAACATGCTACGCATCGCGGCGGGCGGGGGACTTGAGGAAAGGACACCCGCGCAGGTGCGGGGGGACATCGGAGCGACAACATTAGGCACGCCTGACACAATCGTTTTACGCAATGCCCAAGGCGGAGCGTCGTTCTTGGCCACAACAGCGGAGGCGATTAACGCGGCGGCCACCTCCGGCATCGGGGTTTACGCGAATTCCACATCCGGATACGCTATTTATGGAATTTCCAGCTCTGGAACCGCGATTTACGCGGATTCCGCAGGCGGCGACCAAGCCAATTTCGGCAACGGGAAATTCGTCATAGATAACAACGGCAACACCGCTATAACCGGGACCATCGCCGCGTCGAACTTGTCCATCGCGGTGGGCCAAGTTTTTACATCGTCTAATACGCTGACCCTCGCAGGCACGAACGGCAGCACGCTGAACGTCGGAGCGGGCGGCACGCTCGGGACCGCGGCATATATTGCGGCGACATCGAAGCAAGATGCTATCGCTTTCGGGACCGGCGTGCAAATCGCGCTCGGCGCCAGCATCGGCAGCGCGGGTGCACCTGTCCTATTCGGCGGTGCGGCTGGCACTCCTACAGCCATAACGCTAACCAATGCCACCGGCACGGCGGCAGGACTCACAGCAGGCAATGTCACCACCAATGCCAACCTGACAGGCGTGGTTACGTCTGCTGGAAACGCAACAGCCATTGCCGATGCCGCCCTCTCCATCGCCAAAACCAGCGGCCTGCAAACCGGGCTGGACGCGAAAGCAGCCGCGCGCATCCGCTTAACAGGCACGCAGACCTATCAGGCTGTTGATGGTGGCAGATACATCACGCACGGGTCAGGAGCGATCACATTCACCGATCCTGTTGCGCCATCCAACGGGGGGTGGTTCGATGTCCTGATCGGCGGCACGACAACGGCGGTTATCGGCGGGGTTACGATGCAAGCCTCCCGGTTCTCGCAGGAGCGGATTTACAGCGCGGGCGCGTGGATGACATCCATAGCCCGCATATCAGACACGCTCACAGTCGGCGCGTCGGCAGCGACATGGGACGGCGCGACGATCTCAGGGGCACAGACGTTCTCATCGGTCACCCGCCCGTCAACGGCATCCGTCACCGGACTGCCAGCGGCAGGTGACCTAATGAACCGCTCGGATGTAACGGACGAGCGAGGCAACCCACGGAGCATGGTCTTGATGGACGAGTTCACGGGAGGCAGTAATGCATCCACGACCATCGGGGCGCTCGGATGGTATATTTATGCTGTGGGCGGAGGCACGGGCGCGGCAATCGGCGTTGGCTCCACAGGGCTTCCTAACATCGGCACACGCACACTCACTTGTGGCAACGCCACGAATGCGGGGTATACGATGTATCTTCCCTCTTTCTCCAACATCATCAGCGGCGGCGGCGATTGGGAGGCGACTGCCGTGGTTAAGCTCACCCAGACCACGGACTGTGATATGATCTTCGGGTTCACGCGGGACACTGGAGCGGTCGGAATCGGAAATTATGGGGGAATATCCTTCGGGGCAAGGTATTCATCGGCGGTGGATACCAACTTTATGTTTTATAGTAAAAACGCAAATACCACTTGGGCTGCCAACGATGCGAACAACAACAGCATTTCCTCCGGGGTTGCGGTCAACACGAGCTTTAACACCTTCCGCATCCGCAGCGTCTCTGGCGCAATCAGCATGAGCGTCAATGGCGGGGCATATACCACGGTGGGAATGAGCGGCATAGCAAATGGCAGTGTCCTCCCGTTTTTCTACGTCTCGACCCGCACGACCACCAGCAAGTCGATTGAAGCCGACTACTTTTCCCTGATCCAGAAAGCCACAGCACGTTAAATTTATGAGCCTACTCCACCAACCAACAGCCGCCGAATCCCGTAGGGCATTCCGCGAAGCCATCGCACTCCGCAGCGCCGAACAAGCGCATTGCCTCATGGCCACAATGGCAGCGGGATACGATGCATTTTACTCAGTCGATCCCGTGCAACTCGTTTGTTTAGCCAATTGATGAAATAACCCTCAACGAAACTCGGCCATGAGCATTCCGATCCCCAATTCCCGCCCGCAAGCTTCTTTAACGCAAGTGATGGAAATCGCCCGTCGCGCATGGAAGGGGGCCAAGGGAGACGCTCCGCTGCCGGAAACTTTCGTGCTGGCGGTGCGAGGATACTACGCCAGCACCTTTGCCCCAGCCGGGAACAACGTGGGGATTTATGACGACGCCTTTTTCATCGTTTCGCCGCTGGGTTTCACCGCATGGAATGGCAACACCGACCCCTCCCGTTATGGTTGGAATGCCAACGCCGGGAAATACATGGCGCGGCTTGCCTTGGGCGTGTATAAATTTGTGCGTTTGAAGCACCATGCCAGCCGTCCTGACGGATACATGGCATTCGGGCAGTATGGCAATCCGGTGACGGTGGAGCGCATCAAACCGGACGGCTCCATCGCCCTCACGGAAACTGGATGCTATGGCATCAACCTGCATCGCGGAGGGGTCAACGGCACTAGCTCTGAAGGCTGCAACACACTGCCCGCTGAACAATGGAATGCTTTTGACCGCACCCTCACTTCGGCCATTGACGGAAAGTCATTCCCGTTCATTCTGGTGGCGGGTCCAATCAACTAATTCCGCTCTGCGGTAAGCCCCGCAATTACACCATGGCCAGCCTCGAACAACCTCCCACAATCACCCGCGTGGTTGAAGTTAAGGATCCCGGTGGGAACTTCGTGGTGGTCTACGTCCGGATCCCTCTGCATCTGGCTTCCAAATATCCGGATAAGCCGTGGGGCACCCCCATTGAGGACGTCGGACTGGCGGCCAAGGACATCGTCCGCTTCGCGGGATACACCTTGGTGGACCTTGAACTGGTTTCGGGTCGACGGACGGGGGACACCTCTGATCTGTTCTGGGTTTTCCAGAAGTTGCCGGGACCTGTCTGGACCACCACTACCCATTCGCGGGAGGGGTTGATCCCTCCGATGTTCCGGGAGGCGGTCAGCCAGCTCAAGACCAAGCAAGAGGTGGTCCCCGATACCGAACCCTCGGAGTTGGCAGGGGATCTGGTCTTTTCCGTTGTCGAACAACAAGAGGATACCGGTAAGGCAATCAAGGTAGAGGTCGTCGAAACTTTGACCGAGGTGGCCGCCCTTGGGGGCCGTGTGGCCTATGTGGAGCGCGACATAGGGCTGACTTCTGATGAGTTGGTGGTGGATGGCACGCAGGCGGACTCCGGCCTGTTGGTTGTCAGCTCCAGGGTCAGCCCGCTGGGCAATGGCAAAAGCGTCAAGGAGACAGTTGATGTCGCAGAATGGACCGAACATACGGGTACTGAATGGAACCCAGAGCTGGGAGTCCAGATTGCCTACACCGAGCAGTTTGTTGCTCCCCCGGATCTTTACTCGGAGCCGCCGGACCCGGCGCTCCAGTTGCCCAACACTGACTTCCAGATCGTCAACAAAGATCGGTCACTCAAGCGGGTGCGTGTTATCCCCACCGCCGCGCTCACAAGTTTCACCCTTGCCTACCCCACGCGGATTAATTTGGACTTGCCCAAGGTTCTTAAAACCGTATCCGTGGTGTGGGATAGTCAGGTTTCTGTGGGCACGCAGGAAACGCAGGGGCAGGACTTCGCCTCTGGGGGAAGGGGGTCCGTTTCGCTCGCCGCCCCGGACACCGCAAGCTCGTCGGCCCTCATCAAAGCGGAGGTTCAAATCACCTTCGAGGACTTCGCCGCCACCAACCTGTTTGCTGAGAACCGCCTTTTTTACATGGAGGGTCCTGTGACCTCGGCGACGATTCTCGCCAAGCTGGCCACTCTTTATGGCCAAGCCGTTGCGATGTGGCCCGTGTTCAAACCCCAGTCCAGCACCATCACCGTTTCCGGCCAGTCCATCAATGTGCGGGCCAACGTGCAGGTAAGTTTGACGTCTGCGTGGGGCGAGGAATCCAATTCCTTCTCATGGCTCAAAAGCACATCCGATGATTTTGCCATCGGGTCGTCCTTCACCAGTGTGCAACTGCCCCCGTGTATCCATCCGGACATCACGATCACTGGAGACACCTACCGGGAGCAGGAGGTGAGTGCCACAGCGGAGTTGAATGTTTCGCTATCCTTCGGGCCGAGTGTGTCTGCCAGCCTCACTAAGTCCGGCACCGCCTACGGACGGGTGACCCCCTCCGTGGTGCCCGGCACCAGTGGACTGGAGGCGATCCCCGTCACCGGACTCTACCTCATCGACCTGCAAGTGGAAACCGCCGCCTACACCAACTGGTTCAAAGTCCGGGCGGTGGTGTTTGATGCCTTAACCCTCTCGTGATATGTCTGACAAAATGCGCCGAGACAAGCAGGCCCGCGAGCGGGAGGAACGCAAGCGGAAGGAGAGGGAGGGACGTGGAGGGAACCCCCGTCCGACTAACCGGACTCCGAAGAAGCCTGTTCCAAAGCAGCCTGACGCCGGGGTTCCAAAGCAGCCTGACGCCGGGGTTCCAAAGCAGCCTGACGCCGGGGTTCCAAAGCAGCCTGATGCTGAGGTCGAGGCCAAAGAAACGCTCAAAGACAAACTGACCCGCGAGCGGGAGGAGCGCAAGCTGGAGCTTGAGTTGAAAAACTTTGCCGCTAGAAGCGAACGGGGAGGGAACCCCCGTTCGACTAACCCTGCGCGGGCTCAGGAACTCCAATCCCGGATTGTGGCGCTGCAACCCGTAGTCGCGCCCCCGCCCGTCAACAATAGATTACCTGCGCCTGCGATAGAGACTTCTCCCCGGCTGCTGCCGTTCGATGTGCATTCCATTGCACTCAACGCCGGAGTCTGGCAGTGCAAGGTGCGCCGGGGCAAGGTGCCTGTGGTGGATCCGACTCTTGGGGTAGTGGCTATCAGTTATTTGACGGCTCCGGTGGATGATACCGTGGTGTTTGACGTCAGTGCGAACCACACACTTTACTGCCGGGTGGAGACCAACGGGCAGGATCTGCCCACAGCGGCGACGATTGTTTCCCTTGCGGAAGTTCCCGTCACCGTTCATGCACAGCCCGAGCAGCCCGATGGAGAGGGGTTCGCGTTCCCTGAAGTATTAGGGGACTATTGGTATAAGCTGGCGGATTTTGAAATGGTCAACGACCAGCTGGTCATACGGGATGTCTACCAAGTCGGAGGCCCTCTCAACCATCGCCCCGGACGCCATGGTTTGTCCGGAACCCTTACGCTGCAAGACTGCGCTGGGGCCATCGGGGCCTTCCTCAACTTCACGCAGGGGCAAATGACTTCAATCATTGAAAACCAGATCTTCGAGGCGGAAGCCTGCGCCGGAGGCACCTCATAATGAAACAGCTCATTCTACTTCTTGATGTGGGAGGATATACCGAGCGGCTCCGTGCCCTTCAGGATGTTCATCCCCATGTCATTGGCATCACCCCCTTGGATAAACCCTGCGAAGGGTTCACCCCAATCGAGGTGCCAGAGGAGTGGATGCCGGACCCGTCCTTGCCTGAGAACACGGGCCTAACCTATACGCAAAGGTGCTGGCATGCGTGTGGCACACTGGGTCTCGCCGCTATCGCCCAACTTGGGCTTGAAGCGGACGCCTTCCTCTTCATCGAGAGTGATTGCGTGGCCTCCCCGCAACGCTGGCGGGCGTTCCTTGAGAACAACGCGGACAACACGGACGATGGTTCGTTTATCTGCCCGCGAACCCGGGTGGAATCCCTGTGGAACCCCCGGTGGGGGGACCCATCGACCCCGGCATGGGCGAACATCACCCACCTCAACGCCATTTATAGGCTTTCCCAACGGGGGGTGGCCGCCTATCTTTCCGCTGCCGTTGAAATGCGCGAGTGCTTTGGCGAGATGGTGGCGGGTTCCGCTATCGCCCGCGCCGGAGGCACCATCGGCCGCCTCAACCGGGGCCAGACCCACATGAACAACCAGACCATGAAGGCCGACCCCAGCCGGGTGATTTTCAATCCCCGCCTGATCAATCATCCTGTTAAATCCAACACCTATCAACCATGAGCAGCAGCATTCTCCATCAATCGGTTCTCACCCACCGCACCGCCGGGATTGCGTCCCAAGTGCAGACCGTCTACACGGCGTTTGAGGACAACTTCATTTCCGATCTGCGCCGGGTGACCACTACTCCGGAAGCCGTGGGGGACGGCACCATCGTCTCCCCCAAGCTCTATCAATTTCGGATGGTCTCCGGCTCGGACGTGCGCATCTCCATGGACGGAGGGGGCACTTACCCCCTGCGCTTGTCCGGGGTGGGGGATGTAACCAGCCTCCGGGTGGATCTTGAGGGGCTCCGGGAAAAGACCATGTTCACCTGCGAAGCGGATGTGGCGGGGTCTTTGGGCGGCACTTATGTGGAGCTTCGGGAGTATGGGGACACCCAAATATGGGCATGGTTCAATACCCCGGGGAGTTCCGCTCCCACTCCCACCACGGAGCGGTTGGTGGAAGTGCCCTTGGCGGAAGATGCTGCTGCTGAGGCGGTGGCCACCGCACTTGCCACCGCGCTTGCGGCCGACGCTGCGTTCTTATCCGCTTCCGCTTCGGGCGACGAAGTGTTGGTCACGGACATCCATGTTGGCACCCGCAGTGCGGCGTCCAACGGGACCACCGGATGGTCAACGGGAGTGTCCGAAGACCAAGCCGGGGCCGCCAGTCCTTCGCTCTACATCAAGAGTGTTGGAGTCAGTCAGGTGCTCACTACGGTTGCCCCCGGGTGAAATGGACGGCTCCTATCACTATTCATTTTAATCTAAAACCAAACAGGAACACATCACATCATGTCCGCATTATCCCTCGCTCAGTTGACCACCATGCTGGAGGCATACACTCCTTCGGATGGCACGTTCCTGCCCCGGCTCAATCAAGCCCTTGCCCGCATCTACAACATGGGGACCTACCGGGACCTCACGGTGCAATACAGCCTGACAGTATCCCAAGGATGCATCCGGCTTCCTGTGACCGCTGATGCCATCCTTCACGCCATTGTGGATGGCAGTCCGGTAGCCGTGCGCTCGCTGTGGCACGACCTCAAGCAAGTGGGCACGGCCAGCAACGACTTGTCGTGGGGGCTGGTGGATGCAGGGTTCTCCCCCGTGCTGCGCACGCTGGAGACAGCCACGGACACCCTCTATGTGGTGCCCTCGGCCGATTCCCCCACCCAGACGGAGTTTGACGAGGATGAGGAGGGGGAGATGTGGGTGGATGTCACGGGCTCGGACCTTGTCCGGCGCTACCGGGCGACCTCACAGGGCGACATCCCGTTTGCTGGCGTCCTCACCTTTGATTCCCCGATCACGGACATTGAAGCCGTGCGCTTCAGCGGGCTGTTGGATTCCTACGACATCCGGACGGTGGCCGGGGATCCGGAAACCACCGTCGCCACAGTCGGGCCAGGCTCGGGCTCTCCCCGTTACCGGGTGTTCCGCGTGCCCAATACCGCTGCGGGCGTGGTGGTGCATGTGCTGTGCAAACGCACGTTCATCCCGCTGGAAAGCAACGACGACCTCACTTATGTGGGCAACATCAACGCTATCAAACAGGCGTTCCTCGCCACCGTAGCGGAGGACTCCAACGATGTGGAGAGGGCCCAGTTTTTCTGGGGCACCGCCATGCAACTCATGGAAGAGGAGGCCAGCTCCACCCGAGGTGCCGCACAGCCGAGGGTCAATCTCGATCCGTCCGGCACCGGGGCGCTCACGGGCCTAACCAGCATGATGTGACGGTTAGGCAGGGCTGGCATAGCTAGACGTTGTGTGAAAGATTACTCTTCATCGTCCTCTTGGGGTTCTGCTGGCGGCTTCACCAGATCGGCGAGTCTCCGCAGGCGTTTCATCTCGCGGCTAAGTGCCATTTCCACGCTTCCCGGGAGTGCGTCGATTTTTGCGCCGCCCACCTTTTCAAGATCCCACTTGAAGGTGGCGAGGTCGTTGGCGCGGCGACTCAAGATTTCCGTGATAGCGAGTCTGTCAGCGCGACTCAAAGACACACAACAAGACGTGGATGGGTCAACCGCCGGGCTGTCCGTTGTTCTAGTGGTTTCCGCCGCTGCGGGGTCTTGATTTTGGTTCATAGATTTTTCGTGCCGGAGTCCGGCGGTGCGTCACCTTTGGTGTTCTCACCGGAAAATCCGCGCTCTAAGTAGTCCACGATTTCGCCAACGGTTTTGATCTTTTCAGCATCCACATCCGGAACGTAGATCCCGTATTCTTCCTCGAACGCCATGATAAGTTCCGCGTTGTCGAGCGAGTCTGCGCCGAGATCGTAAAACGTTTTTTCTCGGGTCACTTCTGATGCGTCGATTCCAAGTTGGTCGGAAATTATGGCTTGAGTTTCTAGGTAGTAGTTTTTCATTTTATTCGGTGTTTTATGGTTATTCGGAAGAG
>Ga0105050_10008285_pt1 | contig 12051 bp, 10 predicted proteins | sample FRY01_FD_78088 | JGI IMG/M metagenome (GOLD analysis project Ga0105050, IMG submission 78088) | Freshwater microbial communities from Lake Fryxell liftoff mats and glacier meltwater in Antarctica - FRY-01 | ecosystem: Environmental > Aquatic > Freshwater > Ice > Glacier meltwater ... | reverse complement strand
GAAAGAAAGCCGGGACGGATCATAGGCTTAACTGAATCGTTCCAAACCCAACCGTCAAGACGTCAAATTCGGCTTCCGTAGGACTCTGGGTATAATAGTCATAAGGCAACAGATTGAGATGCAGATCGGTGGTTTCGAGGATCCGCAAATGCGCCTGAACTCTGCCCGAATCCATCTGGAACGGCTGGCGCTGCAACACGGTAGAGTCCCTTGTGTTCGGTTTTTTTGTCACCTTATCAACCATAAGGCGAATTCGGGCGAGGTGAAGGCGATTTCATCTGCCATTTGCCCAAACTTGCGCAACGTGGCAGGAGTGCATCCATGATTCACGCAGAAACAGTCACATTCGGCGGCTCTGGACTCGACCGTGCGGCAGAGCTGCGCGGTGATGTTGCGGGGCTGGCGGAACTTGCCGCAGCATCCGGCGCGCGCGCCGTAACGCTATGGCGGGGCAAACCGCTGGTGGCCGGTGAGGCGCGCGATCATCTGGTGCGGTTGCCGCTCGATCATTCGCTGTTCGCGGGCGCGCCCGTGCCGATTTTTCTGGGGCGCGAGGACGGGCAGGGGGTCTGGGCGCATGACCTCTCGGCATGGGACCCGGAGGATGTGGATTTTTCCACGTTAGGCGCGTTTCTGGACCCGAGCGAACAGCATCACCCCGATCTGCCCGCTGACCAGTGTTTTGCCGAGTTGCGTGCGGTAATGACCCGGTTGTCCCCGCGCGATGCAGAGCTTGCGGCGGCGGCCAAGGCGGTGATGGGCTGGCATCTCACACATGGGTTCTGTGCCCGCTGCGGTGCGATCAGTCAGATCGTGATGGCGGGCTGGCAACGCACCTGCACCGTCTGTGGAGCGCATCATTTTCCGCGCACCGATCCGGTGGTCATCATGCTGATTTTGCGCGACGATCATGTTCTGCTGGGCCGGTCGCCGGGCTGGCCGGAGGGAATGTATTCGCTGTTAGCCGGGTTCATCGAGCCGGGCGAGACAATGGAAGCGGCGGTGCGCCGCGAGGTCTTTGAGGAATCGGGTATCAGGGTCGGACAGGTCAGCTATCTGGCCTCGCAGCCATGGCCTTTTCCGGCGTCGCTGATGTTCGGCTGTCTGGGGCAGGCCGAAACCGACGAGATCACCCTCGATCCAAAAGAGCTGGAAGCCGCGCTTTGGGTCAGCCGCGACCGGTTGCGCCGGATCTTTGCCGGTGACGATCCCGAAATCCGGCCCGCGCGGCGCGGCGCAATTGCCCATTTTCTGTTATTTAACTGGCTTGAAGATACGCTCGTCTGACCACACATTACGGGCAATCAATATGATCTGCCAAAACGGCGGACGACTTCAGGGGCAGCAGGACGGTCAAGATTATGGAATTCATCACCAAAACCGACATCGAGGTGCCGATTGCGCATGTGTTTGCGCAGGTCACCGATTTTCCGGCGTTTGAGCGGCAGGCCATGCGGCGCGGTGCCGATGTGCGGCGGCGCGACACTTTGGCGCGGCCCGGCGTCGGTTCAGCCTGGGATGTGACATTCAAGTTTCGCGGCAAGGACCGGCAGGTCGCAGCCACAGTAACCGCTTTCGAGGTGCTCAACGGCTATAGCGTGACGACGACGTCGGCGGGGCTGGAATCGGTTATGGTGATCGAACTCGTTGCCCTGTCGCGGACCCGCACCCGGCTGTCGGTATCGCTCATCCTCGCGCCAAAGACGCTGACGGCACGGATTCTGGTGCAGTCGCTAAAGATCGGGCGCGGTAACCTGAACCGCAAATTCGCCGCCCGGGTCGAAGAATATGCAACTGACGTGCAGAACCGCTACAAACGGCCCAGTTGACCGGACTCAAGCCGCCGGAGTTGGTTCGTGCCTGCGGCGCGCGGCAGGATAAACGCCCATCAGCTTGATCATGTCGGTGAAATAATCCAGCTCTTCCAGCGCGCGTTGGACGTTCTCATCCTCGGGGTGCCCCTCGATCTCGGCATAGAACTGCGTCGCAGTGAACTGTCCGCCGACCATGTAACTTTCAAGCTTGGTCATGTTGACGCCGTTGGTCGCAAAGCCGCCCATCGCCTTGTAAAGCGCGGCAGGCAGGTTGCGGACGCGGAACACGAACGAGGTCATCATCCCGTCATCGCCACGCCGCGTCAGGTCAGCCTCGCGCGCCATGATCAGGAAACGGGTGGTGTTGCGGTCGTGATCCTCGATATGGCGGGCCAGCACATCAAGGCCATAGATCTCGGCCGCAATCTCGCTGGCCAAGGCGCCTTCGGTTTTATCCCCCAATGCCGCCACATCTCGCGCAGCGGCGGCATTGTCGGACCAGTTCAGCGTGGCAAGCCCATGCTGGCGTAAAAATCCGCGCGCCTGACCCAGAAGAATCGACATGCTGCGCACGCGTTTCAGGTCTGATATTTGCGCCCCCGGCACCGCGAGCAGGTTGATATGCACCCGCACAAACGCCTCGTCCACGATCTGCAAGCCACTGTCAGGCAAAAGCAAATGCACATCTGCAACCCGGCCATAGGTCGAGTTTTCGACCCCGATCATCCCCAGATCGGCATCACCCCGGCGCACCGCATCAATGGCGTCTTCAAAGGTGGCGCAGGGCATGGGGTCGAGGTCGGGGCGGGCCTCGGCGCAGGCCTGATGCCCATAGGCGCCCAGCTCTCCTTGAAATGCGATGCGTCCGCCCATTGCCGTTTCCTTTGCGTTCTCGCCCGGTCGGGGCAATTCGTCGCGCGTCTATACCTTGCACTGGGGGCTTGGAAGCGGGTAGATAGCCGCAAATCGGCGAACGGAATGGGACGCGACATGTTCGACACAATGACCTTGACGAAGATTACCGGCGCGCTGTGCGGGTCCCTTTTGATCTTTCTTCTGGGCGGTTTTGCCGCTGAAACGATCTATCACAGCGGTGGCCACGGCGATGGCGAACAGGCCTATGTGATTCCGGTCGAAGATGCAGAAACGACAGATGAACCAGTCGAAGAAGGCCCCGCCTTTGCCGAGCTTTTGGCTGTTGCCGATGTCGCCGAAGGCCAGAGTGCGTTCCGCGTCTGTGCGTCCTGCCACTCGGTCGCGCCGGGTGACAATGGCACGGGGCCCTCACTTTACGGTGTCGTCGGCCGCGCGCCGGGGGCAGAGCCGGGGTTCGGCTATTCCAACGGGTTCGATGCTGTCAACACGGGCTGGACGCCGGAAGAACTCAATCATTTCATCGCCGATCCCAGAGGGTATGCGCCCGATACCGATATGGGGTATAACGGGATGCGCAGCGCATCGGATCGGGCCGATCTGATCGCATATCTCGGAAGCCTCGACGGCTAAGTCCGCCACCTACCTGAAAAAGGCCGCCCGGCATCCCCGCGCGGCCTTTTTTCATGTCAATTTACCGTGGGACGGGCCTTGCAGGCTGATTTCGCGCTCAGGTCACGCAATCTCAACTTGAATGTTCGTCAAAGCGGCCTGTAGCGTCATGTTCAGGTAATCTTGCCCATATTTCCGACAGGAGATTTGAAATGCTCGTCAGCAGACACCCGCAACGCGCTCAAGCCGTCACCCGCAGCGGACCTTTGCCCGGTCTGCAGCTCTGGCTGACCGGGTCGGCACTGGCACTTGGTGCGCTCTGGGCGCTGCCGGGATGGAGCCAGGAGGTCGGGATCATCACCAGCCACGGCTACTCCACCTTTGGCGAGCTGAAATATCCGGCGGATTTTCCGCATCTGGATTATGTGAATCCCGACGCCCCGAAGGGTGGCGAGATCAGCATATGGGCGCAGGGCACCTTTGACACGCTCAACCCCTATTCCCGCGAAGGGCGGGGTGGGTCGCTCGCCACGATCGGTTATGAATCGCTGCTCAGCGGGACGGCGGACGAGGTGAGTGCGGCCTATTGCCTGCTTTGCACCACGCTGGAATACCCCGAGGATGAAAGCTGGATCACCTTCAACATGCGCCCCGAGGCGATGTTCAGTGACGGCAGTCCTGTTACGGCACATGACGTCGTGTTCTCGCATAACCTGCTCGTCGAACAGGGGCTGCCCTCTTATGCCGAAATTGCAGGATCGCTGATCGCCAATGTCGAGGCGCTGGATGACCATACCGTCAAATGGACCCTCGCCGAAGGCGCGACGACCAATGACGCCTTCAGCCTCGCCGGTGGCACCCCCGTCTGGTCAAAGGCGTGGTATGAGGAAACCGGCGCGCGTCTGGACGAGACCCGCTACGAGATTTCGCCCGGCTCCGGCCCGTATATGCTCGATAGTTATGACGTGAACCGCCGCATAACCTACCGGCGCAACCCTGATTATTGGGGAAAAGATCTGCCGATCAACATCGGGCGGGCCAATTTTGACGTGATCCGGGTCGAGTATTTCGCCGACACCACGGCCGCCTTCGAAGGGTTCAAGGCTGGCGATTTCACCTTCCGGCAGGAAAACAGCTCGATCACCTGGGCCACGGGTTACGAATTTCCAGCCCTCAGCAATGGTTGGGTGGTCAAGGCAGAATTGCCCAACGGCAATCTGCCGGGCGCTGTCGGCATGGTGTTCAACCTGCGGCAGGAAAAGTTTCAGGATGTCCGCGTCCGTCAGGCGCTGGCGTTGATGTTCAACTTCAACTGGACCAATCAGACGCTGCAATTCGGACTGTTCGATCAACGCGAGAGTTTCTGGCAGAACTCGGTCCTGGCTGCGACCGGCGTGCCGGAGGGGCACGAGTTGGAACTGCTGCAATCGGTAGCCGACATGATCGACCCCGCCATTCTGACTGAATCTGTGACCATGCCGCATGTGTCGGGTGACGGACAGCTTGACCGGGAAAATCTGCGTCTGGCGATCGATTTGCTGGCACAGGCCGGCTGGGTGCCCGGCGACGATGGTTTGCTGCGCAAGGATGGCGAGGTGTTCACCCTTGAATTCATGAGCGATAATCCCTCGTTCGAACGGGTCATCACCCCCTATATCGACAACCTGACCCGGCTGGGCGTGCAAGCCGAATTCAACCTGATCGACCCCGCACAATACACCAACCGCGAGCGGGCCTTTGACTGGGACATGATCTACGACGGCTATTCCAACGCGCTGGAGGAAAGCCTTGGCCTCAATCAGCGCTATGGCTCTGACGGGGTGGCCGATGTGTTTAACCCGACGGGTTATTCCTCGCCCGCCGTGGATGCGCTGATTACTGCCGTATCCGAGGCCGAATCCTATGACGACATGGCCGCAGGTGTGCGCGCCATCGACCGGATCATGCGGCGCGAGCTGTTCGTGGTGCCGACATGGTATAATCCCAACTTCTGGGTCGCCTATTTCGACATGTACGAATACCCCGAGCCTTTGCCGCCCTATGCCTTGGGCCAGTTGGATTTCTGGTGGTATAATGCCGAAAAGGGTGACGCCCTGCGTGCCGCTGGCGCGCTGCGTTAACCCCAGACAGACAGGCATATGGGCGCTTATATCCTGCGAAGGCTGCTCCTGGTGATTCCCACATTGTTGGGGATCATGATCGTGAACTTTGCGCTTGTGCAATTCGTGCCGGGCGGGCCGATCGAACAGATCATCGCCGATATCGAAGGGCGCGGTGACGTGTTCCAGACCATCGCAGGCGGCGGGGGAGACAACGAAATCGTCAGTGAATCAAGCGATTTCGACAGCCAGTATGTTGGCGCCCGCGGCCTGCCACCGGATTTCATCCGCCAGTTGGAAATCGAGTTCGGTTTCGACAAGCCGCCACTGGAACGGTTCCTCAACATGATGTGGGACTACTTGCATTTCGACTTTGGCAAGAGCTGGTTCCGCTCGGTTACCGTGGTCGATCTGGTGCTGGAAAAGATGCCGGTATCGATCACGCTGGGCCTGTGGTCCACGCTGATCGCCTATCTCATTTCGATCCCCCTTGGCATCCGTAAGGCGGTGCGCGACGGCACGCCGTTTGACACATGGACGTCGGGTGCCATCATCGTCGGCTATGCGATCCCCGGTTTCCTGTTTGCCATCCTGCTGATCGTGCTGTTCGCGGGCGGGTCATACTGGCGGATCTTCCCGCTGCGCGGCCTGACCAGCGACAACTGGGATCAACTGAGCCTGATTGGCAAGGTGCTTGATTATTTCTGGCACATCACGCTGCCGGTGTTTGCCTCGACCATCGCCTCCTTTGCGACGCTGACGCTGCTGACCAAGAACAGCTTTCTGGACGAGATCAAAAAGCAATATGTCATGACCGCCAAGGCCAAGGGCCTGACCGAATCCCGCGTGCTTTATGGCCATGTGTTCCGCAATGCGATGCTGATCGTGATTTCCGGCTTTCCGGCGCTGTTCATCGGGGTGTTCTTTGGCGGATCGCTCATCATCGAGACGCTGTTTTCGCTCGACGGCCTTGGTCGGCTTGGGTTCGAGGCGGCGGTGCAGCGCGATTATCCGGTGGTATTCGGCACGCTCTTTGCCTTCTCGCTCATGGGGCTTGTCATCGGGATCATCACCGACCTGACCTATGTGTTCATCGACCCCCGCATTGATTTCGAGTCGCGCGGATGACCCGGCTATCCCCGCTCAATCAGCGCCGCTGGCGCAATTTCAAACGTAACCGGCGCGCGACATGGTCGCTGGTGATCTTTGGCATCCTGTTCGGCCTCTCGCTTTTTGCCGAGTTCATCGCCAATGACAAACCGATCATGGTCAGCTACCGGGGTGAAATCCGGTTGCCGGTGTTTCAGTTCTATTCCGAACGGGACTATGGCGGCGATTTTCCCACCGCTGCGAAATATTCGGACATCGAACTGCAATGCCTGATCACCACTGGCGGGCTGGTCGATTGTTTTGATGATCCGCAGGGGCTGATCACGCAAGCGGATGCCGGCATGATCACCGATCCGGAGTTTCAAAAGGGTTGGATGCTTTGGCCGATCATCCCCTATTCCTATCGCACCATCGTCGATGTGCCGGGCGTGGCCCCGGCACCACCCTCGGCCACCAACTGGCTGGGCACCGATGATACCAAACGCGATGTCGTGGCGCGGGTGATCTACGGGTTCCGGCTCTCGGTGTTCTTCGCGATCATCGTGACTGCATCTGCCTCGCTCATCGGCATCCTCGCGGGGGCGGTGCAGGGCTATTTCGGCGGCTGGACCGACCTGATCTTTCAGCGGGTTCTGGAAATCTGGACCGGGATTCCTTCGCTCTATGTGATCATCATCATCTTTGCCATTTTGGGGCGAAGTTTCTGGTTACTCGTGTTCCTGACGGTCTTGTTCGGCTGGCCATCGCTAGTGGGCGTGGTCCGGGCCGAATTCCTGCGCGCGCGCAATTTCGAATATGTCCGCGCCGCCCGCGCGCTGGGCGTCAGCAACACCACGATCATGTTCCGCCACATGCTGCCCAATGCGATGGTGGCCACGGTCACGCTGCTGCCGTTCCTTGTCACAGGGGCCATCGGCACGCTGGCCAGCCTCGATTTCCTTGGGTTCGGCCTGCCATCCTCGGCGCCGTCGCTGGGCGAACTCACGTTGCAGGCCAAACAGAACCTGCAGGCGCCATGGCTCGGCTTTACCGCGTTTTTCACTTTCGCGATCATGCTCTCGCTGCTGGTCTTCATCTTTGAGGGGGTGCGTGACGCGTTCGACCCCAGAAAGACCTTCGCATGAGCGCGGTTCTTGAGGTCCGCGACCTGCATGTCAGGTTTCGGCAGGATGGCGACGTGACCCATGCGGTGCGCGGCGTGTCATTTACGGTGGGCAAAGGCGAGACCGTGGCGCTGGTCGGCGAGAGCGGGTCGGGCAAATCGGTGACGGCGCTATCGACAGTGCAATTGCTGGGCGATAGCGCCACCGTCGAAGGATCGGTCACCTATGGCGGCAAACAGATGCTGGGTGCAACCGAGGCCGAGTTGCGCCGGGTGCGCGGCAATGACATCAGCTTCATCTTTCAGGAGCCGATGACCTCGCTCAACCCGCTGCACACGCTGGAACGGCAGATTGCGGAATCGCTGATCACGCACAAGGGGTTCCGCGAGCAGTCCTTCGGAAATCGCTTTCTGCGCGGCTGGATGGAAATGCGGGTGAGGGGGCTGGCGGGCCTGCTGTTTCCGGTGTTCTTCATCGTCTTCGGGATCATGCGGCTGACCGGTTACGAGCCCGATGCCGAAATCGACCTTTTGCAGCGGGTCATCAACTTTGGGTTTGGCTTTTTTCGCGTTGCCTTCGATGCGGCAATATGGACCGCCATCCCAGTGGCTTTCGCATGGCTCGGCCAATTCCTGATCAGGAGTTTCCTGCGGGAATCGCTGATCGATCTGCCCTTGCAGCGCCGCATCATCGAATTGCTGACCAAGGTCGGTATCCGCGATCCCGAAACGCGGCTTGGCGCCTTTCCGCATCAGTTGTCTGGCGGCCAGCGGCAGCGGGTGATGATCGCGATGGCGCTGGCCAATGGGCCGGAACTCTTGATCGCGGACGAGCCGACAACCGCGCTCGATGTGACGATTCAGGCGCAGATCCTCGACCTTCTGGCCGAGCTCAAGATCAAAGAGGGGATGAGCCTGCTGTTCATCACCCATGACCTCACAATCGTGCGCCGCATCGCTGACCGGGTTTGTGTGATGAAGGATGGCGAGATCGTCGAACAGGGGCCCACAGCCGAGATTTTTGCCAATCCACAGCACCCTTATACCCAGACGTTGCTGGCCGCCGAATCGACCGGGCTACCCCCGCCCGTGCCCGCGACAGCCGAGGTGATCGTCACGACCGACGCGCTGCGCATCTGGTTTCCGATCCATCGGGGCCTGATGAAACGCACTGTCGCTCATATCAAGGCGGTCAACAGCGCCACGCTTTCCGTGCGCGCGGGCGAGACGGTGGGCATTGTCGGTGAAAGCGGGTCGGGCAAGACGACGCTGGCGCTGGCGATCATGCGGTTGATCCGCTCAGAGGGTGAGATAGGCTTTTTGGGGCGGCCGATCCACACCTTGGCGCAAAGCCAGATGCGCCCGCTGCGCAAGGAAATGCAGATCGTGTTTCAGGACCCTTTCGGGTCACTTAGCCCCCGCATGACGGTGGAACAGATCATCGCCGAGGGGCTGGGCGTGCATGGGGTCGAGGCGGGACGAAACCGGCGCGACATGGTGGCCGAGATCATGACCGAGGTCGGGCTCGACCCGACCCTGATGGACCGCTATCCGCACGAATTTTCTGGTGGCCAGCGTCAGCGCATCGCCATCGCCCGTGCCCTCATTCTGAAACCGCGCCTAATGGTGCTGGACGAGCCCACATCCGCGCTCGACATGACCGTGCAGGTGCAGATCGTCGATCTGCTGCGCCGGTTGCAGCAGAAGTTCGGGCTGGCCTATCTGTTTATCAGCCACGATCTCAAGGTGGTGCGCGCGCTGAGCCACAAGGTCATGGTGATGAAGAATGGCGACGTGGTCGAGGCGGGTGATGCGCAGGCGATCTTTGACGCGCCGCAGACCGAATACACCCGCGCGCTGATGGCTGCGGCCTTTGCGGCGCAGGCCGTGTCCTGAACCGGGTCTGTTTCGGGCGGAAAAACCTGTTTTCACACCGTTGGAATACCGCCCGGATACCGACGTATAATACCGTAGGCCGATTTTCAGCTTTCGTCGGTGCCAACCATGAAGCAGGTGGTGCCGCGTGCCTGCAGACGGCGGCAGGCCAGATCGGCATCTTCGCGGCTTAACCCCATGACATTGGCGTCAAATCCGCCTGAGCGCTGCGAAATCCGGCGCAGGCCGCCTTCCAGCGTGTCCATCTCGCTCAGCACGATCTGAATAAGCACGCGTTCCGCCTCGTTATGCGAATTATACCGCCCCAGATTGATCCCCCAATGCCGCCCGCCCGATGTCGAAACGCGGGTGATAACCTCGCCTTCGGCTGCGGCAACAGCCTCTGCTTCGGCCACGTCGGCCGAGGCGGTCATCACCATTTCGACGGGTCGCACCTGTGGTGCAACCGGTTCTGGAGCTGCGACAGCAACAGCTATTTCAATGGGTTGCGTGGTGGTTTGTTGCTGTACCTCAGGCTCCGGTTCGGGGACCAGACCCAAGGCAATGGCCAGGGCATCTTCGACAGCATTGCTGCTGACCGAGTCGAGATCAGGCTCTGCTCCGGCGACAAGTATGTCGCTGCCGGGTCGCACCATCGGGCGGATGGCCTGCATCACCTGTCCGGTCACGCGGATCGTCCGGCCAGCAGCGCCCGGCTGGTCCGGTAACACATTGCTGGCGAGCACAACCTGCGCCGCAGGCTGTGCCGAACTGCCACTAGCGATTTGTGGCACGTCCGGCTGGCGCACATTCGCCCGCGATGGCGCTTCGGCAAAGCCCATGTCAAGCAGTTCCGCCACCCGTGCGTTGCGGTTTGCGGTCGATGTGCCACCGAATACGGTAGCGATGATCCGGATCTGACCCCGCTCTGCGGAGGCCACGATGTTATAGCCTGCAGCATTGGTAAAGCCGGTCTTGATCCCGTCTGCACCCTGATAATTGTCGAGAAAGCGGCGGTTCGTATTGGCGACCTCAGCGATGCCGGCATCGGCCGAGCGGCGCGAGAACAGGTTATAATATTGCGGATAGTCATAGACCATATGCCGCCCGAGCACGGTCATGTCACGGGCTGTGGAATAATGCCCCTCCATCGTCAGCCCATGCATGTTGCGGAAGTTGGTGTCGCGCATCCCCATGGCTTGTGCCGTGGCATTCATCCGCTGGGCAAATGCCTCTTGCGAGCCGCTGATGGCGATGCCGATTGCCGTCGCCGCATCATTGGCAGATTTGACCGCAGCGGCACGCAGAAGATAGCGCAGACGGATCGTCTGGCCTTCGCGCAGCCCGAGTTTCGAGGGCGGTTCAGCGGCGGCGGCGGCCGTGATCCGCACTTCGGTATCAAGCGAGATTTCGCCGCGCTGAATCGCCTGAAACGCGACATAGAGCGTCATCATCTTGGTCAGCGAGGCCGGGTGCAACCGCGTTTCGGCATTCTGAGAATGCAGGATCTCTCCGGTCCTCGCGTCCATCACCATGGCAGCAAAGGGGGCCGATTTACCGGGCACCGGCGCAAGCGCGCCTGCCGCCAGAATGAATATGAATAACAGCCCAAAACGGGCCGACTGTCCAAGTCGGTTCATCACGATATCTGCCCTTACACTGCCTCGTGGTGCCGAATTTTTTGGTGGCACCTTTTGATTTGCCCAAATCGTAACATGAACTGCGCTCTGGGAAAACCTCCTAAATTCAACGTGTTTCAGACTTTTTTTCGACACAGTTTGACAGATTTAGGGGCTGCGCGGCCTGCGATCACAAGATAGGCGATTATGGCAGCATTGTGACGCGGATGAGGCGGGCTTAGAACAGGGAGTCGCACAGTCCGGGCAAATCGGCCAACGAGGCCAGCTGCCGAAAGCGCGGATGCTCGCGCGGCGGTTCGGCATGTTCCAGTGCCCAGGTCAGGTCCTGCGGTACATGCACACCCCAGCCGCCCGCGACTATCGCCGGAATCACGTCGGACTTCAGTGAGTTGCCGACCATCATACCGGTGCCGCCATGGCGCGCGAACACCCGCGCGTAGGTGTCGCTGGTCTTGTCACTCACGATCTCGACCGCATCGAAAAGGTCACCTAGGCCGGATTGCGCCAGTTTCCGCTCTTGATCGAGCAGGTCGCCTTTGGTGATCAACACAATCTCGGCCCGGTCGGCCAGCGCCACCACCGCTTCGCGCGCATGCGGTAGCAGGTCGATGGGATGCGCCAGCATGTCGCGGCCCGCGTCGAGCAATTCGCCGATCACCGTTGCAGGAACGCGTCCGTCGGTCACCTCGATGGCGGTTTCAATCATAGAAAGAACGAAGCCCTTGATCCCAAAGCCGTAATGACCAAGGTTGCGACGCTCTGCCGCGAGCAAGCGTTCCGCCAGATGATCGGGTTCCACATAGCTAGCCAGTAATTCCGTAAACCGGTCCTGCGTGATGCGAAAAAACCGCTCGTTATGCCAGAGCGTATCATCGGCATCAAAGCCGACGGTCCAGGCGCTCCGCGTGCTCATCCGCGTGAACCGG
>Ga0105050_10008284_pt1 | contig 12052 bp, 9 predicted proteins | sample FRY01_FD_78088 | JGI IMG/M metagenome (GOLD analysis project Ga0105050, IMG submission 78088) | Freshwater microbial communities from Lake Fryxell liftoff mats and glacier meltwater in Antarctica - FRY-01 | ecosystem: Environmental > Aquatic > Freshwater > Ice > Glacier meltwater ... | reverse complement strand
GCGCTGGGCAACGCCAGGCAGCGCTTCGACGCCGTTGTCGCCGGTACCAACCCAGCAGACCCGTTTGCCGAGCGCCCGGAAATTGGCTTGGGCTTGCGCCAAGCACTGCGCGGCGTCTGAACCGCAGCGGCACCTGGACGCTGCCTGCCCGCTCTCGCGCTGATCGGCCTGTCACCAGACGCTGAGCCACTCGCCCTGCCGCCCTATGCCACGGCGCGACAATCAACGGCATGCCCGCTTCCCGTTATTTCAAAATCGCTCTGATCCTGGGCTTGCTGTCGGCGATTGGTCCGTTTGCGATCGATATGTACCTGCCCGCGCTGCCCGACATCGGCCGCAGCTTGGGGGCGGATGTGGGCTCGGTGCAGCTCACGCTGACCGTTTTCTTCCTGGCGATGGGTAGCGGCCAGCTGTTCTACGGCCCCGTCTCCGACATGGTGGGGCGCAAGCCGCCGCTGTACTTTGGTCTGGGCCTGTTCACCCTGGCCAGCATTGGCTGCGCACTCACCAACGACGTGCAGACACTGATCGCGCTGCGGTTTGTGCAAGGCCTGGGCGCGGCAGCCGGCATGGCGATTCCGCGTGCGGTGGTGCGCGACTTGCACACCGGCACCGAGGCGGCGCGCCTGATGTCGCTGCTGATGCTGGTCTTCAGTGTTTCGCCTATCTTGGCGCCCTTGGTCGGCAGTGGCGTGATCGCACTCACCGGCTGGCGCGGCGTGTTCTGGGCGGTGGCGCTGGCCTCGCTCGCCGGCTTGGCGCTGGTGTTCGGCGCGCTGAAGGAAACGCGGGGACCCGAGAAGCGGGTGGAAAGCAGTCTGGGCAGCGCCCTGCGCGCTTACGCGCTGCTGCTGCGCGACACCCAGTTTCTGGGCCTCGTCGGCATTGGCAGCAGTGCGATGGCAGGCTTTTTTGTGTTTTTGGCCGGCTCGCCTTTTGTCTTCATCAACCACTACGGTCTGTCGCCCACGCAGTACAGCCTGGCGTTTTCCCTCAACGCGGTGGCTTTCATCGGCGCCTCGCAGCTCACCGCGTTGCACGGGCGCCGCTTTGGGCTGGTGCGGCTGGTGAAATTCGCCGCCAGCGCGTCTGGCGCGGTGATGCTTGTGCTGCTCTGCTTTTTCCTGCTCGGGGGTGACAGCCTGCGGGTGCTCATGGCCTTGTACTTTGTGGCCAGTGGCTTCATGGGCCTGGTGATTCCCACCGCCTCGGTGCTGGCGCTGGACCGCCACGGCGCCATCGCCGGCACCGCTTCGGCGCTCCTGGGCACGTTGCAAATGCTCGGTGGCGCGGCAGCGATGGGCATCGTGAGCCTGTTTGCCAATGGCCAGCCGCTGCCCATGGTGGCGGGCATGGCCATTGGTGCGCTGATTGGTGTGGGGTTGACCTGGCTGACCCTGAGTGGTCCAGTCTCCGCAGACAGGGCATCCCACAGCCTGGGCTGAATCGGCCGGTCTGCCAACCGGCTTGGTGAATCCTGGTGACAGCTTGGCGGGTTTGTCAGCTTGCCGGCCCCGACGAAGGGTGATCGAATATGGCGTGTTCCCACCCTTGTGCTCACCCGTTTCTTTCACCAAAGAAAGCCCGACATGTTGCTTCTCGACCACATCTATCAGCACGAAACCGCCCAGGCCGGCCGGATCTTTCTAACCCAGCCGGTTGGCAGCGGTCAGGTAGCAGATTACACCTGGACCCATGTGATGGACCAGTCGCGGCGCATGGCCGCGCACCTGCAAGCCCAAAATTTTGAACCTGGCTCGCGCATTGCCATCCTGTCGAAAAATTGCGCTCACTTCATCATGGCGGAGATCGCCATCTGGATGGCTGGTCACACCACGGTGGCGATCTTCCCCACCGAGACCGCCGACACGGTGAAGTTTGTGCTGGAACACAGTGAGGCCAGTCTGCTGTTTGTTGGCAAGCTCGACACCTGGTCGCAGCAGGCGCCTGGCGTGTCGCCCGATCTGCCGTGCATCGCTTTTCCGCTGGCGCCCGAGACGTCTTTCGACACGTGGAACAAGATCACCGCGCGCACCCAGCCCCTGCAAGGCCAGCCCGCGCGCGGCGCCGACGACCTGGCGCTGCTGATGTACACCTCCGGCTCCACCGGCACGCCCAAGGGCGTGATGCACAGCTTCGCCAGCGCCTCGGCAGCGGCCACCGGCATAGCCGCCAGCCTGCGCTTGAAACTCCCGGGCGAGATTCGTGTGCTCTCCTACCTGCCGCTGGCCCACATCTTCGAGCGCGCTTGGATCGAGTGCGGCGCTTTGATCGACGGCCAGGTACACATCTTCTTTGCTGAGTCGCTCGACACCTTTCTGTCCGACCTGCAGCGCGCGCGGCCCACTGCGTTCATTTCGGTACCGCGCCTGTGGCTGAAATTTCAACAGGGCGTGTTTGCCAAGATGCCGCCGAAAAAACTTGGCCGATTGCTGAGCATTCCCATCCTTGGGCGCATCGTCGGGCGCAAGGTGCTCACCGGCTTGGGCCTGGAGCAGGTGAAGTTTGCCGGCAGCGGCTCGGCCCCAATTCCGGCCGACCTGATCATCTGGTACAAGCGGCTTGGCCTGAACCTGAACGAAGGCTATGGCATGACGGAAGACTTCGCCTACTCATTCACCTCCAACGACGATCAAAATGCGCCGGGCTTTGTGGGCGTGGCGCTGGATGGCGTGCAGGGACGCCTCAGCCCGGAGGGTGAGATTCAGATCAAGTCGCCCGGTCAGCTGGTGGGCTACTACAAGCAGCCCGAACTGAGTGCGGAGTGTTTCACCGACGACGGCTTTTTCCGCACCGGTGACCTGGGTGAGATCCGCGCCGATGGCCTGATGAAAATCACCGGCCGCGCCAAGGAGCAGTTCAAAACCGCCAAGGGCAAATACGTGGCGCCAGCGCCGATCGAAAACCTCATCAACGTGCACCCCATGGTCGAAATGTCCATCGTCTCCGGGGTCGGCCAGGCGTCGGCTTACGCCATGGTGGTGCTGAGTGAGGCCCTGCGCCCGCGCCAGCACGAAGCCGCCTTGCGGCAAGAGGTGGAGAAAGAGTTTGGTCAGCTGCTCGACGCGCTCAATGCCAAGGTGGCCGACTACGAGCGGTTGCAGATGATTGTGGTGGCCAAAGAGCCCTGGAGCATCGAAAACGGCTGTTTGACCCCCACCATGAAAATCAAGCGTGCGCGCATCGAGCACATGGCCGAGCCTCAGATGGAAACCTGGTACGTAAACAAGCAAAAAGTGCTCTGGGCCTGAACTGGCGAGCGCCGCTGGCTGTGGCAAACTGGTGCCAGTTACTTTCAAACGGCACCGAAGGGTGCCTTTTTTGGCACCGAAAGGTGCCTTTTTTTGGCACCGAAAGGTGCCTTTTTTTCGCCATGCAGAAAATCATCGCGCAAATCGCGCAGGAACTCCGGGCGGTGTTGCACCAGATCGAGGCTGCCGTGGCGCTGCTCGACGGCGGCGCCACCGTGCCCTTCATTGCCCGCTACCGCAAGGAAGCCACCGGTGGGCTGGACGACATCCAGCTGCGCGAGCTCGAACACCGCTTGACCTATCTGCGCGAGCTGCAAGACCGGCGCGCCACCGTGCTGAAAATCATCGAAGAGCAAGGCAAGCTGACCGATGCGTTGCGCCGGGCCATCGCCACTGCGCCGACCAAGCAGGAGCTGGAAGACCTGTATTTGCCGTTCAAGCAAAAGCGCCGCACCAAAGGCCAGATCGCGCGCGAGTTCGGTATGGGGCCGCTGGCCGACAAACTCTGGGCCGATCCGACGCTGGACCCGCTGGTTGAGGCCGAAGCGTTCAAACGCGAGCCCGAGGTGCTAGACGACGGCAAACCCGGCGCCGACTTCTCCAGCGTGCCCGCCGTGCTCGATGGCGTGCGCGACATCTTGAGTGAGCGCTGGGCCGAAGACGCTGCGCTGCTACAAAACCTGCGCGAATGGCTGTGGGCAGAAGGCCTGTTTCAGAGCAAGCGGGTGGCTGGCAAGGACGAAACCCACCCCGACGTGGCCAAGTTCCGCGACTACTTTGATTACGCCGAGCCGATCGGCCGCGTGCCTTCGCACCGTGCGCTGGCGGTGTTTCGTGGCCGCTCGCTGGAAATCCTGGATGCCAAGCTGGTGTTGCCCGAATCCGAACCGGTGGCAGCGAAGGGCGGCAAACCGGCGACTGTGATCTCGCTGGCCGAAGGTCGCATCGCGCTGCACCTGGGCTGGAGCCACAAAGGCCGCACCGCCGACGACCTGCTGCGCAAATGCGTCGCCTGGACCTGGCGCGTCAAGCTCAGCCTGTCTGGCGAGCGCGACCTGTTTGCGCGCCTGCGCGAAAGCGCCGAGGCGGTGGCGATCAAGGTGTTTGCCGACAACCTGCGCGACCTGCTGCTGGCCGCGCCCGCCGGCCCCAAGGTGGTGATGGGGCTGGACCCTGGCATTCGCACCGGCGTCAAGGTGGCGGTGGTGGATGCCACCGGCAAGCTGGTGGACACCGCCACCGTGTTCCCTCACGAGCCGCGGCGCGAGTGGGAAGGCTCGCTGCACACGCTGGGCGTTCTGGCAAAGAAGCATGGCGTCAATCTGATCGCGATTGGCAACGGCACCGCCAGCCGCGAGACCGACAAACTGGCCGCCGACCTGATCATGCTGCTGGAGAAATCGGAGCAGGGAGCGCAACAGGGGGGGGTGCAGAAGGTGGTGGTGAGCGAAGCCGGCGCCTCGGTGTACTCCGCCAGCGAATTCGCCTCCCAGGAAATGCCTGATGTGGACGTTAGCCTGCGCGGCGCAGCCAGCATCGCGCGGCGCCTGCAAGACCCGCTGGCCGAGCTGGTGAAGATCGATCCCAAGAGCATCGGCGTTGGCCAGTACCAGCACGACGTGAACCAGAGCGCGCTGGCGCGCACGCTGGACACGGTGGTCGAAGACTGTGTGAACCGCGTGGGTGTCGATCTCAACACCGCCAGCGTGCCGCTGCTGTCGCGCGTCTCCGGCCTCTCGGGCACGGTGGCCAAGGCGGTGGTGCGCTGGCGCGAGGCCCATGGCGCGTTCAAAAGCCGCCAGCAACTGATGGAAGTGGCCGGCCTGGGCGCCAAGACATTTGAGCAAAGTGCCGGATTCCTGCGCATTCGAGGCGGCGACAACCCGCTGGACATGACCGGCGTGCACCCGGAAACCTACCCGGTCGTGCAGCAGATCCTGGAGCAGACCGGCCAGCCGATGGCCGCACTGATGGGCCGCGCCGACATGCTCAAAACGCTGCGCCCCGAGCTGTTTGCCAATGAGAAATTTGGCGTGATCACGGTCAAAGACATCCTGACCGAGCTGGACAAACCCGGCCGCGATCCACGTCCGGATTTCCAGGTGGCGCGTTTCAACGAGGGTGTGGAGGACATCAGAGACCTGAAGGAGGGCATGTTGCTGGAGGGCACGGTAAGCAACGTGGCCCAGTTCGGCGCCTTCATCGATCTGGGCGTTCACCAAGACGGACTGGTGCATGTGAGCCAGCTGGCCAACAGGTTTGTGAGCGATGCGCGCGAGATCGTCAAGACCGGCGACATTGTGAAGGTCAGGGTGGTGGAGGTTGACGTGGCGCGCAAGCGCATTGCGCTGACGATGAAGCTGGACGCCGCAGCCCCGCGCCGCGACGCCGGGGCGCCGCGCGACAACCGCTTTGAGCCGGCTCGCGCCGGACCGGGCGCCCAATCCGCCGGCGCGTCCAGTCGGCAGGCGAAACCGTCATCGGCGATGGCCTCGGCCTTTGCCAAGCTGCAGGGCGAGAAGAAGCGCTGAAGCGTGTGGGCTGTTCGCTAGAGGGCGAAAAATGGGCGCCCGTTGATGCTGCCTGCGGCTGGGCTTGTTTGGAGGCAGGCAACGCTCAAGTTGGGTCTGGCTGGGTCGATAAAGAGAGCACTATATAAAAGAAGTGTTCGCCCCGTCATGCAACTGGAAGACCTGCTCAACTACCCCCGCGCCCTGCCGGCCATGCCGCGGGTGGTTGGCGACCTGCTGGGCGAGATGAGTCTGGTGGACCCGAGTGCGCGGCGCATCGGAGATCTGATTTCGCGCGACCCTGCCCTCACCACGCAGCTGCTGCGGTTGTCCAATTCGGCGTTTTTCCGTGTCAGCCGCCAGATTGGCAGTGCTGACGAGGCGGTGGCGCTGCTCGGGCTGACCCATGTGCGCTCGCTGGTGATGGCTGCTGCGCTGAGCTCGGGTTTCAAGGATGTGCCGGGCATCGATCTCAAACAATTCTGGCGCTACAGCTCGCGCTCGGCCCAGATCTCGCTCTCGCTGGCCAGGTCGCTGCAGCAAAACGAAGGCAATGCCTTCACAGCGGGGTTGATTCACGCCATCGGCATTTTGATGATGCACATTGCCATGCCCGACAAGATGGCGCCACTGAACCTGCTGACACCGCCCCTGGACCTGAACCGCGCGCCAGCCGAGAAGGCGCTGCTGGGCTATTGCTTTGCCGATGCAGGCGCCAGCATGGTCCAAAAATGGCAGTTTCCGCCCGATATTGTGGCGGCACTGGCGAACCAGGTTGATCCCTTTGGGGGCGACACCTACGACCCGCTGGGCGGTGTGCTGCACCTGGCTTCCTGGCGCTCCCGGGCCGAGGAGCTGCGGCTTGACAACAGCGGTTTGGCCTCCACCTTTCCCGACGTGGTCGGCCTGACCCTGGGCCTCGATCTGGATAGCGTGCTGAGCAAAGACCCGTCGGCATGGTCCTTCAACCATGCACTTTGCGCGTTTGCGGGTTGATGAGAAAGCGCTCAAGTTGGTCGCCAAATTGACGAAAAACTGTAAGCAGGCAACAGGGTATGTTCCCGGTCCTTTTCTTCCCAGGCAGGCGCACCATGCAGATCGAAAAACTCCTCAAACAGCCCAGTGCTCTGCCATCACCACCCAAGGTGGTGCGCCAGTTGATCGCCAGTTTTGACCAAGAAGAGGTTGATGTGTCGCAGGTGGCGGCGCTGATCGAGGAAGACCCCATCCTCACCGCCCAGCTTCTGAAAATGTCCAATTCGGTTTTCTTTGGCCTCACCCGGTCTGTCTCGTCGGTGCGCGAGGCCATCAGCGTGATGGGGTTGATCAAGGTACGAGCGCTGGTGATTGCCGCCTCCTTCGGCAGGGGCTTTCACAGCGTGAGCGGTGTCAACCTGGGCCAGTTCTGGCGCTACAGCGTGAACACCGCCAATCTGTCGCGCTATATCGCGCTGCCGATCCGAATCGACGAGAGCACCGCGTTCACCTCCGGGCTGGTTCACAACATTGGCGAGTTGGTGATGCACGTGGGCATGCCCGAGGCCATGATCGACCTGGAGCGCAGCGTGCCCATGCTCGATCTCAAACGCGCCGCCGCCGAGCGAGCCCTGTTCGGCTACAGCTATGCCGAGGTGGGCGCGGCGCTGGCCAGGGAGTGGTATTTCCCCGCCCGCATGGTCAACGCCATCGAGCACCAGTGCGCACCGTTTGAAAATGGCACCTATGAGCCCATCGCGGGTGTGCTGCATGTTGCGTCTTGGCGCGCTCGGGCCGAAGAAGGCCACATGCGCAGCGAGCTGCTGATCAACACCTATCCCGACCCGGTTGGCGTGGCGCTGGGCATCGATCCTGACATCCTGGTCAGCGAAGACATCCCGGTGCTTACCCGGGTGGACACCGAAGTCGAGAAGCAGGCCGCGTAAAACCATTTCTTCCCAGACCCAGAGCAGGCGATCGGGTTGGGGGGCAGCGCTGCTGATCAGCAACAACACCAGCCAACGCCATCGCAGCAGCGCCGCGACCCCGAACAACACCGGTCACGGAACACGCTCGCTGCGCTGCGGCATAGCAGCCTGCCTGCGCGACAATCGCGCCCCATGCCCCCTTCTTTTCAAGCGCTTCGCCTTCACGCCGGGCCGCGCGCCCGACAACACATCGAGCAACACGGCCTGCGTCCGCAGGATGTGGGGGTTATCCCGGCCGCAGCAGGGGGGCCCAAGGGGCTGATCCTGGGGCCCCTGGACCGCTTTCTGTTCGGCCACTGGCTGGCGCAATCGACCCAGCCGGTCGATCTGGTGGGTGCATCCATCGGCGCCTGGCGCATGGCAACCGCTTGTCTGGACCACACGGTGACAGCGTTTGAGCGCTTGGAGCATGACTACATTCGCCAGCATTTCGAGACGCAGCCGGGCCAAAAACGCCCCAGCGCCGATCAGGTCAGCGGGCAGTTTGGCGATAACCTGCGCTTGTTTTATGGCGGTCGCCTGCCCGAGGTGTTGCACCACCAGCGCTACCGCCTGCACATCGTCACCTCGCGCGGGCGCCACCTGCTCGGGCGCCAGGGTCCGGTGCGCACGCCGCTGGGCTACGTCGGCGCTTTTGTCGCCAATGCGCTGCACCGCAAGGCGCTGGGCGCCTGGCTGGAGCGGGTGGTGTTCTCGTCGCTCGCAGCGGGTTCGACGCAGGCGGTACCGCTGCCCTTTGGCGTGCAAGATTTCCGCACCCGCCAGGTGCCGCTGACACCAGCCAATTTCATGGACGCGCTGCAGGCGAGCTGCTCGATCCCGTTTCTGCTCAATGCGGTGCACGCCATAGCGGGCGCGCCCCCTGGCGCCTACTGGGACGGCGGCATCACCGATTACCACCTGCACCTGCGCTACCGGCCACGCGCCGACTCACCCATCGTGCTCTACCCGCATTTCCAGCGCCAGGTCGTGCCGGGCTGGCTCGACAAGGCCTGGAAGCGCCGCCACCAGGCCAGCCCCGCGCTGGACGACATGCTGCTGATCGCGCCCAATCCCGCCTGGGTGGCCCTGCTTCCCAACGGCAAGCTGCCGGACCGCCACGATTTCACCGCCTACGGCAACGACCTCACCGGTCGGGTGCGCGCCTGGAGCACAGCTGCCGCCGCCAGCCAGCGGCTGGCTGAGGAGTGGGCACAGTGGCTGGAGCGACCCGATCCGACGCTGTTACAAGCGCTGTAGGTGCGCGCACCGCAGCGCGATGGTGGGCCATGGCCCCGCTCACACCCACCCCAACGGCTACCTAACCTAACCGCCGCGCCGCACCAGTTTGTTGGCTTGCCTGATTTCGTGGCGCTGTGCGAGCCGAGCCAGGCCGCCTGCGAGCGCCATGGCGTCAAACGCACGCTGCTGCTGGCGCCCGAGGGCATCAACGGCACCAACGCTGGCGCTGAGGCTGGCGTGCGTGCGGTGCTGGCGCATTTGCGCGCTGATCCGCGCCTGGCGCGGCTGCCGCACAAAATGTTCAAGAGCAAAAAGCCGCCTTTTTTGCGCATGAAGGTGTGGCTGAAAAAGGAAATCGTCACCCTGCGTGTGCCCGAGCTCGATCCGAAAAAAACCGTGGGCCGCTATGTGAAGCCAGCCGACCGGAACGCTTTGCTGGTCGATCCCGAGGCGCTGCTGATCGACACCCGCAACACCACCATGAGGTGGCCATTGGCAGCTACCAGCGCGCTGTCAACCCCGTCTCAAGACCTTCACCGAGCTGCCGGCCTGGCGCGATGCCCAGGCGCGGTTGCAGGCTGAGGGCGGCAAGAAGACCACGGTGGCGATGTTCTGCGCCGGCGGCATCCGCCACAAAAAATCGACCGCGCCGATGAAAATGCGCGGTTTCGACATGGTCTACCCCCTGGAGGGCGGCATCCTCAGGTACCTGGAGGCGGTACCGCCCGAGCACAGCGCCTGGCATGGCGACTGCTTCTTGTTCGATAAGCGGGTGGGTGTGTAGGCCACGCTCTGGTGCCCGGGCCACACGGGCTGTACCGCTCCTGCCGCTGGCCGCTCAGCCTGGCCGGCAAGGCTTCGCCGCACCACCTCAAGGGCGAGCGCTGCGCCCATTGCGTGGATCGGCGCACAACAGAACAGAAGACAAAGCCGGTTTGGCCGAGCGCCAGCGGCAGGTGGAGCTGGCCGAGGCGCGGGGCGAGCCGCATGTGGGCGCGCGCATCGCGCTGCACGCTGAGCCCCGCTGAAACCCGCATTCACTTCAGAGCAGCGCGCAGGCGAATGGATTTCATTGGGTTTTTGCTGTCCTGAAAATGCATTGACCGGGCATCGCAGCCTGTCACATCGCCGCGTTGAGCATCGCGCGGTAGTCCTCGGGTGATGCCAGGCGCGGCCCGGTCTTGTGGCAGTGGTCGGCCAGCGCGCCGGCGATCACGCGGTCAAACAGATCGGGCGTGACACCCATCGCGGCCAGGCCGCTGGGCAGGCCCAGGCGGGCGTTCATCGCGGTGATGGCGTCTGGCAGCTCGGCGCCGCTGGCCAGCCCCATGGCGTGGGCCATGCGTTCCAGGCGCCGCTCTTTTTTCATGGAGTCGGCCTCGGCGTTGAACCGGATCACAGCGGGCAAGAACATCGCGTTCAGGGTGCCGTGGTGCAGGCGTGGGTCTACGCCGCCCAGGCTGTGGCTGAGCGAATGTACGCAGCCCAGGCCTTTTTGAAACGCCATCGCACCTTGCATGCTGGCGCTCATCATGTTCAGGCGCGCTTCGCGGTCGGCACCGTCGCGGGTGGCGCGCTCAATGTGCGTCCAGCCGCGCGCCAGGCCATCGAGCGCAATGCCGTCGGCGGGCGGGTTGAAGGGCGGCGCCATGAAGGTTTCCATGCAGTGGGCGATTGCGTCCATGCCGGTGGCGGCGGTGAGCATGGGCGGCAGGCCCAGCGTGAGCGCGGGGTCGAGCAGGGCGGTCTTGGGCACCAGGTGCCAGCTGTGAAAGCCGAGTTTGCGGCCATCGTCCACGATCACAATGGCGCCGCGCGCCACCTCGCTGCCGGTGCCGGCGGTGGTGGGCACCGCAATCAGGGGCGGCACGCGCTCGGTGATCTTGGGCGATCCGCCCTCGATGGTGGCGTAGGTTTTGAGCGGGCCTTCGTGGGTGCAGGCAATCGCCACGCCCTTGGCGCAATCGATCGCGCTGCCGCCACCCAGGGCAATCAGGCCGTCGCAGGCCTCGGCTTGGTAAATCGCCACCGCTGCGCGCACCGCTGCCTCGGTCGGGTTGGATGGCGTTTGGTCAAACACCGCTGTCGGCCAGCCGGGCAGGGCGGCCAGCGCCTGGTCCAGCAGACCGGCCGCCTTCACGCCCGCGTCGGTCACGATCAGCGGCCGTCGGATGCCGGCCCGCTCGCATTCCACCGGGAGCTGGGCCAATGTGCCGAAGTCGATCAGGATGTTGGTGATGTAAAGAATCTGCGCCATGGGGTGCCTTGGTAAAGGGATGGACGGAAACTATACGGTCTGCAGCCCGCATGGCCCTGGCCGCGCCGTGCTGTGGCGTCGCTGAGCTGACACTGAAGCGTGACGCGTGACCGTTGCAGGGTGGAAGCTTACTCAGGAAAGTGAGGCTTTGATTCCCACCCCAGCGTCTGCACGCCTTATTCCACCCCCAGCGCCTTGAATACCGCGTCCACCGGATCCGAATAGAAGCTGGTCTGAAACTTCGCAAACAGCTCGCCGGGCACAGAGGGAATGTCGGTCACGCTCGACATCGGCAGCAAGATGCGCTTGGCACCGGCGTCGAACGCCACCTGCATGCACTCAGCCAGGTTGCGCACCTGTACCACGGTACCGCCCAGGCTCATGTCGCCCAGCACCGCCAGCTGCGACTGCACCGGTTTGCCCAGTGCGGCCGAGCACAGCGCGATGAATCCAGCCAAGGTGAGCGCCTGCGGCACGCCGCTGTTTTGCAGCTCCACCACATGGGTGTGAAAATCGCGCTCGCCCGGCTTGATGGATGCGCTCATGCGCGACGCATGGGCCTTGAAGTAGTCGAATGCCACGCGCACCGCCTCGCGCGGGGCACCGCCCGACACGCTGGCCTTGCCAGAGCCAGGAATGGACTGGATCTCGACGCGGTAAATGCCCGGCATCTCAGCGCTGCCCATGCTGATGGTGTGCAAGGTGCCGGGTTGCAACCGCCCCTCGGGCACCAGCGCCCCACCCGACTGCTCGGGCACGGTGACGAACCGCTCCACGCCATCTTCCAAGTCGATGTAGCTGAAGTGCACGTCGTAAAACTCCATGCCGCCGATCTTCTTCAGCTGCTCT
>Ga0105050_10008282_pt1 | contig 12055 bp, 14 predicted proteins | sample FRY01_FD_78088 | JGI IMG/M metagenome (GOLD analysis project Ga0105050, IMG submission 78088) | Freshwater microbial communities from Lake Fryxell liftoff mats and glacier meltwater in Antarctica - FRY-01 | ecosystem: Environmental > Aquatic > Freshwater > Ice > Glacier meltwater ... | reverse complement strand
GTGAAACACGATGCAATGGCGTACCAACTGCCTGGGCGAAGTACGCCGTGCTCTAAATGAATTTCTACGTCGTCTTCGTGGGCATGCACGGAGTCATCTTTTTCAGGGAGACGACGACTGACGAGTACCGCGAGCAATAAAACAACAGTGGCGGCGGTGATGTATGCAACTCGCCAATTGAGCACTGCGGTGATGAGACCCATAATGCTGACGCCAACGAGCAGCCCAAGTGCCCAAGATATTTCCGTGAAGCCGACGACCTTGCTGCGTCGATGCCATGGCACGTGATCGGCAACCCACGCGCCGAGCGCAACGTCGTAGGTCACTTTTGAGGCGGCGAGAATGACGATACCCAAGGTGAAAAAGATGAGGTTGGGTGCAGTCGCGGTGATGATGGTGCCAAGACCAACGCCGACAAGCCCAAGGCGCAGAGCTTGGCGCCGAGTCATTGCGTCGACGCGGTGACCAATGAGAGGCGAGGCAAGACCCGTGAGTTCAGAAATGGTGAGGGCAATACCCATTTGGGCAATGGAGATATTGAACCCACGCGAGATGGTGGCCAAGAAAGGCGGGGCGTAGCGGTAGCAGGCGTTGGTGGCGGCACGACTGATGGTGAGCAGCACCACATGCTCGCGAACCGACGACGAATACGACTCGTCGAACAGTGGTGCGCGCTTGCGTGGCATGGTGCTTAGAGCGTGTCGCTTGTGGTGGAGTTGCGCAAGATATTGACCGACTCAGCGACGCTCACTTCGCCAGTTCCAGAAATAATGAACCAACAGCCTTCCAAGTTCCGATGGTTGCGTTGATCGCTATGCCCAAGGAGGTGGCGCATGACGCGAATGATTCCACTGTGTGTGACGACGAGACCCATAGCGCCGACATGTTCAGTTGCGATGTCGATGAGAGATTGGTTGACGCGGGTAAAAACATCGTGGTCGGCTTCGTAGCCGGGTGGGCGCATATCATTTTCAACAAATCGTGGGTAACGCTTGTCGATTTCTTTGCGCGTAAGACCTTGCCAAGGACCAACATTGATCTCGCGAAGGCCGGGGTGGGCGGGCAGCCTCCTCATTCCCAATTCATCGGCGATAATTGTTGCTGTTTCTGCGGCGCGTTGTAGGTCGCTTGAGACAATAAGGTCGAACATGCCGAGGCGCGATGCCGCATTTCGTGCTTGACGACGTCCTTGCGCAGTGAGGGGCGAGTCGGCGTGTCCTTGCATCTTGCCGACGGCATTCCACTCGGATTGGCCGTGGCGCACCAACAAGAGGCGGGTTGGTGGGGCGCTTTCAGACACGACAACGAGGCTATTGCCAAAAGTCCCACTCTGATTTATGAGTACGCTCTCTTCTGTGGCAACTTTGCGACTTTTTGCCTCGGCGCGTGAGGCGGCTCAGACGGGGTCCGACATTTTTGAGGCAGCAACCGTTGGCGAACTGCTCGATCAGGCAACGCAACGTTATGGTCCGCGGTTTGCCACGGTTCTTAGCACGTGTCGTATTTGGCTGAACGGTGAGGAAACTCGTCGCGAGGTCGCGCTGAAATCCACCGATGAGGTCGCTGCACTACCGCCAGTTTCTGGTGGGACCTAGAGTACGACTATCGCACACGTACAAGAATTCATCGACCCCACGTCGCTTTCGCTCGCCGAGCTTCGGGCGTTACGTACCGAAATGCAAGCTGAAGAAGATGCCGTGTCGTTCGTGCGGCGTATTGCCCAGGGTCGCATCGACGTCGTACGCGAAGAAACTGCAAGTCGAAATGCAGGCGGACACGCAAGTGCTTCACCCGATGAACTTGCCGTTGTCTTTGGTCAGCAACAAGGTGGTGGGTCAGTACGCCCGCCGCGTGATACCGAAGTACCCGCTAATCATCTGCGTCTTGCACAGCTCACTGAATTGTGCGACCGGTTGCATTTCGCCGACTACACCGACCTCACCGACGATGAACTTCGTGCTCTCGAAATTGAGTTAGCAGCTTTTGAAGTAACGCAGTCGAACGATCGCAGATCATTGTTCACGCGAATCGACGCGTTAAGTGCCGAGTTGGTGGCGCGCTATAAAACGGGTGGTGCCAATGTTGATTCGCTTTTGAATTGAGCAACAGTGATCGATAAACGGCTGAGCGATCTCGGCGAATTCATTCGACTGCGCCGCGAAGCCACTCAACAGTCAATCCGCGATTTATCGCGACTCGCCGGCGTATCAAATCCGTATCTGTCTCAAATTGAACGGGGTCTACGCAAACCTTCGGCCAAAATATTGCAGCAAATTGCAAAAGCGCTGCAGATCTCAGCCGAGACACTGTACGTCCGTGCAGGTATTTTGGAAGGCGATGAAAACAATACTTATGGGGGTTATGGAGCCACGCCAGTATCGAGCGTCGACATCGCAATTGAAGCCGATACACGCCTAACTTCTGAGCAAAAAGAGACGCTCTTGAGCGTGTATCGGTCATATCTAAATTCGACGATAGGTTGACCTTTCCATGAAACGGGTCGCGATACTCTCGATGCACACGTCGCCGCTGGCGCAGCCAGGAGTCGGCGATGGCGGTGGCATGAACGTGTATGTACGTGAACTCGTGTCGGCCCTTGCACACGCCGGCCTCGACTGCACTACTTATACGCGCGCGTGGGGGCCCGGCCAACCTGAGGTTGTCAACATTGAGCCAAACCATAAAGTGGTACACATCACGGCGGGCAATTTTGATCTTCCGAAAAGTGAACTGCTTGGAGTGGTTGATGAATTCACCAACAACGTGCATCGACACATCGTTCAAAATGGTGGCGCCGATGTGTTGCATGCCAACTATTGGTTGTCAGGAATCTCCGGCCACCATCTTAAACACGAACTCAATTTGCCGCTGGTCACTACTTTTCACACTCTTGCGCGCGTAAAGGCGCAAGGTGGCGACCCCGAACCAGAAGTACGCGAACAAGGTGAGGCATCAATCATCGGTTGTGCCGACGCAATTTGTGTTTCGTGCACAGAAGAAGAACGTCAGTTCCGCAGTCTCTATGGCGACCCGCCCGGAACACTGGAAATTGTTGCACCCGGTGTTGAGCACGCATTTTTTGCGCCAGGGGAAAAGCGCGGTGCTCGACACGCGTTAGGAATCGAACAAAGCGCGCCGGTGCTGCTTTTCGTCGGGCGCATTCAGCCCCTGAAAGGTCTCGATGTGGCGGTGCAAGCATTGGCTCAACTGCAGCGTCGTGATGCGCAACTCATCGTCGTTGGCGGCGCCAGTGGCACAGAAGGCAAGAGTGAAGTAGCCCGCATCGTGGCACTTGCGCAGAGCTTTGGCCTCCATGTCTCGGGGCCAAATGCCAATATTCGCTTTGTCGAACCTCAGGCCCATCACATGTTGTCTACGTACTATCGCGCGGCCGATGTGGTGGTTGTACCGAGTCGCAGTGAGAGTTTCGGCCTTGTTGCGCTCGAAGCCGCGGCATGTGGCATTCCTGTTGTTGCCAGCGGAGTCGGCGGGCTCCTTACAATCGTCGACCACGAAGAAACTGGTTTCTTGGTCGCCGACCGCGACCCCGGTGTCTTTGCCGCCCATATCGAACATCTGTTAGCCAACCCCGTAGACGCCGCGGCAATGGGTCGTCGTGCTGCGGAAAAGGCACGTCATTACACGTGGAGCCTGGCTGCCGCACGCCTCCGCCGCGTGTACAGCGACGTGTTGACACGGGAGCGCGTCGCGTGTCGGTAACGGCGTGAGCGAACTTTTTTCCGAAACCGACCTCGCCATTTTTGCGCGGCAAATAGACGAGTGGCTCGCCGCCTACCAAGTAAATAACGCGATGGTCGAAGCGGTGAGCCGCGCCGATGGCGAAGACTTGAGGTGGTTCGTAAGAATGCGTGGGGAGGAAAAAGAATTCACAACTGTGTGGATCACGCTCGGGCAGCGAACGTTGCAATACGAGACCTATTTCATGCCAGCACCCGAGGAAAATGCAGAGTTGTTGTACGAGCAAGCGCTGCGGCGCAACAACAAACTTGTTGGTGCGCATTTCGCAATTGGTATTGAAGATGCGCTCTTCTTACGCGGTGAGCTCGCATTATCGGCGGTGAATGAGGAAGAACTCGACCGGGTGGTGGGCACCTTATACGCCACTGTCGAACGGCATTTTCCGTCGCTTATCCGCATCGGCTTCGCTGCACACTTTCCCGAAAATGTTAATTAAAGACGTGCCGTTGAATTGCTAGCTGGTGGGTAGTGTCAAGCCTGTGAACATCAACTCGCTCACTATTATTGGTGGTGGCAATATGGGCGCTGCTTTTGCACAAGGTCTTCTTGCGGCTGGGCTAGCACCAAGCGCTCTATGCATCGTCGAAATTGGCGAATCACGCCGCACGGTTTTGAAACAGATGTTCCAAGGAGTCGAAGTGGTGGCCACGCTCACTAAATGTGAATCAGCGGTGCTCGCGGTGAAGCCCCCCGACGCTGCTGCAAGTGCGCGCGATGCAGTCGGCGCCGGCGCCCGTACGCTTTTGTCAATTGCGGCAGGTGTTTCTTTGGCAACATTGCAGGCTGCTGCGGGCAATGGCGTAGCGGTTATTCGCGCAATGCCAAACACGCCGTCACTTGTTGGTCAAGGCGCGGCTGCGTATGCACTTGGTCAGTTCTGCAACGCACATAGCGCAGAGTTCGCAGAAGGAGTGCTCGGCAGCGTTGGGCTCGCTGTTCAGGTCGATGAGACCCAACTCGACGCCGTCACCGGGCTCACTGGGTCTGGGCCCGCATACCTCTTTTTGGTCGCCGAAGCCCTCATCGACGCTGGGGTTGCTCATGGCCTAGAGCCGGCGATGGCCGAGGCATTGGTGAGGCAGCTCTTCTTGGGAACAGGGACTCTTCTTGCGGGGAGCAACGAGAGCCCAGCTCGCCTTCGCGAAATGGTCACCTCACCCGGTGGAACCACCGCCGCTGGGCTCGCAGTTCTTCATGAAACAGCCATTCGAGAGGCTTTTATGGCCGCAGTTGCTGCCGCGACGCGACGTAGTGGCGAACTGGGGCGGGCTGGGGCGGGCTGAGGCCTAGATATTGAGACCTAACTATGCCGTCTAGCCATAACGTATTTTTTGGCCATTCGGGCGAAGGTGAAGAAAGTTTTTCGAGAAATGTGGCGTGACGCTTTTCTCATTGACTTCCAAGTCGTAGCGTACGAGTCAGATCACCGAGCGGCTCGCCGCTCGGGAGTCGCGCCCGAAAGGGCCGCGCCTTAGGGGTCGGTGTCATCGGGGGGTTGACACCGACCCCTTCGTTTTTTCTTACGTGTGTATTTTCTAATGTGCGCAGCGCCGTTTATGGCGATAAGAAAGAACCCAACATGCAATACGACCACATTTCACTTTTGAGCGACTTCGGAACAGCCGATGAATTTGTTGGCGTCATGAAAGCTGTCATCGCCGATATGGCGCCAGGTGCACGAGTGACCGACCTCGCACACCATGTTCCAACTTTCGACGTACGCGCAGGATCTCTCATGCTTGCACGCTGCATTCAATACGTTCCTCGCGGGATCGTTATCGGAATCGTCGACCCGGGCGTTGGTACGCAACGTAAGGCCGTTGCTTTGGAGGTGGCTGGTGGTGAAGGCATTTTAATTGGCCCCGACAACGGACTCCTTGCACCTGCGGCAGCAATGGTTGGCGGTGTTGATCGTGCAGTCATTTTGAATAACACCGATCTCCATTTACCCACGCTTGGCGGCACATTTGCTGGTCGCGATATTTTCGCCCCAGTTGCGGCTCATCTCTGCAACGGAATCTCTTTCGACGAACTAGGCGACCCGGTCGATGCAGATCTTCTTCTGCCGGGGCTTGTGACGTTGCCGCAAATTAGCGACGATGAAATCATCGCCGAAGTGACGTGGATAGATCTGTTTGGCAATTGTCAATTAAACGTCGGGCCCGAAGACGTGGCGGCGTTATGCGGCGTAGATGTTGTTCGTGGCGATGGAACCCAACAACTCGCCGCGGTTGTCGATGGGGTGGCTCGCGCAGTGGTAATCACCTCGGCGTATGCCTATGTCCCCACCGGTGGAATCGGACTCGTCATCGATTCGTATGGAATGCTCTCACTCGCCAAAGACCAAGATTCAGCGGCACGCGATATTGGCCTTGGCCAAGGAGACCAGGTTGTGCTCCGGCGCATTGAAGGCACATCTGCATCGGGTGTGTCGACCCCGGTCCAGGTTGGGCGCAAGCCCCGCTAAGTTGGAACCATGAGAAAGTTGGAGCCGTGAGACCTGCTACCACCTTGGCTATTGGGCTACTGCTCGGGATCATTCTCTTCGCAGGAGTGATGCAGCTATTAATCCTGAAGTAACGGGGAGAGTTCTCTGTAGAGAATTGCGTTAGCGGTTGATCTGCGGCTCACCGCATGGGAAGTCACGACGAAGCCAACAAATAAAATAATGATGCCAAGGAGCAACGTAACGGCGAATGCGCGATCTTTGCCGAGTCGTCCGGCGATGGTGCCGCTCGCTGATAAAACAATTGCGCCGAGTGCGATGAGGACGTTGCCGGCCGCAAGCAGGCGGGGCTGTTGAGCAACTCGGCGCGCTGTGGTAGTGGCCGCTGGAATTTGTTTGCGCGCGATGCGGTAGGCCGACCACAAAGCACCCCCAATGATCACCACGGCGGGCAGCCCAGACCCGATGGCAGCCAGCACCCGCGGTGCCGGACCAAAGAGTTCTTTTGCGATGGGAAACGCTGTTCGATCGACGGGAGCTTTGAGCGGTGAAATGAGGATGATGCCGACTGAAAGGCCTGAGAGAAAGACAAGGACAGTTCGCACCACATTGCCGGCACGCGTTCCAAAGAGCAGATAAACCGTTCCAAGGCCGAGCCAGGGCACGTTGAGTACCGCTCCTGACAAGAAAAACAAGCGAAAACTGGTGTTGCTCCAACCGTGGCTTTCAGCCCACCACAATGCACCGGCGCCAAGGACAAAAAGAGCCATGGCAATGCTCCACGCGAGGTCGTGCGGGGCTCGACGGCGCAGCCAGCGGTCAAAAGTAGAGAGACAAAAGGCACTCGCAACCAGGCAAGCGCCAGCAGCAAGGATTCCGTCGTTCATAGATCGTAGGCTATGAGTGAGCAGACTTCGTGAAAACCTGCATAAGCGCATAGCCTTACAAATGTGTCGGACACCTCCCGTCGAAAGATTCCCGAAGCAGCGCTCGTTCGCCTTCCGCTCTATCTGCGCATCTTGCATGAGGTGACGAGCGAAGGAATCGCAGGCATCTCAAGTGGCCAGTTGGCCGAACTGGCCGGAGTGAACGCAGCGAAGGTGCGCAAAGACTTATCGTACTTGGGAAGTTATGGCGTGCGTGGAGTGGGTTATGAGGTCCCTTTTCTCACCTATCAAATCCAACGCGCACTTGGGGTCAACCATGAATGGCCAGTTGTCATCGTCGGCGCGGGGAACTTGGGCCAAGCCCTAGCGAACTATGGCGGTTTCATCGAGCGCGGATTCTCAGTTGCCGGAATTTTTGATACTGACCAGTCAAAAATTGACACGGTTGTCGGCGGAACTCGAGTGCGTCACCTCGACGAACTTTCCCAGGTGGTCCAGTCACGTAATGTCAACATCGGGGTGTTGGCGACGCCAGACGAAGGTGCCCAAGAGGCCGCCAACCGTTTGGTGCGCGCCGGAGTGGGGTCCATTCTCAATTTTGTGTCAGTTGTTTTTTCGGTGCCTCGTGGAGTTACGGTCCGCCGGGTCGATCTGGCCGGTGAATTGCAGATTTTGAGCTATCACGAGCAACAAAGAGTTAATTCACAGAGTCACAACAACCCAACGGCTGCTGTGCAGCGTGGCGTGAGCGCATAGCGTAGGTCTCGTATGTCGGTCGTCGTTATTGGAATCAACCATCGCACCAGCCCGCTAGAGGTGCTCGAGAAGGTGGCTATCAACCCGTCGGCCATCACAAAGGCATTGCACTCGCTTTCGTCGCGCGACAACATTCGCGAAGTCGTAGTTCTTTCAACGTGCAACCGTACCGAGGTGTATGCCGTCACAGAGAAGTTCCACGCCGCGTACGCCGACATCAGCGATTTCTTTTGCGAACTCGGTGGTCTCGTCCCCGACGAGCTTGCCCAGCATCTCTACAGCCAGCATGATGAAGCGGCAATTTCGCATTTGTTCGAAGTGGCGTGCGGCCTCGACTCCGCCGTCATTGGCGAGAATGAAATTCTTGGCCAAGTACGCGATGCATGGACAACTGCCCAAGACGAAGGCGCTTCACGGAGCACACTGAATCTTCTCTTCCGTCATGCGCTTGAAACAGGAAAGCGTGCGCGCACGGAAACAGGAATCTCTCGTTCCACGACGTCAATATCTTTTGCCGCGGTGGAAATGGCGCGCGACCTTATGGGGACACTTGCGAACCGCAAGGTACTCATCATCGGCGCCGGAGAAATGGGTGAAGGTGTCGCCACGGCGTTGGCGGCCAACCCCACCACCGAAGTCACCGTCATTAACCGCACCGCATCGCGCAGCGAAGAACTGGCCGTACGCCTTGGGGCAACCATGCGCCCGATGGAAGAACTGAATGATGTTTTGTGCGATACCGACATGGTTGTCACGTGTATCGGCTCAGGAGCTTTTATTATTGATCGAGAAAAAGCTACGGAGATGATGTCATCACGTGCTGGGCGAAAGTTATTTGTATTCGATATTGCGGTGCCGCGCGATGTCGAGTCATCTGTTGGTGAACTATATGACATTGAACTTCGTAACCTCGATGATCTGCGCGACTGGGCGCGTAAAGGCGTCAAACAACGAGAGGGCGAAGTAGCAAAAGTGCGCATCATCATCTCCGACGAAGTTGAGCGCTACGTTGTCGACTCCACCGCACGCCAGGCTGCACCACTAATCGCCGCGATGCATGAAATGTCCGAAGAGATTCGCGCATCAGAACTTGATCGGTTCGCAAAGAAACTTATTTCATTGAGCGATGAACAACGTGAGGTTGTCGAAGCTCTCACCAAGGGAATCACTGCGAAAATGCTTCATCAACCAGTGGTTCGTTTGAAAGATGGTGCCGGCACACCACAAGGTGAGCGCTTGGCCGATGCCGTGCGCGATCTTTTTGACCTTCGCTGATGGTCCTTGCCCGATGACCTCGTACGGCGCTAGTCACTCTGGAATCGTGCGAATCGCCACTCGCCCAAGCCCGCAAGCGCGCACACAAGCGCAATATGTGGCAGACGCAATCACACAAGCCAACCCCAAGATCGAATGCCGGCTCGTGCTGATTGAGAGTTCAGGCGATCTCCGCGCCAGTGTCCCGTTACATCAAATGGGAGGGCTGGGGATATTCGTTAAAGAGGTGCAACGTGCAGTACTCGATGGGCGCGCCGATATCGCGGTGCACTCGGCAAAGGACCTGCCAACAACTGCCGAACATGGCCTCAGTATTGGAGCGTGGTGTGCGCGACGCGACCCACGCGATGTTTTGATCGGCGCGACACTTGAAGATCTCGCGCGCGGCGCAACCGTTGCCACTGGGTCGGTACGGCGCCGTGCACAGTTGCGCGCGGTGCGACCTGACCTCACCTTTGTGGAGCTACGCGGCAATATTGGCACCCGACTTGAAAAGATTCCCGAGGGTGGAGCAATTATTATGGCAATGGCTGCGCTTCAAGTGCTCGGGCTCACTCATCGTGCTTCGGAAGTTCTTGATCCCGAGGTTTTTGTTCCGATGATTGGCCAAGGATGCGTGGCGGTCGAACATCGTTTCGGCGACAAGGAAACTGAAGAGATCGTGGCGGCAGTCGATGACGCAAGTACGAGGCGGTCAGTCGAGATCGAACGTGCATTTCTCGCGGTGCTTGGAAGCGGTTGCGCGTTACCTGTTGGGGCATACGTTAACGACCGGCATATGCTCACAACTTTTCTTGCCTCAGGTGATAACTCTGACTCGGTTTCAATTGTAATGCAGGCCGATGTCTCAGATGAATCGAGCGCCAAGTTGATTGCAGCTCAACTAGCGCGTACATCGCGCGAACAACTCTCCAGGTGATGACAACAAACACCTCGTCATCAGATACCTCGTTATCGCCGCTACGAGGTCGTTGCATAGTTGTAACGCGGGCAAGCGAACAGTCAGCCGATTTAGTTACTGCGCTCATCGCGGCTGGTGCCAACGTAGTTGAAGCGCCACTTATTGAAATCGTTGAGACCTCTGACGACGGGCATGCATTGAGTGACGCAATGTCGAGTCTGGAATCTTTTGACTGGCTGGTCGTCACCTCGCCAAACGGTGCGCGACGAGTCGCTGGCTATCTTGTTAACCACTTGGCCGGGAAAAAAGAGATCCCAAAGGTAGCCGTTATTGGCGGCGCAACTCGTGACGCACTTTCTCTTCAGGGCCACGACGCCGAGCGTATTTTACAATCGAAGCACCCAAGTGGCGAGAGTCTTGTGCGCGACTTCCCGAGTGGTAGTGGCCGGGTTCTTTTGGTCCAAGGGGAACGGGCTGACACCACCGTGCTTGATGGGCTCGGTGTAAAAGGGTGGCAGGTCATACGTGTCAATGGGTACCGCACAAAGACACTCGCCCCAACTCCCAAGGATGTCGAGGCAATACTCGATGCTGACGCCATGATTTTTGCATCGGGCAGTTCCGTACGCAGTTGGATAGACGCCGCGCAGCATCTATTCAAGGGTCGTGTTGTAGTGATTGGCCCTGTCACGCAAAAAGTGGCGGAATCGGTTGGCTTGCGGGTGGACGGGGTGGCAGATGAGCCAACCCCCGAGGCCATTGTGGCCAAACTCGTTGAACTCTTTACAAGTCCGTAGCATTATCGTGTGGCTTTCCCCGTATCACGTCCCCGACGCTTGCGCACATCGGAAGCGATGCGCAATCTTGTTGCAGAAACTCGACTGAGCACATCTGATCTCGTTGCACCTCTCTTTATCAAAGAAGGAATCAGCGAGCCACAAGCGATCCATTCATTGCCCGGTGTGGTGCAGCATTCATTGCAGTCACTTGAACGTGAAGTTGAAGAACTTGTCGGTCTCGGTATTCAGGGTGTCATTTTGTTTGGTGTGCCGGCGAAGAAAGACGACGTCGGTTCAGGTGCTTTTGATGCCGATGGAATCGTTCAAGTTGCATTACGTCGATTGAATGAAAGAGTCGGCAACGAGGTGGTCTTAATGGCCGATCTTTGCGTCGATGAGTACACGACCCATGGACACTGTGGAATTGTCGGGGCCAACGGCGACGTCGACAACGACAAGACACTCGAGATCTATGCGCGGGCAGCGCTGGCGCAAGCAAGAGCCGGTGCGCATGTGGTGGCTCCAAGTGGAATGATGGATGGCCAGGTTGGCGCTATTCGCAGTGCACTCGACGGCGAAGGATTCACCGACGTGGCCATTATGTCGTATTCGGCGAAATACGCATCTGCTTTGTATGGGCCGTTTCGCGACGCGGTCGACGTGAGCATCGCTGGCGGCGGTCATCGCAAGGGTTATCAACAAGATTGGCGTAACTCACGCGAATCAATTGGCGAAGTCCTAAGCGATATCGAACAAGGTGCCGACATAGTGATGGTGAAGCCGGCGCTCGCGTACCTTGATGTCATCGCCGCTGTTCGCCAAATCACCACGGTGCCAGTCGCCGCGTATCACGTGAGTGGCGAGTACGCAATGATCAAAGCCGCGGCCGCAAACGGATGGATCGACCACGATGCGGTTGCCTTAGAGCATCTCACCGCAATACGCCGTGCCGGCGCCGACATCATCCTTACGTATCTCGCACGTTGGTTTGCAGAGAACCATGCCAACTAGCAACGTGCCAACTAGCAACGTGCCAACTAGCGATCTACAAAACAGTATTCCACTGTGTGACCCCGTTGCGTGTGTTGCCGCAAAATGCGTTGCCACATTGTGCACTGGTGCCGGAGTTGCATCGAATGAGGCACTGTATGCCCGCTCTGCACGTGTGATCCCGGGTGGGGTCAACAGTTCTATCCGCGCATTCAAATCTGTTGGAGGCTCGCCATACGTCGTTGCGCGTGCATCGGGCGCT
>Ga0105050_10008279_pt1 | contig 12057 bp, 7 predicted proteins | sample FRY01_FD_78088 | JGI IMG/M metagenome (GOLD analysis project Ga0105050, IMG submission 78088) | Freshwater microbial communities from Lake Fryxell liftoff mats and glacier meltwater in Antarctica - FRY-01 | ecosystem: Environmental > Aquatic > Freshwater > Ice > Glacier meltwater ... | reverse complement strand
CTGCTTGAGCTTGGCCAGCAGGGTTTCTTGATGGGAGATTTCAATCTCTAAGGACTCCTGCGATGCGAAAGCAGTCTTGAGCCGGAGAGCCATACGGCTCTGTTCATCGGGCTCAAAACAAGGGATGCGATAGCTTGAAAAGTTTTGCTGGTTGATTGCCTGTTTGGCTGTGCCCGTCGCGCACTTCTTAACCAAGTCCTCCTTGAGTCCGTTGAATACGAACTGGTAGAACGGGAGGGACAGCTTGTCGGCATGTTTCCCCTTCGGGGTTAGGATAAAGCACAGGTCGCTGGCGATGAACTTGCCATCAACGTAATGCGTTCGTCCCAGTGAGCCGGACGCGGCGACGGCAATAATCAATGCCTCTTTGTCATGAGTGAATTCCTTGTGCGTTTTCCACTCTCTGCTGGCGGTGATGAAATCGAAATCGCCAGCGTCACACTTGGTGCTTTGCAGCGTTCCTTTTTCCAATTCGAAGATGGAATCAATTCGCTCGAGTCTCATCGCAACTCCGATTGAAGGTTTGAGACGATTCGCCGTGAACGCTCCAAGGACTTGTCCAGCTCCCGCAGCAGTGCGTTGATGCCCAAAGAATCTTCTTCCTCTGCTTTGTGGGGATTTCGCACATCCAGATCGAAGCCCTTCTTCAAGTCCCCGACCTTCACCTTCCACGCGACTTCGTTTTCCTCGCGCTTGCCCCACCATTCGATCATGGGGGCGAATTCGCTGAACTGGATGCCTTTGGTTTTGGAGTAGCTCTTTTGGCCCTCGGGCAGGCGGTGCTCGTAGAACCAGATTTCCTTGGTGGGCGTGCCTTTCTCGAAGAAGAGCAGGTTCGTGGAGACGGTGGCGGGGTGGAAGGTGGACTGCGGGAGGCGGACGATGGTGTGGAGGTTGCAATCGGCGAGGAGTTTTTCGCGGATGCGCTCTTTGTAGCCGTCGCCGGTGATGCAGCCGTCGGGCAGGACGATGGCGCAGCGGCCACCGGGCTTCAACAGTTGGATGAAGAGGATGATGAAGAGGTCGGCGGATTCCCGACAGCGGAAGGTGGCGGGGAAGTTGGTCTCTACGCCGTCGGCGATCCCTGCGCCAAATGGGGGATTGGCCAGGATGACTTCGACCTGCTGCTTGGGGCCGATGGTATTGTATTCGGTCTTGAGGCTGTCCCGGTAATGGTAGTCGGGGACATCCATGCCGTGGAGGATGAGATTGGTGAGGCCGAGAACGTAGGCGACGGGTTTGTATTCCCAGCCGGTGATGGATTTCTGGAGGATGGCCTCGTCGTCGAGGGTGTGAACTTCCTTTTCTCGGATGTAGTCAATGGCCGCGCTGAGGAATCCTCCGGTGCCAGCGGCGGGGTCGAGGACGCGGTCGCCAAGGCGGGGGGAGGTCATCTGCGTCATGAGCTTGGTGATGGCGCGGGGGGTGTAGTATTCGCCCTTGTTTCCGGCATCCCGGAGTTCGATCAGAATGGATTCGTAGATGGTGCCGAAGATGTGGCGGTCGTCGCTGTTGTTGAAGTCGAAGCCGTTGAGTTGGTTGATGACCTTCCGCATGGCGTAGCCGGACTTCATGTAGTTGTTCAGGCCTTCAAAAACTTCACGGACGATTCCGGCCCTCTGTTGGGCGTGGGGAGACTTGAGGTCTTGGAGCTTGGCGAAGAGCCCGTCGGTCGAGTGATCGATGAAGAGGAGCAGTTCATCTCCTGTGATGCCTTCGGGATGAGCGGCCCAATTCCGCCACTGGAACTTCTCCGGGATGACGGACTGATACCGGTCGCGGAGGAGTTCGAGTTCCTGGTCTTTGTCGTCAATGATCTTCAGGAAGAGCATCCAGCCCAGTTGCTCCAGCCGTTGAGCGTCGCCAGAGATCCCTTGGTCCTCGTTCCGCATGATGTTGCGGACGTTTTTGATGATGGATGAGATGTTGGGCATGATTGGAAAATGGGGCAGATCGTCGCGATTCGGGCTCAAGTGCAAATGAGCGCAAATAAAAACCGGGACTCGGGAAGTTGTAAGTCGTTGAAAATCAGTGGAAAGGTTTTCAAGGGTGGGCTGGAATTGGGTCGAAGTGAAAATGAGCGAAAATAAGAATCACCTGCCCCAATGGGGAATGTAGCGAGCGAATTTGTTTCCCTGGGTCTCATCGGCGGGATGGACGAGGCCCACTTTTTTGGCCGAGGCGATGATGCGGCTGATCGCGGCGATTTTCTCCGAGGTTACACCGAACCGCTCGCGGAGACTCACGTTGGTCATGTAATCACGGAGCAGGTAACGGAGACAGGCGTGGAGGTAGCAGGCCTGGACGCGTTCCGGGGTGGTCATCGCTTCAAAGTCCTTGTGGGCGAAAAGGACGGCGCGGGTGTGCAGTGGGGTGGTCTCGAAACGGGGTGCGGGCAGTTGGAAGACCTCGGTTTCGTGGACGACCTTGTCGATCCCGGAGCCGCGTTCCTCGCAGATGCCGATACGGCGCATGAGGGAGGCGAGGGTTTCGTTGCGGGACTTAGGCGGGGAGTCGAGAAAACGGTCGGTGTCGATAAGGGGCAGCCCCGGATTGGTGATTTCGAGCCGGTCGTCGAAAATCTCGATCATGGGGCCGGTGCCGGTCTGAGAAAAATCTTGGTGGATGAGCGCATTGGCGACCAGTTCGCGGATGGACATTTCCGGAAACATGGGCACTTCCTTGCGGAGCGCGGTGCCGAGCACTTCGTTGTGGGGAATCCGCGCGTTGATGTAACCGATGAGCCCCTCGAAGCCGTTGGCGTAGCCCTTGGATCCCATCTGCTCATGGAGTGTGACAATGCGGGTACGCCCCTGGTAGTGGATGACGCGAAGGGCCTTGCGGGCGAGGCTCGGGAAGTCGGCGAGGGATTTGGCAAAGAGCAGGGCCCCTAAATTCAGGATCCGCCACTTCTCGGCGTCGGTGGAGGCAATGAGGTTCTCGCTTTGCAGGCGGGCGAGGATTTGCTCCCGGTTCGAGGGGAGATCCATGCCCATGAGGTCAAAGTAGGCGGGGTAGTCGATCCGTCGCAGGACTTCCTCGGCGCTGAGTTCTTCGGTGGCGGGGAGGCTCTCAAAGGGAGTCTTCTCGAAGACGCGCCAGAGTTCGCGCTCCATCTCGGGAAAGTCTTTGAGTTTTTTAGTGTAGGAGCCACTCCGAATGTATTCTGCGCCCTTGAATTGGATGGGCGTATGGGCGGCCCGGGGGATTTCCAGAATAACGATCCTCAAGCCGTCCAGATCGATGGTGTGAAAAGTAAAGTGAAGCGGAGGCGTGAGAGAATGACGGAGCCAATTTTCCAAGGCTTCGTTGCCGATCTTGGCCCGCTCGGGATCAAAGGATGTGCCAAGGAGGTGATGGGAATCATCCTCGACGCCCCAAACGAGGTAAGCAGTGCTCTTGCCTTCGAGGGCGGCGGAGTTTGCCAGCGCCGAGACGCGCTCGCCGATCATGGTCGGGTCGCCGTTGTTGTGCTTAAATTCCACCCACGTGGTTTCGGCGGGGAGCTTGCACAGCTCATGCACAAGACCCGCGAGGAATTTATTCGGCGGACGGGTCAATGACATTAAGCGGTCAGGTAAAGTTCCTCGGTGAGGGCGTGGATTGCGTCATCATAGGCGGGCTTACCCCCGAAGGCTCGAATGATCTCCATCGGGGAGCCGAGTTTGCTGAGAGGATCGAGGCGGATGATTTCCGGGTTTTCCAAGTCAAGCACGCCATCGTCGGAATACTTGTCGAGCAAGGCGGAGATGACTTTGCGGGCGAGGTCGCCATACTTGGTGAAGTAATCGCGTTTCTTGACCTGCTCAGCGCGTTCCTTGCGGGTGAGTGGCTTTTGCTCGAAGGCGACATGGCAGATGAGATCGAAGGGATCGAAGGCGGAACCGATCTCTTCATTCAAGGCGGCGAAGATGACGCCCTGCTGCTCGAGTTCCTCGACGATAGCCCGCTTCTTGTCGGCTTCTTTCCATGAGGTGAGAAAGGCGTCGAGAGAGCCGTAACTGGTGAGGACGTTCTTGCGGGTGTAGTCGCGCAGGCTTTCTGTGATGATCTTGCCATCGTCGCCCATGTATTGAACTCGCTCTTTGAGCACCGTGACTTCGACCCCGTTGACGGTGACTTTGCTGCGCTTGCCGTATTCCGCGGGACCTTCATTGATCGTAACGTCAGGCGGTTCAGGTGTGAGGAAGATAATCTCGTCCCCTGTGAGTTCATCGGTGACAGGCGCATCTGGAGTCTCGGAGTCGGTCGGCGAGAGATCGTCTTCCTGGGAGGCTTCCTTCACGCGAACGGGATCTCCGTCGAAATCCTTGTCCGCGAAAAGTGCGGTGACGTTCCGGAAATCCATGATGGTGAAGTAGAATTTCTTGAAGTCCTCATTGATGCGGGTGCCGCGTCCGATGATCTGCTTGAACTCGGTCATGGATCCGATGTTCGAGTCGAGAACGATGAGCTTGCACGTCTGGGCATCCACCCCGGTGGTCATGAGCTTTGAGGTGGTGGCGATGACAGGATAAGGCTCGGAGGGATTGATAAAGGCGTCTAAATGATCCTTGCCGACTTTGTTGTCGCCGGTGATCTGCATGACGTATTTGCTATTGGCGGAGACGAGATCGGCGTTGGCGTTCGCCAACTCTCGGCGCATGGCTTCGGCGTGCTCGATGTCCACGCAGAAGACGATGGTTTTCGAGAAGCGGTCGCTGCCCTTGAGAAACTCGGTAATTTTACGCGCCACGAGCTGGTGGCGTTCCTCGACGATGATGTGCTTATCGAAGTCGGTTCGGTTGTAGATGCGATCGTCAACGAGCTGGCCTTCTTTGTCTTTGAAGCCTGCCGGCGGACGCCAACCTTCGGCGTCGACGTCGAGCGTGACTTTAATGACTTTGTAAGGCGCAAGGAATCCGTCGTCGATGCCCTGTTTGAGTGAGTAGGTGTAGAGCGGCTCGCCGAAATACTCGGTGCTGGAAATCGCTTTGGTTTCCTTCGGCGTGGCCGTCATGCCGATGTGGGTGGCGCCTTTAAAGTATTCGAGGATTTCGCGCCACTTGCTGTCCTCACGAGCGCTGCCTCGATGGCATTCGTCCACGATGACAAGATCGAAGAACTCCGGGCTGAACTGTTTGTAGGCGTCGGTGTCGTTGTTGTCCGAGAGGCCCTGATAGAGGGCGAGATAGATGTTGTAGGCCGTGTCGATCTGCTTGTGTTTGATGACGGTCATTGCCTCCTTGAAGTGGCGGAAGTCTCCCCGGACCGTCTGGTCGATGAGCGAGGTGCGGTCGGCGAGAAACAGGATGCGCTTTTTCAGGCCGCTCTTCCAAAGGCGATAAATGATCTGAAAGGCGGTGTAGGTCTTTCCCGTGCCCGTCGCCATGACGAGCAGGTGACGATTGGTGCCTTCGTGCCGGGCGATGGCCTCAACGGTGCGGTTGATGGCGATCTGCTGGTAGTAGCGCGGTGCACGCGTGGAGCCGTCGGAGAAGTAATCTTGCGCGACGATTGGGTCGATGTCGTCGTGGAGGTCCTTATAGGCTTTGTATTTCTGCCACAGTTCTTCGGGCGAAGGGAAGGAATTGAGCGGGATTTCCTTTTCGATCGTACCTGACTTCGCTGTCTTGTCGTGGAAGAGAAATCTGTCGCCGTTGCTGCTGAAGACGAAAGGAACGTCGAGTGGTTTGGCATAGCCAAGCGCCTGCTGGATGCCCGCGCCGACGGTGTGGTTGTTGTCCTTGGCTTCGAGGACGGCGATGGGGATGTTCGGCTTGTAGTAGAGAATGTAGTCGGCTCGCTTTTGGGCGCCGCGCGCATGGATTTTTCCACGGACGTAAATACGACCGTCGGTAAAGCCAACTTCCTCGCGAATCTGGGTGTCCACGTTCCAGCCAGCTGCCACAAGGTTGGGCGTGATGAACTTGGTGCAGATGTCGCGTTCGCTAAGAGCTTTCTTGTTCATAGCGCGCGGAGGTTGGGATGAAGGTCGCGGCGGAAGGTAGGGGTGTGAACAGGTGTTCCGCCGAGAAGAGAGTAGGCCATGGGCTGCAATCGGATGTGTATTTCTATTTTCCCAGTCGAAGGAAAGCAAGGCGGGAAGGACCGGAGGGTTTTGGGGGAATCTCATCTGCGACCGGGGATGTCTTGGTTGGGGCGGCTCTCCGAGCCGTCCGCGGACGCCTGCCTCGTTGTCCGGGATCGATTGCCCAGACCTCGGCGCCAGTGGTTCGTCCTCAAAGTTGGACTTCCGCGACGGGGGGACTAGCGGGGACAAAGGTTCGGCGCTCATGTTTTTGGAAAAGACATTCGGTGGGTTTTCTTAATCTTGTCCCGCCATTCGTTGGAGAGTTTTGCCGCCGTTGCGAATTCTGGCCAGCGGTTCACGGCGGCTCGTACTTCCTCGAGGATCGTTGCGGCTCGGCCGCGCTTCATTGATGCTGCCTTAGCGCAGGCTTCAAAATCCGCCATCGCGAATCCATCCCGCTTTCCGTTGAGGGTCATTTGGTGCGTTGCCGTCCAAGCGCCCGCGGGGTTGTAGCTGGAGGTGACGTCGAAGGCAGGTGCGAGCGACCATTCGCCCTGCTTGTTCATGAGGAAGGCGATGTTCTTTACGTGATCGTCCTGATTTCGGGCGACGATATTGAAGACCATCCGCCGGAACTGTTCTTCAACGGCCGCCATGGGCAACTTAAGCTGGAGGATCGTCAGCAGTGCCTGTTCGTAGGCGTAAGCTCCGGCTTGGTTGAAATCGAAATGGGCCAAGGCACAGAGCGACTGCAGGTGCAGCTTCTCGCCTTGGGCCAGTCGGTCAAAGCGTCGCGTCATGAAGTGACGGCGTCCGTTTTCTTCCAGCAACCGGCACTCGGTCATGGTGATGCCCGCTGCCTTCGCCATGAGGTGGTAGGCATACTCGATGGCCCCATATCCCTTCGGGTCTTCCAGTTCCTTGTCCTTGTTGCCCGCCACGCCGTCGAATTTCAGCAGCCAGTAATTGAATCCATCGCCCGCCGCGATCTGACCGGAGCGCACCTCGTTTGTTTCGCGATTCCACGCGATCACGGCTTTGGCCCGCGCTCCGCCGGCGGACGTGCCGACACGCAGGATGTCTCGGAGCATCTTCTCTTTTCCGGTGGCGTGAAAATGCCCCTGCAAATCCGCCCGATGCGTCAACACCTCGCCCGCCAGCCGTACGAGCGCATCGATCTCGATCTTCGTGGCCTTGCGCGGCGTGGGCCCTAAGGTCGGGGCAAACTCCAGCGCGCCCATGCCTCGCGCACCCGTGTAGCAGAGCCGCTCCACGGCACTGAAACTCGCGGCCGTGCGTCCTTGCGTCGCCAGCCATGCGTCGATCAGGGCGGTGCCAAACTTGTCCGGCAGTGAGTCCGCAATGAGTCCCGGTAGGCCATAAAATGTATTTTTGGGTAGGGCCGGAAATTCATAGACCCGCTTGCTTAGCGGCATCATCACCGGTGAAAGCTCGATCCCGCTGGCGGCGAATTCCCGGTCGTATTGGAATGCGGCGTAATCGCGGCCCTCATCCTGCGCAACCGCTCCGATGGTTCGACCCCAAAGTTGGACTTCCGCGATCATACCGGCTCACCCCAAGTCCATTTCTTTTTTTGTCCCCGCATGGTCGGCTCTCCGGTGGCGCGTTGCCGCCTGCGGCCCTGCAATTTCAGTTGCACCATTGGACTCATCGCCACCTCGGGGATGAAGGTGTCGAGGTTCTCTATAAGCCCGATCACTCTGCAGACCCGGAAAAATCCCGAGAGACGGGTTGCAGCAGCTCCCAATTCCAGTCGTTGCACCGTCCGCAAACCAAGCCCCGCCTGCTCGGCCACGTGCTCTTGGGTGAGGTTGCGCGCCAGTCGCAGGTCGGCAAGCCGCTTTCCGATCACCTTCAGAAGGGCATTGTCGTTCATGGTTTGTGTAATCTTCATGCGCGCCATATATGGCGTATTAATGCTACTAAGTCAAGTTATACGTCATTTATGGCGGTTTATTAGTTTTTTGGCAGTAATGCGGCATTAACGGCGGTTAACGCAACCTTTGCCATGCTCATGACGCGGAAAACCGCTATTTGGGTTTTGGAGATGAATCTTAGGCATTCTGAGTCACCCGGATCAGGAGATAGAGTCAGGAAAACCGATGACTCGATCGGACCGTTGGAGTCCCGGCTTTAGCCGGTCTGCATCCAGAGCCGCCTGAAGGCGGTCTCCAACATGGACTCCTCGCAATTCCTCGGGGCCGAGTCCCTCCAGCCCGAGTTCCAAACGACTTGCTCGGAAACTTCCAAGGGCCGGCCCGCGTCTTCGTCAGCTCATGAGCTGACGAAGAACGAAGGGCAGGATGCCGCCGTGGCGGTAGTAGTCGACTTCGATCGGGGTATCGATGCGGAGTTTGACGGTCTGATCGACGGTGCTGCCATCCTTGCGGGTGATGCGGAGGGTGGCGTCTTGACGAGGGACAATCTCATCGGAGAGTCCGAGCACGTCGTACGTCTCGGTCCCATCGAGTCCCAGGGTCTTGGCGTCGACGCCGTCTGGGAACTGCAAGGGCAGGACGCCCATGCCGCAAAGGTTGCTGCGGTGGATGCGTTCGAAGCTGGCGGCGATGACGGCTTTGACTCCGAGAAGGGCGGTGCCTTTGGCGGCCCAGTCGCGGCTCGATCCGGTGCCGTATTCCTGCCCGGCCAAAATGACTAGCGGGGTCTGGTCGGCTTTGTAAGCCATGCAGGCATCGTAAATGAAGGTCGGTTGACCTTCGCCAGCGGGGATTTCTTTGTCCGGTACCGGGACTTCTTTGGCTCCGTGGTAGCGGGTGTAACCGCCTTCGATTCCGGGAACCATGAGATTCTTGATCCGGACATTGGCGAAGGTGCCCCGGGTCATGACCCGGTCATTGCCACGCCGTGAGCCGTAGCTATTGAAATCTTCCACCGCGACTCCGCTTTCTTCTAGGAAACGGCCAGCGGGGCTGGTTTGCTTGATCGCGCCGGCCGGGCTGATGTGGTCGGTGGTGACACTATCGCCGAAGATGCCGAGGGGGCGGGCGCCTTTGATTTCGTCGATCGGGCCAGGCTCCATGCCGAAGTCGGTAAAGAACGGCGGCAACTGAATGTAGGTGCTCTGGGCGTCCCATTCATAGACTTCGCCGACCGAGGCCGGGATCTCATTCCACTTCGGATTTTGTTCGGCGAAATCGGTGTAGAGTTTGCGATAGACTTCGGGTTTGAGCGCCGAGGCCATGGCGTCGCAGATTTCGGTCAGGCTGGGCCAGATGTCTTTCAGATAAACGGCGGTGCCATCGGATCCGGTACCGAGCGGTTCTTTTTCCAGATTGATATCGACTGTGCCGGCGAGGGCAAAGGCGACCACCAGCGGCGGCGACATGAGGAAGTTGGCGCGGATATTTTGATGGACACGGGCCTCGAAGTTGCGGTTCCCCGAGAGGACGCTCGCCGCGACGATGTCGTGTTCGGTGATGGCTTCCTCCAGGGAGACATCGAGAGGCCCGGAATTTCCGATGCAGGTCGTGCAGCCGTAGCCCACGGTTTGGAATCCGAGTTTGTCGAAATACGGTTGCAGCCCGGTTTTTTCCAGATAATCGGTCACCACCCGGGAGCCTGGTCCAAGCGAGGTTTTCACTGCGGGATTGACGGTGAGACCTCTCTCGACCGCTTTTTTGGCGAGGAGAGCCGCGCCGAGCATGACGCTGGGATTGGACGTATTGGTGCAACTGGTGATGGCGGCAATGAGGACGCTGCCATTGCGGAGTTCCACATCGGCGGTCTTGTAAGGGGAGGGGAATCCGTTGTCGGGCGTCGGACGATTGCTGACGAGTTCGCTCTCGTTGCGTTCGAGACCTTCTTCGGCATGATTGGCCAACGCATCGGTGGATGGCATGTCGTCGGTGGCACAGGGGCCGGAGCCTTCAATATGCACCGGGATAGCGACCTTGAGATCGGAGGCTGGTTTGCCATAACCGCCGTCGGCGACGGGACGGCTGATGAGGGATTCGAAGGTCTCTTTGAGATCGGGCAGGTTGATCCGATCTTGGGGGCGTTTTGGTCCGGCCACGCTGGGGACAATCGAGTCCAGATCGATGTCGATCTCGGAGGTGTAGTCGACATCGCCCTTGCGGGGGATGCCCCAAAGGCCCTGAGCTTTGTAGTAGGCTTCGAAGGTTTGACAAAGTTCGTCGCTGCGGCCAGTGCCTTTCATGTAGGCGAGGGTTTCCTCATCCACACCAAAGAATCCCATGGTGGCGCCATATTCGGGGGCCATGTTGGCGATAGTGGCGCGGTCGGTCACTCCGAGGGCGGCGGTGCCCTCGCCGAAGAATTCGACAAATTTTCCGACCACTTTCTGGGCGCGGAGCAATTCGGTGACCCGAAGGACGAGGTCGGTGGCGGTGACGCCTTCCCGGAGCGATCCGGTGAGGTTCACTCCGACAACTTCGGGGGTGAGGAAATAGACGGGTTGGCCGAGCATGCCGGCTTCTGCTTCAATGCCGCCCACGCCCCAGCCGACGACGCCGAGGCCGTTGATCATGGTGGTGTGGGAATCGGTTCCGACCAGGGTGTCGGGGTAATAGAGCGTTGAGGGTTGACCGTTATTAGTTGATGGGGAGGAGAGGACGCCCTTGGCGAGATATTCGAGGTTCACTTGGTGAACGATGCCGATACCGGGAGGCACGACGCCAAAGGTATCAAAAGCCTGCTGGCCCCATTTGAGGAATTGGTAACGCTCGCGGTTGCGGGTGAACTCGCGATCCAAATTCATACTCAGAGCCTGGGCGGAACCGAAAAAATCCACCTGGACCGAGTGATCGACGACCAAATCGACAGGCACAAGTGGCTCGATGATCCCGGGGTTGCCACCGAGATCCTTGACCGCGCTCCGCATGGCGGCGAGATCAACGAGGAGCGGCACTCCGGTGAAATCCTGAAGGACGATGCGCGCGACCACGAAGGGGATTTCTTCCTGGGCGGGAGATTTGGCATTCCAGGCGGCGAGGGATTTGACGTCGTCCTCGGTGACTTTGTTGCCATCGCAATTGCGCAAAACCGATTCGAGGACAATGCGAATGCTGACAGGCAGGCGGGAGATTTTTCCCCAGCCCAGTTCTTCGAGAGCGGGCAGGGAGTGATATTGGCCGGGTTGCCCGTTTCCGGCAGTGAAAGTTCGCAGTGTGTCGATCATGGTGTCCGGTCATTGACGACGAAAATGCCTCTTCCTGCCAGAAATTTATTGGGAGAAAGTGCCGCCCGGGCGAAAAATTCCGTTTTAGGGACGTTCGCAAGAGCTTGTGGAAGGCAAACGAGCCGCTTTCGGATCACGATTGCGCCGCAGGGAAAGGGGTAATTTCAAGCTCAAAACAATGTTGGCAAAGAACGAGGGGATCGGCATTCTTCCCGGCATGAGTTACCCTCGTAGTCCCCAAGATCAGGTCGGCGGCATTGTTTATTTTGGCCGGATGATTGATAAAATTCGCCTAATGGCTCAGGGCGACCTGCATCCGGATCTCCATAAGAATCTCGGCCGGGGATTTGATGCCCGCTGCTGGAAATTTCTCCGGGTGGACTGCGCGGCCTTGTCCGAGGCGGTGAACGGTGGCCTGTCCGATGACGAAGCCTTGCAGTGGTGTTTTTCCCATGGCCGCCAACCCGGCGAGGAAGAGATCGAGGTCTGGAACGAATTCCTCCGCAAATGCGGGTGGCGGGATTCCGTCAGCGAGATTCTGGCGTCACGAAAGAAAGAAAGTGGTTTTGAGAACCGTGACGACATCCAGACCATGTTCGAATATATCGACGCGGACGAAGGGCGCATGTGAATTGGTGCAGCCTGTTCGCAATCGAAGTGGGGTGGCCGACGGGATTATCGCGCTGAAGCGCGATCTGCGAGAGAGGCTTCGCTCTAAGTTGCGCTAACGCGCTGGCAGTCGAACCGAGGTTCTCGTCCCGTCTAAAATGGGGTGACCGACGGGATTATCGCGGCAGGCCGCGATCCACATATTGGCCTACGGCAAGGAGGAAGCGCTACCGCGCAGGGTGGTCGAACCGAGGTT
>Ga0105050_10008277_pt1 | contig 12058 bp, 10 predicted proteins | sample FRY01_FD_78088 | JGI IMG/M metagenome (GOLD analysis project Ga0105050, IMG submission 78088) | Freshwater microbial communities from Lake Fryxell liftoff mats and glacier meltwater in Antarctica - FRY-01 | ecosystem: Environmental > Aquatic > Freshwater > Ice > Glacier meltwater ... | reverse complement strand
TTCTTGCTCTTATTCTTATTAATCATTCGGGGTGGTTTCCTGTTGGTTTTTGTTCACCCTCAGCCTGTCGGCCGAGGATTAGGAAACCACCTCACTTTTTAACAATCTACGGGACACTGCCTTCTGCGCGATGCAGGAAGCGTTGGCGGATGCTCAGCTCGATCCCGATGCTCTTAAGGACGGCGAGACGGGCCTTTATTGCGCATCGTCCGGCTCGGCGATCATGACTCACCACCACGTCGGCCGCATCGTGGAAACTCGCGGGGAACGCTGCGGCCCGATGGGCGTGGTCACCTCGATCTCCGGCAGCCTGAATTTCAACCTCGCATCCCACTTTGGGATTCGGGGCGCCGTCAGCGGCTTCGCTGCGGCCTGCGCATCCTCGAGTCATGCCCTCGGCTGCGCGCTCGATGATATCCGACTCGGCCGTCAGAAGCGCATGATCGTCGTCGGCGCCGAGGACGCGACGGCGGAGACCATTCTGCCCTTCGCGGCTATGCGGGCTCTTTCAACCAATCCCGATCCGGCACTGGCGTCGCGGCCGTTCGATGCCGATCGCGATGGTTTTGTGGGCTCCGGTGGAGCGGTCGCCTTGATAGTGGAAGAAGCCGATTTCGCTTTGCAACGAGGAGCCCCGGTTTACGCGGAGCTAGCTGGGTGGGGTCAGGCGGCCGACGGCTACAATATCGCTATTTCTCACCCGGAAGGAACTGGTTTGTCCGATGCGATCAGGCGGGCCTTGGTCGACACGCATTTGGAGCCCGGCCAGATCGACTACGTCAACGCTCACGCCACATCGACATCCGCGGGCGATCGTTCGGAGGCCCTGGCCTTGAGAAAAATATTTACCACCGTCGGCGCCAAGCCGCGCATCAGCAGCACCAAGGGTTTGACCGGGCACACTTTCGCCATGTCCGGCGTGATGGAAGCAGCCTTTGGCTCCCTCGCGATCAAAGACGGCTTCACCCCCGGCAACCCGCATCTGCAGACGCCCGACGCCTGTTGTGAAGGTCTCGATCTGCCCCGCACCACCCTTCTCGAACAACCGCGCACTGTGTTGAGCACGAGCAGCGGGTTCGGCGGCAGCAACGTCGCTTTGATTCTCCGGCAAGTCTGATCACAACGCTTTTAAACAAATAGACTTTGTCATCGCGAGAGGGCAAACCAAGCCGTTCCGGCTTGTGTGGATAAAAGGCGATGAACGAGGACTCCCCCTTCTGTCATGGCGAGAAGCGGAGCGACGTGGCCATCCACGCATTACCAGTCGGCCACGTCTACCCACTCGTGGATTGCCGCGGTCGGCTGCGCCTCTCTCGCAATGACAAAGTCTAATTATTAATCAGCGTTGCGGTCTCATTCCACCGGCAGGGCTGGCAGATTCCAGATTTGCTCGGCGTATTCGCGGATCGTGCGATCGCTGGAAAACTTGCCCACCCGCGCGGTGTTCAAGATCGCCATCTCCGCCCAACGTGACTGATCGCGATAGGCTGCGTCCACCTTGGCCTGGCATTCGCGGTAGGCATGATAATCCGCCAGAACCAAGTAGGGATCCCCGCCGTTCATCAAACTGTCGTGGAGCGGCGCGAAGGCATGGTGCTCTCCTGGAGTGAAGTAGTCGCTGCCAAGCCAGTCCACCAAGCTGCGAATCTCTTCGTCCTGCGCGTAAAGGTCGCGCGAGCGGTAGCCCTTGGCGTGGAGGGCTTCCACTTCCTCGACCGTGAGGCCGAAGATGAAGATATTCTCTTCCCCGACTTCCTCACCGATCTCGACATTGGCGCCATCGAGCGTGCCGATGGTGAGCGCTCCGTTCAGAGAGAGCTTCATGTTGCCCGTGCCGGAGGCTTCTTTGCCAGCGGTGGAAATCTGCTCCGAAAGATCGGCTGCTGGAATGATTTTCTCTGCGAGGGAAACCCGGTAGTTCGGCAGGAAGGCGACCTTCAGTTTTCCGCCGATGCGCTCGTCGCCATTGATCCGCGTCCCAATCACATTGATCGCTCTGATAATATTCTTCGCGAGATCGTAACCGGGAGCTGCCTTGGCCGCGAACACGAAGACCCGGGGCACGATGTCGAGATCGGGATTCTTCAACAGCCGACGGTAGAGCCCGAGGATGTGCAGCAAGTTAAGATGTTGGCGTTTGTATTCATGCAGGCGCTTGATCTGCACGTCGAAGAGCGCGTCCGGCGAGACTTCGATGCCGCACAGCTCTTTGATCACTGCGGCGAGCTCCACTTTGTTGGCCCGCTTGATCGCCATGAACTCCCGTTGGTAGGTCTTATTCTTCGCAAACTTCTCCATTCCTCGCAGGAGATCGAGATCGCGCACCCAGCGGCTGTGTCCCAGTTTTTCCGTCAGCGAGGCCGCCAACTGCGGGTTGCATTGCAGCAACCACCGGCGCGGAGTGATCCCATTGGTCTTATTCTGAAATTTGCCCGGATAGAGCGCGTCGAATTCCGGGAAGAGATGCTTTTTAAGCAACCTCGTGTGCAGGGCTGCCACACCGTTGACCGAATGAGAACCGGCCACCGCCAGGTTCGCCATCCGCACCATCTTTTCGCCGTTCTCTTCGATGATCGAACAGATGCGTTTCTTGTCATCGTCGCCCGGCCACTTCTGGCCACACAAGGTCATCAACTGGGCGTTGATCTCAAAAATGATCTGCAAATGACGGGGCAACACCCGCTCGAACAGCGGCATGCTCCACTTCTCGAGCGCCTCGGGCAGCAGGGTGTGGTTGGTATAGGCAAAGGTGCGACTGACGACGGCCCAAGAGGATTGCCAGTCGCGACCGTGATCATCCATCTGGATGCGCATGAGCTCGACCACCGCGATGGCCGGATGCGTGTCGTTGAGCTGCACTGCCACTTTCTCCGAAAAATTGTCCCACGAGTTAGCCGGGTCGCGGAAGTGTCGACGAATCAAGTCGCGCAGCGAACAGGCCACGAAGAAATACTGCTGCACGAGGCGCAGCTCCTTGCCGTTCTCCGTCTTGTCATTCGGATAAAGCACCTTCGAAACCGTCTCCCCGGCGGCCTTCTCGCGCACCGCCTCCTCGTAGCCGCCGGAGTTGAAGGCGGCCAAATCGAAATCTTCGGTCGCATGCGACGACCACAGGCGCAGCAGATTCACCGTCTCGGTGCCGTAGCCCGCGATCGGAATATCGTGCGGCACGCCGAGGAGGGTCTTGGTATCGACCCAGCGCGGCTTCGAATTCCCCCGATCATCAAACACATTTTCCACTCGGCCACCGAAGGGAATGACTTGGGAGTAGTCTGAATGGACCACTTCCCACGGGCTGCCAAACACCCGCCAGCGATCGGGATGCTCGACTTGGTGACCGTTGACAAACTCCTGCTTAAACAGACCAAACTCGTAGTAGATCCCGTAACCGAGCGCCGGGTAGTCACCGGTCGAAAGCGAATCGAGGAAGCACGCCGCCAGCCGACCAAGGCCGCCATTGCCGAGCCCCATGTCGAGTTCGGCATCCCGCGCGGCATCGAAGTCGACGCCGAGGCTCTGCAATGCTTCGCGGGCCGCCTCAAGCATCCCCGTGGCGTGCAAGTTGCTCTCAAACAAGCGGCCCATCAAATACTCCATCGAGAAGTAATAAAGGCGGCGAACATTGTGCTTCGCGTGAGTCGCCTGAGTGGCGCTCATTCGTTCGTGGATCGAATCGCGCACCGCCAGCGACGTCGCCACCCACCAATCGCGCGGCGTCGCGCCCGCTTCGTGCCGGGCCATCGTCGAGGTCAGGTGGCGCAGAATCAACGAGCGCAAGACCTCGGCGGGCGGATCCATGCGAGTGCGGCCCTTCGGCGTTTTGGTCGTAGTTTTTTTCTTAACGGTAGACATGCGAATAAATAGGCGATCAAGAATCGTGCCAGAACCCGGCGGTCGTCACGATAGTCTCTGGAACCGGCGGGCTAGTTCCCCGTGATTTAGTTCGATGTAGGTTGGCCGCCCCGCCGGGCTAGTCAATGGGTGGGGGGTGACGAATAGCTGCGCCAACAGGGCGCGCACCTCGTCCTCCCCGGAGCTCTCGGGCAGCCGCACGGCTTTCGCCACCGCCAGCCGCGCGAGCTCGTCGCGCGCCAAATCGGCATTCTTTTCCTGGAGGCGCCCCTCCCGCAGCATTCCCAAAAGGTCTCGCATAAACGGTTCCGCGTCCGCCGGTTCCATCCACACCGGCAACGATTCGATCCGGAAAAAATTTCGCCCGAACTCCGACACTTCGAAACCATGGGCTGACAAAAAATCGAGTCGATCGAGCAGCATTACGCTGGCGATAGGGTCGAGCTCAATCGGCACCGGCAACAGCAGACGCTGGCTCGGCACCCGGCCCGCGCGAAATTGATCGCGCAGACGCTCAAACCACACCCGCTCGTGCGCCGCCCGCCGATCAAGCAGCACCAATCCCGCTCCGGTCTCAAACAGCGCAAAATTGCCGTGCGCCACGCCCATGAAACGCCATCGCGGGATGCCACCCAGTAATCGTTCGGCCGGCCCCGGTGCCGCTTCGGGCGAAGGTGACGGCGCACCCCGCGTGGGCGATGGGTCGATCGAGCTCGGCACCGGCGTCACCTTGTGGTCCCGCAAATCTACCGGGTGAAACGACATCTTCGGCTTCACCCTTGGCCCCGGGTTCGACCCCGGCGAGGCCGTGAGGGCTGCGCCGGTCGATTCCGTCGCCGGCCCGACCGGACTCATTGGTGTCGCGAGATCGCGCAGACGTCCGAGCACGCTGCGAATCACAAAGGCGCGCACCGCCGGTTCACTGCGAAACCGCACTTCGCGCTTGGCCGGGTGCACATTGACGTCAACCGCCGCTGGATCGCATTCAAAAAACAGAAACGCTAAGGGATAGCGCCCCTTCGGCAAAGACTCGTGATAACTCTCGATCAGAGCGTAATTGAGCGTGCGGCTATCGACCGGGCGTTGGTTGACAAACACCACCATCTCGTGCCGCGTCGCCCGGCCCACCCCGGGCCGCCCGATCAGACCGCGCAGTCGCATGCCCGCTTCCTCCGTCTCGATGGGCACCAGGGATTCCGCCGTTTGCCGACCAAAAATCTCCGCCACGCGGTCCGCCAGCGTCGCGCACTCCGGTGAGCGGAAAATCACCCGGCCGTTCTCAATTAAGGTGAACGCCGCCTGCGGGCTCGCCAGCGCATAGAACCGCACACATTGGATGATGTGCGCCGCTTCGGTCTGATCCGTTTTGAGAAACTTGAGTCGGGCTGGCACCGAGTTGAAGAGATGCGACACCACGACCCGAGTGCCCACCGGTCGGCCGCATTCGCGCACCTGCAGAAGCTTTCCGCCATTAATCAGGATCTCTGTGCCCACGTCACTCCCTTCCTCGCGAGTCTGCATCTCAAACCGCGATACGCTCGCAATCGACGGCAGCGCCTCTCCGCGGAATCCGTAGCTGCCGAGCCGATCAAGGTCGGCCGCCTCGGCAATTTTGCTGGTGGCGTGACGCTCGAGCGACAAGAGCGCGTTGTCCTTGCTCATCCCTTGACCGTTGTCCTCGACCCGCATGAGCGAGCGTCCCCCGTGGCGAAACTCGACTTCGATGCGGGTGGCCCCCGCGTCCAACGCGTTTTCGACCAGTTCCTTGACCACCGCCGCGGGGCGCTCAATGACCTCGCCGGCGGCGATTTGGTTAGCGACCCGATCGGGCAAGATACGAACTGTAGCCATGAGAACCTTCACCCAACCACGGAAACCCCGCCAGACGGAAGCGCGGAATTAGTCCCTAGGAGGTTTTGATCCCCCCGCTCGCGACCGGTCGGCATTTTGCAGATCGATCAGGTTGACCAAATAACTCGCAGCGCGAAACGGCCGCAGCAACGCATTGCCGATGACCAGAGGCTCGACCGGCGTCTTGGTATCCTCCTTCAACCGGGCGACCAGCATCGACAGGATGCTCACGCTCACGATCAGCGTGACGAAAAACCACTGAAACGCGCCAACATCGATTCCCGGCGAACCGTCCACCTGGGAATTTCGCAGCACGAGACCCCACAAAATTGGTCCGCACCCACCCAGACACGCGGTCACCGCCCCGAAGATCGAAATCACCAGCGCGCGGTCACCGTCTGGAATCACTTTTGGCAGATAGTTTAAATTGGCGACGTTCCAAAACACTGCGGCGGCTCCGAGCAGAAAATAAACCCCGAACAACACCCCTCCGCCACCCAACATGCCTTGAAGAAAAACCCACCACAGCGCGCCGACGCCGACGTAGAGCACGAGCGCGAGCAGGAAAAACGGCTTCGCCCCAGTCGTGTCGACTCGGCGCTTAATCATCCAGGCCCCCGCAATCATTCCGACATAGCGCAGCACCTCAAACAGCATGATCTTGCCCGCCGACACCTGCGCGCCGACTTTCAAATAATAGGCCGCAAACGGCGGCAGCGCCGTCACCGTGACCGCACACCACGCCGCCAGCCAGAGGTAATGTCGAAAGGGAGACTTTCGAAAGATGTGCCTCGGGGTATCCCGCAACACCGAGCGCAAGCTGATCGCTCCCGGGCATGCGATATCGGGGAGCTTGCCGATCGCCACGTGGCTGAAGACGGAACCGACTAGCGCGATCGTGTATTGAATCAACAGTGCTGAATAAATCGGCAGAAATACGAAGAGCCCAGCGCAAGTGATCAAGGTCCCCACCCCCGCGATGCTGGAAATCATCTGGTCGCTGCCAAAATATCGTCCGCGGATTTTCGGCGGAAGAAACCCAAAGAACCACGAGGTCATCGCCGCCGCGCCAATCGTCCGGAAAAAGCAAAAGAAAAAGACACTGCCGATGAACGCATTGACCATCCACGGCTCGGCCGAATCCGGCGCAAGAATCGCGAGATACAGCGGCAGCGCCAGAAACACGCTTCGCGCCGCCCACCCGCGCATCGCCACCTTTTTAAACCCATAACGCGGCAGCAACGCTGTCGCGAACACCTGCAGCGGCGTGAGGAGGAAGACGAACGAATAGGCTAACCCGACTTGGAACGACGACGCGCCGAGCTGCTCCGCGAACAACACCATCGGGGTGCCGATGGCGATCTGCCACACAAGCGCGTTAAAGAAACCGAAAACCAACCCCGGTCGAAACGGGGCTAGGTCCGGATCGGACTTCTCGGTCGGAAACAAGGTCACCATGGCTCAGATCACGAGTGTCCGCGGCGGTTTGTCTCCAGAAACCATGGCACCGCCCATTAGCCTTTTGATCGCAACAACCGGTTCCACCGCGTGAATTGGCGACGCAACTGGGCCGGGCCAGGCATACCTGTGCCCCGCCGCTTCGCCATCGCCCGGTCAACGTTAAACACCTCGACCCAATCCGCCTTGAACGCCGGGTGCAAACGTTGCACCTCGTCGAACGGGAGTTGATTGAGCTGCACGGAATTTTTCTCGGCCAATTGCACCACCGCGCCGACCACGTGATGCGCTTCGCGAAACGGCACACCGTGTTCGACTAGGTAGTCGGCCAAATCCGTCGCCAACAGGGCGGGATCCGCCACCGCTTTGGCACAGACCTCCCGGTTGACCGTCAAACCGCCAACCGTGCCCGCCAGCACATCGACGCAGATCGCGGTCTGATCAAAACTGTCAAAGACCGGCGGCTTATCCTCCTGCAGGTCGCGATTGTAAGTCATCGGCAGTCCCTTCACCAGCGTCAGCAAGGTGTAAAGATTGCCCTGCAAACGCGCAGATTTGCCCCGCAGCAATTCACAGGAATCCGGATTCTTCTTCTGCGGCATCAGCGACGAGCCGGTGCAAAACGCATCCGGCAGGTCCACAAACTTGAATTCGCTGCTGCTCCACAAAATCAGGTCCTCCGCGATCCGCGAAAAGTGCACGCCGATCAACGCGCAAGCGTGAGCAAACTCGATAAAGAGGTCGCGGTCGGCCACCGTGTCCATCGAGTTCTGCGTGACCTGCGGACGACCCTTGGCATCGACAAACCCGAGTTGCTTCGCGGTGAATTCGCGGTCGATCGGCAGTGTCGTGCCGGCGAGCGCACCGGAGCCGAGCGGACACCAATTTGCCAGCTCCACGATCCGGTCAAAACGCTGGCGGTCGCGCTCCAGCATTTCGAGCCACGCGAAAAGGTGATGCGCCAAATAGACCGGCTGGGCCCGCTGCAAATGCGTGTAACCCGGGATCACCACATCGCGGTTAGCTTGAGCTACCGCGAGGAGCGCGCGCTGGGCCGTTTGCACCTTGGCCGCGAGTTCCGCGCCCGCAAATTTGAACCACAGGCGCATGTCGGTCGCCACTTGGTCGTTGCGACTCCGCGCCGTGTGCAGTTTAGCGGCGGCCGGCACGAGCTTGGTCAGCGCCTGCTCGATGTTCATATGCACGTCCTCGAGCTGGGCGCTCCAGACAAACTTCCCCGCCGCGATCTCGCGCGCAATCGCGTCGAGACCCCGGTGGATCGCGTTGCGCTCCTTAACCGTGATCAACCCCACGTGGGCCAGCATCGCGGAGTGCGCCTTGCTTCCGGCGATATCGAACGGCGCGAGGCGGTGATCAAAGGAGACCGACTCGCTGAACTTCAGCATCAATTCGGCGGGGGCCGCGGTGAAGCGACCACCCCAGGTGACTTGAGACGATTTCTTGGCCATGGGCCGTTACAAGACGGCGCGACGCGCAGGCGCGCAACGAGAAATTGCGGCTCCACTTCCCGTTTGCGCCTCCGCTCGATCGCGCCATGCTCAGCCGATATGTCGTCCCTTCGTTGCTTCCTCTGGTTCTGCCTCGTTGGCTCGGTAATCGCGGCCGCCGCCCCGTCGACCTCCCCCGATTGGAATCGGGTGCAGACCGAGCCCATGAAAACGTCGATCTATATCGGTCGAGTGACGCTCGTGACCGAACCGTTCGTGCGCGCTGGGAATCAGTTCACGACCATGTATCACGCCAAGGTATTTCCGTGGGTCTTCTGGAACGAAACCGGGGAAATTCGCATCACTATCGACGACGCCAACCTCGCCAAGCTCCAACGCGGCGAACGATGTGAGTTCACCGGCGAAGCTTTCAACCACAAGCGCAAGCCGCGCCACGTCACCGGCTACGCCGATCCCTCCAGCCCAATCCGCGGCCGCCTCAAGGTGCGCATCGGAGTCGACAACACCGAGTTGATTTTCAACGGCCCCTACTCTCTAGCTCAGTATAGCGTTCAAGCCGTCCAACCGTAGACTCGCCGCGACCCGTCGAGCCTCGGCGACTTCGCCGAACCCACCGTCAACTCAAGCTTCGTCGGCCCAGTGAAAGACAAACGGTTTCGCCATCTCCGGATGAAGACTGCGGTGCACGGGGCAACCCAAAGCCGCTTTCTCCAGTAATCCGTCAGGATCGCGCGATCTCGGGATAGGCAGCCACACCTCGGTGCGCAGGCTCTCGATCCGCCGCGGTGCGTCGGTCGACATTTCCTTGGACACTTCCCAACGCACGCCGGAAAGGTCGAAACCCAATCGGTTCTTCGCAGCGATCGCCATCGTCGTGACCACGCAAGACCCGAGCGCCGCCGCCGTCAGATCGGTCGGCGAGAACGCCAGTCCCCTCCCCTGATTATCCACCGGCGCGTCGGTTGAGATCACCTGACCTGAGGGTCCGTGGGTGAGCTCACAATTCAAATCGCCGCGATAGATTCCGGTGCTTTTGACCATAATCGCACTGTTGCTCAAAATTCGCTTTCGGCAACGCACAATCTCGACTCGATCCGGCGATCGATCACAGACGGCGCCCAGAGGAGAAACCCTCAGCCCACGACCTCACCCTGCCGGCCAAGTCATCATTGGCATGACCTAAAGTGGTGGAGCTGATCGGGATCAAACCGACGACCTCGTCATTGCGAACGACGCGCTCTATCAACTGAGCTACAGCCCCTTAAGAAGGCCCTCGTTGTGCGGAATGTGCCCGACTGAGTAAACATCATTTTTCAACCTTTGAGGTCACGGGCAGGCAAAAATCACGTTACGGGACAACTTGGTCCCGAATTTGCTATGGACACGGCGCCTCCCAGAGTATTTTGCCAGACAGCCTATCCAGCCGTTTCGTCATGAAAAAACAACTCAGACCACTCCCTCCAAACCGCGCACCCCAGCGAAAAAACCCGCCCTGCCCGTTGTGAAAGCGGTCAAGAAGCCCGCCGCCAAAGTGGTTAAAAAAGCCGTGGCCGCGCCCAAGCCCTCCCGCACGGTTAGCAAATCAGTCCGCGCCGTTAAGAAAACGGTCCCCAAGGCCGTCACCACTTCTATCTCGGCTGAATACGACGTCGGCTTCGGCAACGCCCTCTTCCTGCGCGGCGAAGGTCCAGGCCTCAGTTGGGAGAAAGGCGTGCTGATGAACTGCGTCGCCGACACCACTTGGTCCATCACCTTGGCGGAAACCTCGGGCCCCGTCCCCTTCAAATTCCTCATTAACGACGAGCAGTGGTCTTTGGGCGAGGATTGCACCCTCGCAGCCGGCAAGAGCGCGAAGTTTACGCCGACGTTTTGATTCCTGGACGCCAATCGGCGTCCGGATTCAGCTCAAGTAATCGAGTCTGCAGCATCGTGGCCGCTGGGGCGCGATCGGACAACTGTGCGGCCGTGATCAGCTCGCAGCGCATGCGCACTTTCGAAAACGGCTTCGGCAGATAGAAGCGATCCCACGCTTTGTTGAATCGCCAGGCCGACTCAAAGTCGGCTCCAATTAACAGGAGCGGCGTCTTCGTGCGCCTCGCCACGATCAACGCTCCGGGCTTGAATTGGTAGATCGGTCCACGCGGACCATCCGGGGTGATGCCCACGTCGCGGCCCGAATTCAGCACATTGACCAGCGCGCTCGCCGCCTCCCGTCCCAGATTGTTGCTCGAACCTCGCACCGTGCGCAGGCCGATCAGCGCAAAGAACGCCGAAAGCCACGCTCCGTCCTGACTGGGGCTGACCAAAGCATACATCGGCCGCGGCCGACGATAACGGCGGAAAATCTCCGCACTGAGAAATAGGCGGTTGTGCCAGATCACCATCGAGAGCGGCTCGTCGTTTTTGCGGAAATTGCGCAAGTCCTCAGCCGACTCCTCAAACCGGAGCGACATGCCCCACAACTTCATCACGAGGCCAAACGGCCACAGCACGACCCGGCGCCAGCCCGTGATGCCCGGCACGCCCGCTTCAGGCTGAGAAGTTGTCGTTGAAGAATTCAGCAAGGGTATTTTCCACGAATCCGCCCATCGCGCCAAGCGTGAATCGCACATCTTCCCGTTGACGCCGTCGCGCTTCGCCTCCACCAAGCCGCCATGGCCGCGCCATTTCCATTCTGTCCCCACCTACCCTCCCCGCGCGACGGACTCGACTGGCGCTCTCTCCACGCCTTCCGCGAGGCAGACCGCGGTGCCGACTATTATTTCGCCTGCCTTGAATATGGACAATGCCTCTGGCAACGCGGCCTCTCAGCCCGCGCCCTCCTTTGCCTCGATCGAGCCTTCGGAGCCGATCTCGAGGGCGACGAACCCATGCTCAGCACCCACCCGTTGCCCTACGCCGCCATGGAGTGGGTGATGCGCCACAACCCGCCCGAGGTGTTTATCGGCAACCCACGCGTGCATTTTCAGCATTACGCGGAACGACTCACCGACCCACGCCGCGACCAACGCCGATGGCGCGCCTGGGCCTGCTGGGCCCTCGCCCGTGCCGTCTATCCCGCCTGGCCCAGTGATCCGAAACACGACGTCGAGGAACCCTCGCTCGAACAGATTGCCCAAGGCCTAGAGAAACACGGACACCCCGGCGAAGCCGCGCTCTGGAAAACGGTGCTGGCAAATATCAACGACTAGTCCATATCCGCTCACTCGCCGGCCCGTCGGCCAACCCGACTGCCGCCATCGCGGCGACAGCCACCCTCACTGAACAAAGACTGGTGCGGTGGGCGGGACTCGAACCCGCGACCGACGGTTTAGAAAACCGTTGCTCTATCCGGCTGAGCTACCACCGCAACAATCACTTACGTTACTTTTATAACGAATTTATAATCCGATTGCCATTTCATTGACAGATACACGAGATAATGCGAT
>Ga0105050_10008276_pt1 | contig 12058 bp, 12 predicted proteins | sample FRY01_FD_78088 | JGI IMG/M metagenome (GOLD analysis project Ga0105050, IMG submission 78088) | Freshwater microbial communities from Lake Fryxell liftoff mats and glacier meltwater in Antarctica - FRY-01 | ecosystem: Environmental > Aquatic > Freshwater > Ice > Glacier meltwater ... | reverse complement strand
TTTGAAGACCCATTAACCTTTATAGACATAAAAAAAAAATTAACAGCGGGGGTTGGTGGGTGGGGAGTGGTGGGGGAGAGGAGGGGGGGGGGGGGGGGGGGGGGGGGGGTGCGCCGGTCAAAAGTCAATGAGGTTTACGGAAGTGTTGGTCGCTACGGCGAGGGCATGCCGTTGCGCCAGCTCTTCGAGTGCCAGTGTCTTGGCGGCTGCCGCCTCTTTTTCGGCGTTTATTTTGTCGTGCAGGAGCTGTTGGGTGTGGACGCGAGTCTGGACGTGTAGGAGCGGTCCAGCAGAGTGCGACATTTGTTTCGCATGCGACGTCCACCATATGCACGAAGAGTATAGGTAATTCGAGACGAGCGGAGTGCTGACACTGCACGGAAAAAGGGCATTGGGAGACATGTTTTCGACAAGGATGGTGCACTTGAGACGATGGTCTGCTGCTGTGGAGTATTTGTTACCGGATACAGTGCGGTTCTGCATGTCTTTGAAATAAAACGTGACCCTCCGGAAATCTCCGACGGTGCTGTCGTACTTGCTGTGCGCGACATTTTGTATGCTCACTGCGTATTTGCTAAATATATGGCGTGGGAGAATGTGCTCGAGCTCCTGGACATTCATGTGCGTGATCGCGCAGCCCATTGCACCGTCGAAATTGACATTGTCGAAAACCAAAACCTTGAGAAACAAGCGGCGCGGCGTCAGCCTGCTGTGTAAATTGTTGGCCACCGAAACGCGAATGATTTTGAGGTGCGGTGTTTCGGCATGAATTTCGACGCTTTCTATGATGCAGCCGATCCAGTGGTGGCATAGGTCGAGATGTTTTAAAATGTCGAATGGTTCGTTGACGGCATCCTCGATCGCGACGTGGACCAGGAAGTCGCGTGGGGTTCCTTTTTGTGTAGAGTGCATAATTTCTACAGTGTCATCGCTGTCTCTTGCGCGCGTGTTGATATATTGTCGTTTCCAGGACGCCACATCCTTTATCCGCGATTGTGTGTGCGAGAGCTGCTTATATTCTTCCCTGATCATGTGGTGGAGTCGTGCGTCGTCGAGAGAGCACTCTGTGTCGCTGTTTAAGCTATCCTGCAAAATACCGTGCGCCGCTAGGATTTGTCCTTGTTTGAAGCAGCATTCCGACGTCATTTTGACATATCCACCCCCATGTCGACACATATATATAACATTTGCTCGCCCTGTTCGCAAATAACAGCCAGGTCCATGTTGTATTCATATTCGAACACTGCTCTGCTGGCTGCTTTCTAGGCTACAAAGCATACTGTCTACAAAAATACACTCTACCAATTCGAACCCATCGGAATTGTGAATCAAACAAAAAAGTTCCAGCTTGTTTGGCACCGTGGACTCCACTTGCAGATGCAGGATTTTCTTTTTTGAAATGACCTTTCCCCCGCAGTACCAAATGAATTCGTCGCAGGTCTGTGTCGACATCATTTCGAACTGCATGACGCATTTGTTGTATGACACAATGTCATCACACTTTGCAATTTCCACATACAGCGGCGATCGGGTGTTGTACTCTTGCCGATTGAAGTCACGAATATTCGTCGAGGTTCGGGGGACTGTCAGCGTCGTTGCTGTCGAGTCGGACATAAACTGGACAAACACATGCTTAGGACCGGCGTTCCACACAATGGCGTCTCTCCACTGCCCCTTGTGGTGGAAATGCACCGGGATCTTCACACACGACATTGAAAATCCGGGTACATCAATACAGTGTCCTGCGTTTTAGACGCTTTTAATTTTTTTCCGCGCCGACTTCGACATCTGCTCTTATCCCCAAAGCACAAAGTGCAAAACTGCGAAAAACGCACTAGCCCCCATGCACAATTGAGACGCCACGACCAACATTCGATTCCTGCGCAGCACAATGGCCATTTTTTCATCACACGTTGTATCTCCAGTGACTGGCAAGCTCGAGGTGTTTTGTTGCAAAGAAATCCACCACAGCACACTGGCGATGCTAGACAGCATAAAAAGCCACGAAATCAGAGAGCACACCGAATGCAGCCGGTGCATACTGGAACCCCCCAAATGTCCCGAGCATCCTATATAGTCACAGACACTCGTCCGCACATGATTTACAAAAACGGTTCCTTCTAAACACGTGCATCAATCAAGTTGCTTATTTGTTGGAGGAGTGAAGGGGGGCGATTGTTTATTTCACAAGCATGCATACAAATTGGCACCTTTTCTCCGGCGACAGTGCACAAACTGCGGAACAGGAAGGGTCTCCGGTGGCCTCAGTCCCCAAAATACCACAAAATGTGTTCGCGTCATGTGCCTAAAAAATACAACACCGATAAAGTCGCACATGGTCTACAATTCATCCACTTTCGAGGCCGATTTTTTGCAATGTCTTTGAGCAATGGGTGCATCCGCATTTCGCATCACAGATTCGTGGGTGGCACTGCAATCGCAGGAAACAAACTAGAATCACACTCTGCGTGCGCACAAACGCCTACGCCATCGGTACACGAAAACGCGATGCTGTACAGGGCGATACCTCATGCACACTGGCACGACGAAACATTGTGAGAGTGTGTCCTGTTCCCGCAGTGCACGCATGCACCCTATAGACGGTCCCGTCCGTTTTGTGTTTCCGACGTCGCTGTGGTGAGGGGTTGGTTTTCGCTGACGCTAGTAGCGTGCTCATGACGCGGGTGCTGAGAACGAGCAGAGCGGGGATGGGATTTTTTGCTAATCTTGCTGTGCACATACTCCAGCGCGTTGAGGGTGACGGAGCGTGTTTTTTTGCTGAGATGAGTTGCTTTCTTGCAAAGACACGACAGCACTACGACGAGTAAAATGAGCGAACCGCCTGACGCTACACATACTACTATAATAAACACAAGATTGCTCTGCTGCTTGACGGCCGACGTGTCTACCGAAAGATATGTGGTGTGAACCGTGGCGTTGGTTCCGAGGAGACCGGGGTACGTGTAGAGCAGAGTTGTGTTGATATTTTCCACCGATCTCTGCAACTGGTTAGCTTGAATGGAGCCGTCCACTAGGATGTTGAAGGACACTTTGCTGATTTTGTGTGTTGCTACAGTGCCCGGCATTGTGAGAGCTGGTTGGGTGGTGATGTTGGTAAACAGTGCTGGCGTAACTTTGAGGATATCGGAAAAGGCATCGACAATCTGATTCTCTAGATTGTTTCCCAGCGTCCCCCGGACAAAGATGGTGACATGGAGTGTAATGACCACATTTCTCATCACTTCACACACGCCGTTGTCCACCTTCTGGTAAAACCCCGTTCGACACACTAGACACAGCACACCAATATATTCAATGTCACACACGGAACACTCGTTCGACCCCGTAGCCGCTACGGTTGAAGTGGACACCCCTACGCCACAGCTCTGGCACCGTTCCCTGGTGACATCGTCGTTGAAAAATCCAAACGGACACGGTTCGGTGTTGATGCCATCCGAGGACCGCTGGAATCCTAAGACCATGGGCACTCGAGTCGCAGCCGTGCGGTTCGGCAACACAGACTGGGCAGAAGCCTCGCCAAACAGAAAATACCAAAACGCAAGAACAAGCGCCAGGAAGGCTCCCATCGGTGTTTTCTTGTACATGTTGCAGATTCAGTAAACTTATATATTAAATTTGCCGTGAGGTGTAATATAATGGCGATATGGTGTGTGTGGCCTGCCTACATCCATTATGAGTTTCATGCCGTGGCATGGCCACCGTTACCATCCTGCGCGAGGAGAGTGCTACTTGATGATGTGCGAGATACCCGGGGTGCCTGTAAACCAGTTTTCGCTGTCCGAGTTTCTGCTTGCCACCGACATGTTGGATGTCGGGACATGATGCGCATGGATGTGTCTGCTACCTGAGTGTGATTTTCTGGGCAAGTCGCTAGGTGCCATCGACACATCACTGGATTCTGGAGAATTGCCCCACGTTTTGTTAATCAAGTGCAGGATCGGGTTGCCCTTGTCCTCGGAGCTGCCTACATGGTAGCAGACGACAAACGCCACTATGCAGATGAAAAAGGCGACTATAGAGTACATGAAAATGTTGGAGATGGAAATGTACATGAGAAAAGTGTATGCAACATTATTGCCCATTTTAAAATCAACACACTCGTGTGGGACCCCTGAAATGTACAGGTTGATGCCCACCGCCATGTACACAAACTGGAAGATATGATCACAGATCATAAGAATTGCGTGTATGACGGGGTTGAAGTAGACAATACCAAGGTTGAGGACGATGACGACGACCTGAACCACGCCAATGACGCGGAACCATGAAACAATGTGTCCGCCTGGACCCAGCATCCCCAACGGGTCTTGGATAGGATCGCTTTCCGAGAGTCCACTGCTACTTTTGAGTGTAATGACATTATGTGTGCAAAAGTTCGAGGTCCCCTCGCTGTACCCCACATACAAAAACAAGCATGCCCAGAAAATGCTGCGGATGATTAAACATATAACCACACCATCCCAAAAACCCCTCATCACAGGGGTAGTGATATTCAAGCATAAATTACTGGGAGCCATTGCTTGCAATTTTTTTGTCGACGCGCAATGGTGTTGATACGGGGGCGTGTTATGGGATTGCTTATATAGCATTCGAATGCCGTCAGGTATATTTTGGGGCAGGATTTGCGTGTGCCCACACCATTGCCAGCAGTTCGCTGTGGAGAGAATTAAGAGGACTCGAACGACCAACTCGAGGGTGTGTGCCCATGAAAAATGCTATGCAGCTGTCGAGATCGGCCCGCCAGGCAACCTCGCTCTGTGCGATCATGATCAGGGCGTTGTAGAAGGGATCCAGCATCAAGCGTGTTTTCGTGAATACCACCGAGTTGCGCGACGAGAACTTGATGGGCACGAGCCGCTGGTGATAGAGCGCATTGTTGACGCAGATGTTTTGTTCGATCTTGAGTTTGAAAAGACGTCTGATCTGTGAGCGGTAGCTGCTGAAATTCGGCTTGCCCAGTTTCAGGCAACATGCTATGGCAAGCGCGGTTTTGTCCGACGTCTGGAGCCAGATCCGATAGGCGTTGCGCACCACCTCGGCACGGATCCGTGTCCCCTTGACACGGCTGCTGAAAATGTACCGCGCAATGAGCCCAATGTTGTCGGCATATTTCCTGTTGAGTGTGATGTGGTTTACGTTGCAAAATCTGCCGACCGCGTCCCACGTGGCGAAAACTCCACCAGCTTCAAACTGGTGCAGGAACATGGAGGCGTCGTTGGCGGAAATCGTCAATGCACAATCTGCTCCCGACTCGTCCGTCACGGTGGTCTGGCTATTCACAAGAGGAAATCGGATCATTCTGTACATGAAGGCGTGTTCGAGAGACGCAAAATTCATGACCGTACTTTTGCGCGCTGTGCCGGGCGTCTTGACGCGCATGCGAATCGAACACGGATAAAGGTCAGACAGTTCGGGCACCGACTCGGACGCCCCCAAATTGTTCTCGAAATTGTCCACATACATGGCACCACTGGACTGCCCGCAAAGATCCCTGGAGGAGACAGTGAATACCATTCAAAAAAAATCACTTTTGATTCTGCTTTTTCCGTGCACGTTCGTGGGTTCTATTTCGGACGAATTGTGAAATCGATTTTCTCTATAAAGTGTGCGACGGAATCCTCGACGCCACCACTCCACACACGCGACACGATGGACACGATCATTTCCGCCAATTACAGCAACTACCGTCGGTTCGCGAACCTTTCGGATATTGCTGGGATGCCGAAGCTCGTCACCGAGCCGGTCGCTAAAGTCGTGGTGACGGCAGAAGAGTATGAAAACGACAGCCCCTTGGTGAGCAGGAAGAGCGTTTGCTTTGGCAAGGAGATACAGCTGGACGAGAGTATAGATGTGAGCTTTTGGAGTGCGCAGGTTGGCGTGTCATCGGTATAAGGCAGACACTATTTTTTTGGGGTGTGAGTATAAGACAGAGAGTAATTTTTGGGGTGTGCGAGGACAGGGGCGCGACAATGCGAGCAAATTGGATCATATTTTCAGTGTATCAATAAAAATCGTATTTTGTGGTGCCTGTCGGAGTGGTGTCCTGAATAGCGCTTTGTATGAATACAGGATATAAAAGGATATTGTGTGTTGTGTGTAGACGGACAAGATGGGATGGTTTTCGAAAATAACAAAGGCGGTGGGGGGGTGCTTCGAAGACGTTCACCTTAGCACCCTTCGAGCCTCCATACGACAGCGGTCCACCTCGTTTGGTCTCTGGAGGGTGAAGAAAGATGACAAAATGCTACGATTACAGACCATCGCCAAGCTCCACGAAAGCATGTTTGAGATACATGTTGAAATGCACGAGTACGACGAGAAGCTCAAGAGTTTACAAAAGGCGGCCGAGGAGTGTGTGAAGCACGGTGGAACGGACACGGATCTGATGATGTGGTACAAGAGAATACGTGCGACTGAACTGCAGAAAAATGCGCTCCTCAAGTCGGAAAACATCATCCGCTTTACCATCAATGGTTTAGAAAACCAGGGTATGATGGAAAACATGAACCGTATTATTTCATACACGGTGAAGCAGCACAAAATGGCGCAGGAAAACGGCCTCCTCGACGGATACCAGGAAAATCTTACGGAATCGTTCGAACAAGTGTCCAATCACGTCGCACGTAGCCAGGAAATTATAGAGAGTCTCGACATACAGAGCAACGATGTCTCCAGCAACGATTTAGTATACGAGAGTTCGGCTATACACATGGACGCTGGCTTTAACAAGTGGAAACAGGCCATGTGCGATAGCACGGCTCCCTCCGAAACCGTTGTCAATACCATGCAGGAGTCTGCCATCGCCGACGTCTTGCACAAATATAATGCCTAGTGACATTGCGCGCGTCGCCAGATCACACCCGTGAAATGAAATCTGCACAGGCTCACTCGTAGCAACATTGCTGCCCCCTCACAGACACATATACCCTCTATACAGGGAGGTTTTAGTATATACGCAGGAACATGGCGTGTTTACCCCCGATGCATCGTCTTGAAACTAAACTCCATGTCTACAACACTAACTTCAATTATATTTATATATTCCTATTCCTTGTGCATATTTTTCTCATCATGGTAGCGGGATCGTACATCAACATGATGATTTTCGTGCTTGTGTGGACCATCTATTTTATCCGGCTGCACTCGCACTCGGTCGTCATTACGGTTCTCGTGGCATTTTCGGTCACCTTTCAGCTCTACAGTCTGTCGCGGCGCACGCAGGAGTCGCTGTTTGCTTCTCCCACCCGCGAGCTCACATGCTACATGTCGGGACGCTCGAACCTCGGCGAGTTGTCGCTGAGCAAAAACAGGTGTAGCAACTTCAAGTTTGCGCCGTTTATGAACCGGGAAAAGTATGCGCTTGTGCAGCACCCTGACATGGAGTTATTGCACACGACAAACACAACGTCGCGAGAATATGAATCGCGCAGCTGCTCTGCGCTCGGCGTGCAGTGCTTCTCGTGGAACATTCATCTGGCGGAAATTTCTGGGCGTCTTTTTGAGCCGTGTTGGAAACTCGTCAACGACGTTTCGGTGCATGATGGCGCCACCGTGTTTCTGGTCAATACGCAACAACTACGACACACGCGACAACACGAGCATGTGTCGCTGTCGAGTTCCTCCTTCATCCTGGCAGACAATGTCAATATGCAAACAGTGGCTGTCGAAAACGGCACGACGATTCTCGAGTTTGTCGACGCGAATGGGCATCCCGACATGTACACCCGTTTCATCGTGATTCCTCGGGTGCGCGCGCGCAACGCGACAATGTACACGAGCTTTTCCACGTCGTGCAGTGCCAACAAGCTGCGGACGATCCGACACAAGAGCGGGATGATGTTTCTGTCGGTCATTTCGGACTCGGTGCCGTTCTCCCTCCTGTACATATTCTCAAAGTGCGAGGAAGTGTGTCAGCATAGCACTTTGTCTATCATGGCAGTGTACTTTTGCAACTTGATTTTCTCGGTCATCTCTCTGCACATTACACACGACTGTCAGTACAAGTCGGACTCGTCCGAGATTCTAATTTATTTTTGGCTGACCACCAGCATCATTGTGACCAACTGGGTGTGCGGGCTGTGCATTGGCTTTCGGTACTTTTTGACAGGCGCGCAGTTCCACCACGTGCGATGGTGGATACGTGGTGTGCATGCTGTACAGTTTATTTTCATCGTCCTGGAGTTTGTGTACAACCGGTTGGGACAGAATCTCGAGTACATCCTGTCGTCGCAGAGTTCTGCATACACGCTCTCGACGGTTTTCCTGCCTTTCAAGGCGTGGGACCACCCGGTCTACTTTGAAAACTGCATACTGTACTTTGCCACCAGCGCGTACACGGCGTATGTTATTTATGTGCAAGCAGCGACATACGATCCACACGGCGGTCCACTGAAAGCTCAATAACACCCGCAGACGTCCTCTCGTCGGAAAATGTGTGTCGCAGATAGTTTTGGATTATGTGTTGAAATGTCAGAGATACGCAGAGCGCACGTTGGCGTCCCGAAAATTGGGCGTCGAATGGTATATATGTACAGAATGAAATTGGTTGAAGGATGGGAGTAGGCGGGTCAAAGGCCGATAGTGATAACGATGAGAATCCAGAGTGGCAATCGTCGTCCAAACGCAAAAACAATCCAAAAAAAAAAAAGAAGCATGGCTCCAGCAAGGACCAGAATTCGGATTCAGAGCGATTGTCCGATGTAACGCCAAACACCTCGCCTCGAGACACAGTTGCCGCACCCGCTGGAAATCAAAGCAAGTCGGAACACAAGTATGCAAATTCTGCGACTTGTCTTAAAGAATGTAGTAAAATCGTGACTGCAATGAAAAAACAAATGGATGCTGCACGAAAATATCACAACGACTTGTATGTGTCGATGGTGGAAGTGCAATGTAAAATTGCACAAAACCATATGAATATCCAGACATACCACGATACTTTTGTCAGTGAATTGCAACAAATCGAATTGATTTTAAAAGACACAAGCGAGTTTGCGACCCAGGTGCACATGGGCGCGGACTCGGAATCTAGTGGTATGGAGGAAAAATTAGATGAGGCTAGCAACGATGATGAAGACGTAGAAAAACACCTGGGAAAAAGCGATGAGGATGATAACCTCAGCGAAATCCCCCCGGGAAGAAGCCATGGCAAAGATGATCACACGAAAGCGGAGAGCAAGGAGCAGAAGAAGAAAGAACACAGTCAGTCGCCAAGGAGAAAAGATGAATAGAATTCCCCCAAGATATAATAATAAACAAATACCGAAACAATGGATCGCAAGTCACGACCGCGGTTTTGGCCGTAAAGGGTGCTATTATAAAACACTCTTTGAAAATACGTCATGTTGGCAGACTAGTATATAAACACCGCATCTCGATAGAGCAACAGAGCCGTGCGCAATGTCATGCCGTTTCCTCGAGAGTATGGTGGAAGAGCCACACAGCAGCCGGAGAAAACTCATTTTGGAAAAGCACCCGGAAATCCGCCAATTTATGAAAGTTGAGCCTCGCACAAAATACATGGTGGCGTGCACAGTGGTTGCACAACTCTGCCTGGCCCGTGCTTCCGATGAGATGAGTGTCGTGCCCTACCTAGTATGTTCCTATGTAGTGGGTGCGACGCTCACTCACTTGCTGTTCCTTGCGATCCACGAAATGGCGCACAACCTGGCCTTCGAATCCCACCGTCTCAACAAAGCTCTGTCGATCGTTGCCAACATTCCCATTGGGTTCCCGTATTGCGCGACCTTCAAAACGTTCCACATGCATCACCACACGTGCCAAGGACATGACGGAGTGGACACAGACATTCCCACGCGCACAGAGGGGCGTGTGATCATGTCGTCTTCGTACGGATATGCCGGCCGTGTTCTCCGTAAATTTCTCTTTGTGTTTTTCCAGATTTTCGCCTATGCCCTGCGGCCACCGTGTGTGAATCCGAGCGGTCTTGTGCTCACCGGCTATGTTGCGAGCAACATAGCAGTGCAGGTTGTTGCGAGCGCTGCAATTGTCTTGACATGCCCGGCAAAAACGGTAGGGTTTCTCCTGCTGTCCACGTTCTGGGCCGGTGGAATGCATCCGCTGGCAGGGCATTTCATCGCGGAGCACTACACAAACGATGCTGCGCACGAGACGTACTCGTACTATGGAAAGTTGAATTACGTGTCCTACAATGTAGGATATCATAACGAGCACCACGACTTTCCAACGATTCCGTGGAGCGGCCTGCCAAAGGTTCGGGCGATGGCTCCCGAATTCTACGACTCTCTCCCGCAGTGCAACTGCTGGATCGCCTCGATATACTCTTACGTGGTCGACGACAGTCTGGGACCTTACAGCCGCGTCACGCGCCACAGTGCAAAAGAAACATGACCCCCGCATCGCACAGAGTTTTTTGTTTTGAATACACAACATGTAGACGATACGAGCGCGCGAGACAGAATGTTTTTTGATTGTCTGTGCATGCCCAACAGAGGGTTTTGAAACAATGTGGGGAATTTTGTTCTTCGCAAACATCCCAAATGTCTGGGATGCGAACAAAAAAAAACCAGAGCACACGGCAAAAATGAGTAAAGTGAAGAGGGCGGGGATGAGCATTGCGTTGCGCGCTGTGCTTTTCAATGAGGAGCTCAGCGAGAAGATTTTCTTCGAGTATCAGGACTACCGCACTGTCACGTCCATCAAAAACATGATTGAGGTGGCGCGGCGTTGGAAGCAGGAGCACAATATGGAGTCGTATCAGCGGTGGCTTCGTGGCTTGGCGCATAAAGTGGCCGCATTTGAAGGCGCCCTGAATCAACTCGTTGAAGACGGGGAGTTTGAGAAGTTGTGTACTGGCATCAACGAATGTATGCACGAAGAACGAATCAACTTGTTTGTGTGTCTCGCAATCGTCCGCCTGATCAAACACCAGAAACCGACGGGGATCATGGAAAGCGGGATGGTGGCTTCCATCGCACGCTCGATGCAATACTGGGCCCAAAACATGAGGGTCCAGAATTATTGGATTTACTGTCTACTCAACGTGTACAGCACCTTTTCGCACGTCGAAGGCAGCGACTTTGTGTACAGACACACCTATCCAATGATGGAAGAGATCAACCAACACGAGATTGGCGAAATACTGGACACTGGCATAGTGCACGCATTGCTGGTGTCGATTGAAGAATGGAGGTGCACCGACTACAACCAGGAGTCGGCCATGAATATTCTGTACAAAATATTCGCCGAGTGCCGTGAATTCGGGTCGGAGGAGATCATCATCGCGAAACCCAAGAACGCGATGGACAGACAAATCAGCACCCACCTGAAAAAAAGAATGGCGATTATCATGATGGGTACACAGCCCCCCGTCTTGGTTGCCAGAGAAATATGGAGCTATCAGATGATACTGCTGTTGTTTCTCATCCAGACAACAGACGCCACGACGGACGTGGCGTGGAGCTCGTTTGCGTCGCTCAAACACACGCTGGTCGACGCTCACATGAAAAACCAGCATGTCGTTTCCAAACTCATAGGCGCAGGTGCGATTCCATACCTGATCAGGGCTCTGCAGACACTGGTCAACGAAGGATCGGACCCTCAGAATATTTGCCAGACGATGCTGGTTCTGGGACAGCTCTTTTTCGGTCGCAGGGCCGACGAATGCAAAGTGGATCAGGCGGCGTACGCTGCCACCCTGCTCAAACTGTACCAGAATTTTGATACGATCTTCCGAGACTGTGACAATGAAATCCCACGGTTCAACGGGGAGTGGCTGTACAACACCACGATTTATTATCTGGCCGTCATTCTTCACGACATCATCACAACACATCCGTCCGCGCTGCTGGGACTGGAGAACGACATCCAGAAATTCGCCGCCGACACGAGCATCCTCAGAGCTCGCATTCTGAACGACTCGTCGCGAATGCATGTCTGCAGGCTCGTTTCAGTCCTAGAGAGTTTCGACCCCTTCGCCGAGACGCAACTCCAAGGCATGTAGTCGCAGAAAGTTCAACTGTCTCGGCAACACGGTCGTCGTGGGTTGTTTATTATT
>Ga0105050_10008275_pt1 | contig 12059 bp, 10 predicted proteins | sample FRY01_FD_78088 | JGI IMG/M metagenome (GOLD analysis project Ga0105050, IMG submission 78088) | Freshwater microbial communities from Lake Fryxell liftoff mats and glacier meltwater in Antarctica - FRY-01 | ecosystem: Environmental > Aquatic > Freshwater > Ice > Glacier meltwater ... | reverse complement strand
AGTAAACACAGGTAAATTCAAACTAGGATACAGTTATGACGTTACGGTTTCAAAATTAAATAACGGTGTTTCAGGTGGTTCTCATGAAATTTCATTGGGATTAAACTTGAGCTGTAAATCGAGGCCAATTTCGTTTAAAACGATTTCTTGTCCTTCTTTTTAAATTTTGTGTAACTTTTTTTTAAGGATACGTTTAAGAGAATATATTTGCGGATTGAAAACTATGAAAAATCAGAAAAGAAATATGCAATTGGTTAGATTTTTTTCCATTGTAGCACTCGGAGGAACATTGTTTCTAGGATCTTGTGCGAAAGAGTCATCTTCATCAACAGGATGGAATTTTAATGACCCTAAAGTTGGCGGTTTCCAAAAGGTGCCATTTATCGATCAAGAAACTGGACCAGGCCTTCTATTAGTAGAGGGTGGTACTTTTACAATGGGTCGTTCTGAGCAAGATGTAATGTACGATTGGAATAACAGACCTACAAGAGTAACTGTTTCTTCGTTTTACATGGATCAGACTGAGGTAACTAACTTTCACTGGCTAGAATACCTTTACTGGATTTCAAGAGCTTATGAAACATATCCTATGGTATACAAAAACGCTCTTCCAGATACATTATGTTGGAGAACGCCATTGGCATTCATGGAAAAATATGTAGATTATTATTTAAGACATCCTGCTTACCGTGATTACCCTGTTGTTGGTGTTTCATGGCTACAAGCAAATGACTTTTGTAAATGGAGAACTGACCGTGTTAATGAGTACATTCTTGTTAGAGAAGGAATTTTAGCATGGAACGTTGATCAACGTGACGACAACACATTCAACACAGATGCCTATTATGCTGGTCAATATCAAAATAAGCCCCTAGTAAGAAATGTTCAGAATTTAGATCCATCTAAAATGGATGGTAAAAAATTAGGAACACGTATTGTTAAAATGGAAGATGGAATTCTTTTACCAAGATATCGTCTACCAACTGAAGCAGAATGGGAATTTGCAGCAACTGGTTTAATTGGAAACCTACAGGCAGGAACAGAAAATGTATCTGATAGAAAAATATATCCTTGGAATGGTCACTGGGTGCGTAATGACGACGAGCAATTTCAAGGTTCAATCCGTGCTAACTTTGTTCGTGGTCGTGGAGATTACATGGGAGTTGCTGGAAACTTGAATGATGGCGCCGATGTAACAGCTCCAGTCGATTCATATTGGCCGAATGATTATGGTTTATACCATATGGCAGGTAACGTTTCAGAATGGGTACTTGACGTTTATCGTCCATTATCTACTGAAGACTTTGATGAATTCAGACCATTTAGAGGTAATGTATTCAAAACTAAATTATTGAATAACGAAGGGTCGGTTGATATTAAAAGTCAGCAAGTAACTTATGATGTTCATGGTATGAAAGAATACTTGAATGAATTTGAGCGTATTCGTTACCAGCGTATTTCTGCTGATAAACATGATCCGAATGACACTGTCGTTTCAATTGGATTATACAAAAATGTTGAATCAAGAAACCCATCTAGAAGAGGTTATGCACCAGATCCATTCTTTGTATCTCATGGTAATGTGAAAGATTCTATTGAACTGACTTTACTGGCTCGTATTAATGCTGTATTAGACTTAGCAATAAAATACAAAAATGATAAGCATGATATTGAGGCTTCAACAATGATTCAAGATCAATTGTTTGATGATATATTTGCAAATGAGTTACGAACTGGTCCAGATGGAGAGGAATACGCATTTGAGATTATTTCAATGCTTCGTGATGGATTTACTGCTTTTATTATTGATACTCCAGGTAAATTGAAATACAGAAATGTGACTGAAGAAGAGAACATCGGTCGCTTGAACTATCGTCGTGATGATTATATTGACTACTTAGATGGTGATATTGAAAGTTCAATTTACTTCCAAAATGATGATTTAAAGAACTCTATTAATCAAGCGTCACGTGACCCTAACTTAATTATGTATCAAAATCAGCATGAGCAATTTGGTTTGGATGGTGGTGAAATTAAACCTGAAGGAATCATTTCTTGGCCTACAACTTTAGTGTCTGACAAATCGAGAGTTTTCAAAGGCGGTTCTTGGAGAGATCGTGCATATTGGTTAGCTTCTGGTAGCCGTCGTTACTTAGATGAAGATAAATCGACTGCAATGATTGGTTTCCGTTGTGCAATGGATCGTATTGGAAGTCCAACCGGCATGAACTACGGAAAGAAAGAAAAAAAGAAATAGTAAGATAATTTGATATAGAAAAGCCCTCCGCCTTGGCGAAGGGCTTTTTTAATTTTATACCATGAAGAATTTATTTGAATTATTTTATGAGACATCTGGTGTATGCACAGATACTCGAAAAATCGAGAAAGATTGTTTATTCATCTGTTTAAAAGGAGATAATTTTAATGGAAACACATTTGCGGAACAAGCAATTGAATCTGGAGCAAAATATGTGATTGTTGATGAAAATCAATATTTCAACACAAGCACTATTCATTTTGTAAACGACACGCTTATATTCCTTCAAGAACTTGCTAACTATCACCGGAGAAAATTCTCAATTCCATTCATCGGAATTACTGGGAGTAATGGAAAAACTTCTACTAAAGAGCTAATAAATGAAGTGCTTTCAAAAAAGTACAAGGTGCTTTCAACAATTGGTAATTTGAATAATCACATTGGTGTTCCACTTACTATCCTACGATTAACAGATGAACATGAAATTGCCATAATAGAGATGGGTGCTAATCGATTCAAAGATATTGAAGAACTTTGTAAAATAGCAGAACCCACACATGCCATTATTACGAATATCGGAAAAGCACATTTGGAAGGATTTGGAGACTTTGAAGGAGTTCTCAAAACAAAGAAGGAATTATATGATTCTATTGAAAAATTAAATGGGGCAATTATTTACAATTCTGATGATAGTATCCTTGAAAACAATCTTCCAAGCAATGTTACCTTACTTTCTTATGGAACTGAAGAGGATGCAGATATTAAAGGAGCGCTAATTGGTCTAACACCTTATGTAAAGTTCGTTTGGAAACAAAATAATTATTCTTCCCCGGTTTTAGAAACAAAAATGATAGGGAAATATAATTTCTATAATTTCTTAGCGGCCATTTCTTTTGGAGTATGTTTCGATGTTCCTTCTGAACATATTAATGAATCAATTTGCAATTATACACCTCAAAATAACCGTTCACAAGTCAAAAAAACGAGTAAAAACACACTCATACTCGACTGTTACAACGCCAATCCTACCAGTATGCGATCGGCATTAGAAAGCTTTGCAATGCTTAATCAAATGAATAAATTGTTCATTATTGGTGACATGCTAGAATTAGGTAAACAAGCTGAATACGAGCATGATAACATTCTTTCATTTATTGAGAAAAATCAGCTCACTGGATATACGGTTGGAAAATTATTCAAGCAACACAAATCAAATGCAGTTCTTCAAAGTTTTGAGACATCGGAAGAACTTCTATCTTACCTTCAAATAAATCCAATTGAAAATACTTTTATATTACTGAAAGGTTCTAGGGGTATCCAATTAGAACGCTTAGAAAATGTTTTATAAAAAAAGGGAACACAACTGCTCCCTTTCCATTTAATTTCAATTAATTATCCTAAAATTCCTCTAGAAATAACAATTTTTTGAACTTCTGAAGTACCCTCATAAATCTGCGTAATTTTTGCGTCACGCATTAAACGTTCAACGTGATATTCTTTCACAAAACCATATCCACCATGAATCTGAACAGCTTCAACAGTTTGCTCCATAGCTACTTTAGAAGCATATAACTTCGCCATTGCACTAGATTGACCATAATCTCTATGATTATCTTTATCCAATGCCGATTTCATTACCAATAAACGTGCAGCCTCAATTTCAGTAGCCATATCCGCCAATTTAAAGGCAATGGCTTGGTGCTTGTAAATTTCTTTACCAAATGCTTTACGTTGTTTTGAATAAGCCAATGCCAATTCAAATGCTCCACCAGCAATACCTAAAGCTTGAGCAGCAATTCCAATACGCCCACCAGCAAGAACCTTCATCGCGAATTTGAAACCAAATCCGTCTTCACCAATTCTATTTTCTTTCGGAACTTTGACATCATTAAAAATTAATGTATGCGTATCGCTTCCACGAATACCCAATTTATCTTCTTTTGCTCCAACGATGAATCCTTCCATTCCTCTTTCAATGATCAGAGCGTTGATTCCTTTATGTCCCGCTTTTCTATTTGTTTGAGCTATAACTAAATAAATAGATGCTGTTGACCCGTTGGTTATCCAATTTTTTGTACCATTTAAAACATAATGATCTCCATTGTCTATTGCTGTGGTTTGTTGCGAAGTCGCATCCGAACCGGCTTCTGGTTCTGATAAACAAAAAGCACCAATCTTTTCTCCTTTTGCAAGTGGAATTAAATATTTTTGTTTTTGCTCTTCTGTTCCAAATTTCTCAAGACCCCAGCATACAAGTGAATTATTTACAGACATGCAAACTGATGCTGAAGCATCTATTTTTGAAATTTCTTCCATAGCCAAAACGTAAGAAACAGTATCCATACCACTTCCACCATATTTAGGATCAACCATCATACCTAAAAAACCAAGCTCACCCAACTGTTTCATTTCTTCAATTGGAAAACGCTGATCTCTATCACGTTCAATAACACCTGGCTTAAGAACATTTTGTGCAAAATCTCTAGCGGCATCGCGCACGGCTATTTGTTCCTCTGATAATTCAAAATTCATGATCTTTTAGTTTTATTTCTTTTCGAGATGATTGCAAATTTAACTAGAATATTTTATTTTCACCGTTAAAACGTTATGAGTAAAATTGAAATTATCGGTATAATGTCCGGAACGTCATTGGATGGCGTTGACATTGCGCATGTAAGCTTTTCAACTGATGCTTTTGGAGAATTTAACTTTTCAATTTTAAACACAAAAAGTTTTCAATTTCCCAACGCTTTGCAAGAGGAATTAGCTTTAGCAACGAACCTTCAAGTTCCGGCAATTTTACAACTTGATAAAAAACTTGGTTTATATTTTGCTGATTGTGTCAATTCCTTCATTTCTTTAAAGAAAATTTCAAAAACCAATATAGCTGCAATTGCTTGTCATGGTCAAACAATTTACCACCAACCCGAAAATGGGTTTACTTTACAAATTGGCTGCGGAGCGACTATTGCCTTCCATACTGACATTCAAGTTATCAATGACTTCAGAACAAAAGACATTGTAGCTGGGGGACAAGGAGCACCTTTGGTTCCAATAGGAGATTTTCATTTGTTCCATTCTAAAGCCGATTCTTTTTTAAATATTGGTGGTTTTACCAACATCAGTTTTAAAGAGAATGGAATAGTTAGAGCTTTTGATATTTGTCCAGGAAATCTTCCATTAAACAAACTAGTAAAATCGAAAGGCTTGTCGTTTGATAATGAAGGAGCAATTGCCAGATCTGGTGAAATCAATTTCTTTTTATTGGATTTATTGAACTCACTGTCATATTATGAGCACACCGGACCAAAGTCATTAGGAACTGAATGGTTAGAAGAACACTTTTATCCAATGCTTAAATTCGATAAAGAAATTGAAAATAATTTACGCACAGTGGTTGAACATATTGCTTTTCAAATAGGTCATATTTTAACATCTTCACATGTGCCAACTGTTTTAATAAGTGGTGGTGGGACAAAAAATCTTTTTTTAATAGAACGCATTGCCCACTACTACAAGGGGACAATTATCATTCCGAATGAAGAAATTATCTCATTTAAAGAAGCCATTATTTTTGCTTTCTTGGGTGCACTTTACTTGGATAAAATCCCAAACTGCATACCGAGTGTGACTGGTGCAAAAAGAGCGACTATAGGTGGAACTTTGCATATACCTGGATAAATTAAAACTGTTGAAAAGCCTGTGAAAAATATTTTTATTTAATCGATTTAAAAGAACGCCACAATCAATTGTTTGTTAATTTTGTCGGTTAAATTCAATTGATTTTAGTTATAAATATGAAAGACCTGCTTAAAAAATTTGAAAACAAAAGACCCGAAATTGTTTTTGAATGGAAGGATTCTGAAACTGAAGCAGAAGGATGGGTTGTAATCAATTCGTTAAGAGGTGGTGCTGCTGGTGGAGGAACGCGCATGCGTGTTGGTCTAGACAAGCGCGAGGTAGAATCATTAGCAAAAACAATGGAGGTTAAATTTACAGTAGCTGGACCTCCAATTGGTGGAGCAAAATCAGGAATTAATTTCGACCCAAAAGATCCTAGAAAAGAAGGGGTATTGCGTCGTTGGTATGCTGCAGTGACACCACTATTAAAACATTATTATGGCACTGGTGGAGATTTGAACGTTGATGAAATCCACGAAGTTATTCCTATTACAGAAGATTGTGGGGTTTGGCATCCGCAAGAAGGTGTTTTTAATGGACATTTTCAACCTAGAGAAGCACAAAAGATCAATCGTATTGGGCAATTGCGTCAAGGCGTTCTGAAAGTTATAGAAGATAAATCATTTTCCCCAGATGTTAGTCGCAAATATGTTGTTGCAGATATGATTACTGGTTATGGCGTAGCGGAATCTATTAAACATTATTATTCTATTTGGGGTGCTTCTAAAGGCCCATTAACTACAGTAGAAGGAAAACGTGTAATCGTTCAAGGTTGGGGAAATGTTGGCTCATCGGCTGCTTATTACCTTGCTCAACAAGGAGCACATATAGTCGGAATTATTGACCGAGTTGGTGGAGTCATCAATGAAGAAGGTTTTTCATTTGAAGAAATTCGCACATTGTTTTTGAATAAAAACGGAAATGAATTAGTGGCTTCAAATATGATGTCCTACGAGGATGTTAATTCGAAAATTTGGGATTTAAAAGCGGATGTTTTTATTCCATGTGCTGGTTCTCGCATGATAACTGAAAATCAACTAAACAGAATGCTTAAAGGTGGTGTTCAGGTTATTTCTTCAGGGGCGAATGTTCCGTTTGCTGATCCTGAGATTTTCTTTGGTCCAATTGCAGACCAAGCCGATAATACCATTTCAATTATTCCAGATTTCATTTCTAATTGTGGTATGGCAAGAGTTTTTGCTTATTTAATGAGTAATGACTTGAAAGTTTTAACTGACGAAGGAATTTTTTCTGATACAAGTGAAACAATTTATAAAGCGTTGAGTAAAACACATTCTGCTAATTCATCAAAAACTGGCATTGCCAAAGCTGCCTTTGAAATTGCTTTGGAACAATTGGTTTAATTTTTAATTAGAAAAAAGTAGATTATGGAAATATTTATAGTAATAGTATTTGTTTTAGGTTACGTGGGAATCACCATGGAACATGCACTTAAAATAGACAAATTAATTCCAGCCTTATTAATGATGGCTATTTGTTGGGCAACGATTGCTTTAGGTATTGATTCATTTACACAATGGTTTGATCCTCATTCCGGCTCCTTGTTGGATATTTCTGGAATGGGTCATGAAGAGCGGTCACATTTATTAGAAGGCACTTTATTGCATCATTTCGGTAAAACCTCTGAGATCTTAATCTTTTTGATGGGTGCAATGGCAATTGTTGAAATGATTGACCATTTCGATGGTTTTGGTGCTATTAAAAAGATGATTAAAACAAAAAGCAAGCGATCATTATTATGGATAATTGCTGGATTAGCTTTTGTTTTGTCTGCGATTATTGACAATTTAACAGCAACAATTGTATTGATTACTATCTTACGTAAGATTATTCCCAATCAAAATGATCGTATGTGGTATGCTGGACTAATCATTATCGCGGCGAATGCTGGAGGAGCATGGACACCAATAGGTGACGTTACAACCACTATGCTATGGATGGCTGGTAAAGTTACCACAGGTAAATTGGTTATGCTTTTAAGTCTGCCTTCTCTTGTTTCAATGATTGTTCCAGTTGGAATTGCATCATTCTTACCTGCCTTTAAAGGAAATGTAGAAAGAAAAGCAGATCGTGATAAAGTTAATAAATACGGTTCATTTATGTTATTTTTAGGATTGACCTTAATCATTTTTGTTCCAATATTCAAAACAGTCACTCATCTTCCTCCATACATTGGAATGATGCTATCATTGTCTATTTTTGCAATCGTAGCTGAAATATTGAGTAACCGATCTTACACTTTCACACAGGTTGAAGGCCCTGAGCATCACCATGGCCCAACAATGAAAGCTTTGAGCAAAATTGAAATGCCTTCCATTTTATTTTTCTTAGGGATCTTATTAACTGTTGCTGCCATGGAATCTCTTGGGTTGATCTTCAATTTTGGACAACAAGTAAGTGCATCAATACCTGAAAGTGTATTTATTGTTATTTTAGGAATCAGTTCTTCCATTATTGACAACGTTCCTTTAGTCGCGGCTTCAATTGGAATGTTCCAAGATGCTCCCGATTCTAATGTATGGCACTTCATCGCGTATGCTGCTGGTACTGGTGGAAGTATGTTGATTATTGGGTCAGCAGCTGGAGTTGTTGCAATGGGAATGGAGAAAATTTCTTTCTTTTGGTATATGAAAAACATCACATTACTAGCGCTTTTAGGATATTTTGCTGGAGTTGGTGTATTCTTATTAATAGCTTAGTACTAAATAATACAATTTAACGTTTGCATATTATGGGTTCAAATTTTTTATTACAGATTAATCCTAGCAGTGCGCCTGCAACAGGAGTAAAAGATGTTCCAATTTGGGATATTATTGATCAATCTAATTCAGGAATTGGATGGTTGATTAACTTAATTTTGCTACTGATGTTTGGGTATGCAATTTTTGTGTTCGTTGAACGCTATTTAGCACTTTCAAAAGCGTCGAAAGAAGAGCAAGGATTTTTGGATCGTATTAAAACGAGTATTTCTAGTGGTCGATTAGATGAGGCTAAAGCCATTTGCGCTAGTTCACAAAGTCCAATCGCGCGTATGTTAGCGAAAGGTATTTCTCGAATTGGAGCAAAAAACGATAGTATTGCTGCAACCATTGAGAATACTGGGAAATTTGAAATTCTTCGGCTTGAGCAACGTTTAAACTTTTTGGCAACAGCTGCCGGTGCCGCTCCAATGATTGGATTCTTAGGGACAACAATTGGTATGGTTGTCGTATTTATTGATTTACAAAACGCAACTACACTTGAGTTAAAAATTATCGCTCCTGGAATTATGACCGCTATGGTAACAACCGTCGGAGGATTGATTGTTGGTATTATTTCTTTTATGGGTTATAACTTCCTTGTAGGTAAAATTGGTAAAGTTGTTTACCAAATGGAAAATGCAGCACTGGAATTTATGGATCTTTTGAACCAACCTGGTAAATAAAAAAACATGGACTTAAGTTCAAGAAGTAAAGTTAAAATAGAAGGAGGAATGGCGTCGATGACTGACCTTGTGTTCCTTCTATTGATTTTCTTCATCATCATGAGTTTGATGTCGAATAATCAAACACCGATTGATTTACCTCAGACTGACCAAGATATCAATCCAGTAATTGATCCAGTTGAGGCGCAAGTGATTGTAACCGAAGATAATCGTTACGTTGTATTGCCTGGTGGATCAATGGATGAGCCGATGGATTTTGATCAAATCAAAGAAATTACAGCGAGTGCCGTAGAAAAATCGGGTAAAATGAAACTAAAAATCTCAGGTCACCGTAAAGCTAGTTACGAAGCAGTTTTTCAAGTTTTGGCACTTTCACAAGCAAATGCATGGGATCCAGTTCTCGCATACGATAAATAAAACAAGAAAATTATGGCATCTTCTCTTCCTCAAGTAGCAGAAAAAAAGGACATCCAAATAGGTTGGGTTGCTTCGGCCATAATGATAACTGCCTTATTTGTTATATTGTTCATGATTACTTTTCAAATTGCAGATCCGCCACCAGTTGATTTCGTAATGAAAACTGAAACTATCTTTCCGGAAGAATTGAATTTAAAAAATTTGAAGGTTGATATGGGTAATGCTGGTTCTGGTTCGCCAACAAACGATCCTGTTATGGAGCCAAAACCTCAACAACAAGAGGTGTTGAGTTCTACAAAGGAGTCGGCTACAAAAACGAATTCTGGGAAATCGAACAAGACAAATAGTAAAACGAATTCTAATAATACAGCCTCTACAACAACTCAATCCAATAATCCTTTTGGATCTGGCGGAAATAATGGTTCAAATGGATCTGGAACAAGTCCTTTTGGAAATGATACTGGAAGTGGCGGAGATGGCCCAGGCGGTTCAGGTGGCGGTGAAGGTAGAACTAGATTAAACAATCCTTCTTTTGATCATTTAGCGACGGACGTTGATATCACCATTAATCTAAAAGTTACGGTAAATGCAGAAGGAATTGTAGTATCTGCTATAAGTACATCAAAGACAACAACTACTGATCAACGAATTATCAATCAAGTTATTGCAGCTGTAAAAAACCAAGTAAAGTACAGTAAATCACCAGGTGCTGGATTGGTCACACAATATATCACGGTAAAAATTAATGCCCGATAAGTCTTATTCTGACTCAATAAATTGGCTATTTGATCAATTCCCTGCCTTTCAAATCGTTGGACCTTCAGCATATAAGCCTACATTGGATAATACAAGAGCTTTATGTTCATTGTATAATCATCCAGAAAAAGAATTAAAATTTATTCATGTCGCAGGCACAAATGGCAAAGGTTCCACTTCATCGATGCTTGCATCCATTCTGACAGAAGCAGGTGAAACAGTTGGGCTGTTCACTTCACCTCACATTATTGACTTTAGAGAACGTATTCGTGTAAATGGTGAAATGATTCCCGAAAAATTTGTCATTGATTTCAGTAAAAACATTCAATCCAAAAATATATCGTTTTCGCCTTCCTTTTTTGAAATCAGCTTTTTAATGGCGCTTAATTACTTTAAAGAACAAGCGTGCAGTATTTGTATAATTGAAACAGGATTAGGCGGGAGATTAGACGCCACAAATGTTATTTCACCCATTTTATCCATTATCACCAATATTGGAATTGAACACACGCAGTTCTTAGGCAATACCTTGGAAGAAATTGCAGGAGAAAAGGCTGGAATTATTAAAAACAATACACCAACTATAATTGGAGAAACAACGCCAACAACCAAAGTTGTTTTTAACAAAATTGCACTTGAACGAAACAGTGAATTAGTTTTTTCAGAAGAAATTTCACTTTCAGATGAGTTCACCTCTCCCCTTCTCGGGGATTATCAATCTAAAAATTTACATACGGTAATTGTTGCCTGTAATCTTTTAAGTAACGGATTTAAGAATATCAACAAACATGCAATTTCTCTTGGATTAAAAAACCTAACTCAAAATACAGGTTTTTTTGGACGATTACAAGTAATTCAAAAAGCGCCTTTACTGCTTTTTGACGTATCACATAATGCGGATGGAATTAAAGCTACAATTGAAACAATTTCCAAGTTAAACAAAGGTAGATTATTCATTTTATATGGTTCCAGTGCAGATAAAAATATTGATGAGATAGCTAAATTATTTCCTAAAAATGCAATTGTAACTTTGACTACGTTCAGTAATGTCAGAAGTCTATCGGTACAGCAATTAGACGTTTTATATCAAAAATTTAATTTTACAGGAAAAATATATACGAATCCTCAGAAAGCCTTAAAAGAAATCCAAATAATTGCTAACAAGGAAGATACCATATTAGTATTTGGTAGTTTTTTCTTGTTGAGTGACTTTTTTTAATATTTTTTTTAAAATTGCACTTGCTATTATAAAAAACACGCTTATATTTGCACTCGCATTAAGAGAATCAGTATTGGTTTTCTAAAGCAAAAAGGGAGATTAGCTCAGTTGGTTCAGAGCGCCTGCCTTACAAGCAGGATGTCGGGGGTTCGAGTCCCTCATTTCCCACAAAAGGTTTGACTTAAGTCAAACCTTTTTTTTTATCAGTAGGTGAAGGCGTCCCGATTCCAATCGGGAATGTCGGGGGTTCGCTCCGATTCGTCAACTTCTCGGAAGTAAACAGT
>Ga0105050_10008272_pt1 | contig 12063 bp, 10 predicted proteins | sample FRY01_FD_78088 | JGI IMG/M metagenome (GOLD analysis project Ga0105050, IMG submission 78088) | Freshwater microbial communities from Lake Fryxell liftoff mats and glacier meltwater in Antarctica - FRY-01 | ecosystem: Environmental > Aquatic > Freshwater > Ice > Glacier meltwater ... | reverse complement strand
TATTTCGTCTTGTCTCGTGGCTATAAAGTTTTTAATGAGATGAATCTTTTTTAATTCCACTCTCGTTTCGGAATCAACAAAACGAATAGAATTGTTATCCACAAAAATAGAACGTTTAATTCTTCTACCACCGCTGTGAACCATTCCTCGCCAATTTTTAAAACTATCCGTAACAAAATAATACGTTGGAATGGTGGTGATGGTTTTATCAAAATTCTGAACTTTTACCGTGTTAAGATTGATTGCTAGCACATCGCCATCAGCATTAAACTTTGGCATTTCAATCCAGTCGCCCACCCGCACCATATCATTGGTAGACATCTGTATACTAGCAACAAGACCTAATATTGTATCTTTAAAAACCAACAACAATATCGCTGTCATGGCTCCAAAAGCACTCAAGAAATAAACTGGAGATTTTCCTAAAAGAATTGAAAAAACAAAAATGGCTGTCGTGATGTAGAATAAAATTCGAATTAGCTGAAAATAGCTGGTTAACGGTTTGTCTTTAAAGGCATCAAGCGATGAAAAAGCAAATTCAGATACCTTTAACAAGGCAATTACTATTGTCATTCCAACAATAATCAAGTAAACATCTGTTAGCTTAATGATAAAGGGGAGTACTGACTCAAAATCATTAAAAATAGTTGGTGCCAGTATCCTCACAAAAACTGCGGGTACAACATGAGCAAAATTATTAAAGACTTCCCTATCGGCCAAAAGGTCATCCCATTTAACAGGCGATTTTCTGACTAACTTATAAAAATAAGCTATAACAATCTTTTTGGTGCTGTAAAAGCCAATAGCCGAAATAATGGCTAGAGCAATCAAAAGCGTTAACAGCCGAAGATAAATGGCCCATTCCTCAGAAACTCCTGCACTTACTAAAAGAGTATCTACCCAATTTTCAATATAATCAAATCCGGTCATACTAATTTTACTTTATTTACTTGTTATGGTTTAAAAATTAAAAAGTACATCTATTGTGTACAATTCAAGTCTAAGCAATTTAAGCATTTAAATGCAAAAAACACTTCGCGGTTGCTATCATTTAATAGTATGTTAACTTTTTAAATTGAAAAGCGTCGGTTTAGAACAGCATTTTAATATTTTGGTTTTATTAAAAGCAAACAAATAATATTTTGATAAATTATGCTAAGCGATTTCATTTGTGAAAATAGTAGATTTTTCTTTAAAACAAAATTATTGGTAAAAACATAAAAAAAATCAAAATTTCGAAGCAAAATCAAATATTGGTGGGAAAATATTGAGTGGGAAATAGTATTATTCTGTAATCATTTATAGTAATCGTATAAAAATTTTAAACTGTAGTTGATTAACTTTGAAACTCACCAATACTAAAAAAAGATGAAAAGAAAAGCGACAGCCGTATGGAATGGCACAGGAAAAGAAGGTAAAGGACATTTAACTACACAAAGCACGGTTCTTGATAAAACGCAATATTCGTTTGGCTCTCGTTTTGAAGAAGGCATCGGAACAAATCCTGAGGAGTTGATTGCCGCTGCTCATGCGGGCTGTTTTACCATGAAATTGAGTTTTAACTTAACAGAAGCGGGTTTTACGCCAAACGAATTAAAAACAGAATGTCAAATTACGTTTGAAGATGGTGCTGTAACCAAATCACATTTAGTACTCAAAGCTAACGTTGATGGGATTGAAGAAAGTCAATTTGCGGATTTGGTAAAAGATGCTGAAAAAAATTGTCCGATTTCTAAATTATTTAAGACGGAGATTTCTTCTGAATTCACGTTGAATTAAAGTTGAAATCACACTATTTATAAGAAATTGTAAAAAATCAAACTTTCGAAGAAAGGCAATCATTTAGAGTAAATAATTAAGTGGAAAACACTAACTTTTGATTCTTCTTCTTATTAAATTTACAGAGAAATAAAAAAATAACCCGTACAACATTTAAAAATAGTTGTTCGGGTTTATTATTTCAACAAAAAATAGTGCTAAACCGTCCCAAATTTAACCTGTATTTTTCAAGCCGCTGGACAAGGCGTTGATTAGGCTAAGCAATTTTTTCACTATTTTCTCTTTTTCTACGCTATTTTCATCGGTTATACTTCGCCATTTTTTTAAATACTCAATGTGTAATTGATGAAGGGCCGCGAGTTTATCCGTTCGCCATTCCAAATTATCATATTGGCCGCTTCTTCTGTTGGAAGTTGGTTTTTCAAAAAGTTCTGCTATCATTTCAAGCCCATTTTGAAAATCGGTTAGAATTTTGTCCATAAAAATGGCTCGTTCTCCTGCATCTTCATCCAATTCGGAATAGGCTTTCATCATTTCAACATTGGAAAGAATTAGGTTCGTTTCCGTTTGAATTAATAGAAATTTTAAAAAATTCCAATTCACAATGGATTGTTTTAGTTCTTGATATGCCGCTGGTTTTTCGGTTTGTAAGGTTTTGAGTGCTTCGCCAAGTCCGTACCAACCCGTCAAAGCAATTCTAGAAAGATTCCAGCTAAAAACCCACGGAATAGCTCGCAAATCGTTTAAAGTGCGAGTTCCAGTTCGACGGGCGGGTCGAGAGCCAATTTTGCTTTTTTCCAACAGATCGATACAGGTTACCTTGCTATAAAAGTTGATAAATCCGGGCGTTTCAATCAATTTTCGGTAATGTTCAAACGATTTTTGAGCCAAAAAATCTATCGTTTCTAACGGATAAACGGCTTCTTCAACATTTGATTTATTTTTGATAATATGTCTCGCAACTCCTGACGAAAGTGCGTTTAAATTGTAATTAGCAGTCATCGGATTTCCAAAAAGCTGTGCGACCGATTCGCCTTGAACCGTAATTTTAATCGTGCCACTAACCGTGTTTTCGGGCATACTTTCTAAAAAACGATGGTACTTTCCTCCGCCTCTACTAATTGTTCCGCCAGTTCCATGGAAAAAGAAAATTTCAGTTTTGTTTTTTTGACCAACTTTGGTCAACAATTTTTCTGCTTTATATAAATTCCATTTACTGGCAATCGTTCCACCATCTTTATTGCTATCACTGTAACCCAACATTACTTCTTGCTTGTTTGTTACTTTTTCTACTCTTTTTTTGGTAATCGCATGGTTTAGAAATTTTTCTAAAATATCCGGACCATTATTCAAATCGTCAATGGTTTCCAATAACGGAACAACTTTGATACTTGTATTTAATAGCTGTGTTTCTTTCATCAAAAAATAAACCACTAATAAATCGCTCAGGTTTCGGGTCATACTAATAATAAAGGAGCCAATTCCGTCGGAACCATATAAATTAATATGCTGACGAACAACACGATACGAATCCAACACATTATCGGCTTCTTCGCCATAGGAAACAGATACGTCAAGGGATTGCGAATTATTTTCTAGTAAATTATTCAAGAAGTTTACTCGTTTGTCTTCGTCCCAGTTTTCAAAATCAACGTCTTTTTGACCAATCGTTTTTAAAATTTGACTAATCGCTTTATCATGAAAAGCACTATTTTGACGAATATCTAATTTTGCCAAATGAAAACCAAAGCAGTTTACCATTCGTTCCACTGGGAAAATTAAATCTTCCGCCAGTCCCATCATTCCATTTTGGATTAAAATTTCTCGCAAAAAGGTTACATCTTCTTCTAAAACCGCACTTGATTTATAATAGCCATTCGAATCTTCAAATTTTTCGGCAATCGTATTATCAAGTTGCACTAAAATTAAGTTGACATATTGCCGCCAAGGTTCATAATGATTTCTTTCCGCGGCTTTTGTACCAAGTTCGCCCAATGCTTTGCATTTTTTTTCGATTGCTTCGGTCAACAAAAATGGAACGGGATTCGTGATGGCCGATACCGATATTTTTTTTGCCAAATGTGACAGCTCTGTTTTAAGTAATTGAAGTGCTGCTTTTCGATGAAGTTGTAATGTTTCTTTTGTGACAGAAGGCGTTACAAACGGGTGACCGTCTCTATCGCCGCCGACCCAACTTCCGAACTTTATTTTGGGAAATACATCGGGATTATTTATTTTTTTGGGATTAAAACCCAATTCGATCCAAGAGCTTTTTAGATGCTCATCACTTTTGGCTAACACGCGTGGAAAAACCTTGCTCAGGTAATGCAACACATTTGCTCGTTCGTCTTTAATGGTTGGTTTTTCTAGATAAATTTCGCCGGTTCGCCACCATCTTTCCAAGAGATTAATAATTTTTTCTGTGATACCGTTTTGCTCCATCTTACTCAAAGATGTATTTTCTCTTTGCACTAAGCGTAAGTATAATTCGCGGTGAATTTCAATTACAGTAACCCGTTTTGCTTCTGTGGGATGTGCCGTTATAACTGGAATTACGGTAGTTTCTGAAATGGCTTTTAGCATTTCGTCTTCTGAAATTCCTTCGTCTTTCCAAATTTTAAATGTTTCTGCCCATGAACCTCGAATGGCGGTACTATTTTCTTGATTTTCTAACTTTCGTCGGTACTGTGTCGCCGCATTTTCTTCGACCAACGTCATTAATTGAAAATAAATGCTAAACGCCTGAATTATTTTTTCAGTCGAAAGCATATTTAAATCTTTAATAGCCTTAGCGGAATTCACTTTGATAAGTGAAATCAGCTCGTCTTCGTTAATTCGAGATAGCATTTCAAGGTAACAATCGATTATGAATTTTCGATCATCAGCAATTTTTTGAAAAGGACTTTCATTGTTCTTCATATTTTCACAATTGATTAATTTTTATACTATTTAGCTTGTGATTTTGGACATTCAAAAATATTCATTCTTAAAATACGAACGCATTTTTTACAAAAGTTGACATTCATTTTTTTGTTTTTAAAACAACTCCAATTGATTTCCTTGCTCCAACGCTAATAATTTTCGTTTGACGGTCAAACCACCAGCATAACCAATCAATTCTTGGTTACTCCCAATAATGCGATGACACGGAATAATGATTGCAAGCGAATTTGCCCCATTTGCTGCTGCAACCGCTCGAATGGCTTTCGGATTATTCATTTGTTTGGATAATCCCATATAGGTTTGTATTTTCCCAAAAGGAACTTGCTGCAAGGCTTTCCAAACCGCTTGTTGAAAATCGGTTCCTACCAACAATAACGGCAAATCAAAAGCAGTGCTCGTTTTAGAGAAATAAGCTTCCAATTGCCTTTTTGTTTCCTTTACTAAATCCGTTTCTTTTTCTTCAAAAGCAGCATTCAAACCATTTAAAATCCGATAATCGACTTCGTTTCGTTTATTTCGGTATCGCCAATCACACAAACACAATTGGTTTTTAAAATCACCTAAAACGAGTTCGCCAACGGGAGAAGTGTAATAGGAAGTGTAAATTGGTGTTGATTGCATGCTGAAATTAGTAATGATATAAAGGTATGGATTTCTGAGTGAGGAAAAACAGCATCTAACCGTTATTATTTTTAAAGCATTAAGGGATTAAGGTTCATTAAGTTTAGGCTTGAGGAAGTGATTTCTTGCTGGTTTTTTATTTTTTAATGACATACGGATGACGCGGATTGAAAAGGGTTTTGCACGGATTTGTTTAATGTTGTTTTATGTCATTCCGACGCAGGAGGAATCGCATTAGTTAATCCGTCAGTTCATTTCATAAAATACTAGTTAAGCAATCTTTTGTTTTAAAAAGATATTTAACTTTCTAATGCGATTGCTTCGCCAGTTCACTTCGCTCGTGCCCTCCTAGCCTCAGAATGACAAATAGTACAACAAGAAAAATCCTTTTAAAATCCATTATTGCGAAACAATCACAAACAAATCCGCGTAAACCCGTTTAACCCGTCTAAATCCGTGTGCCATTAAACGACCTTTAAACCCTTAAATTTTTAAACCCTTAAACCTTTAAACAATCTCAAACTACCATCAACTCAAGAAACTCAACAACACCCCAGCGGCAATGGCACTTCCAATTACACCTGCTACATTTGGTCCCATCGCATGCATTAATAAATGATTGGTTCTGTCATATTCCAAACCAACAACCTGCGAAACTCTAGCACTATCTGGCACAGCAGAAACACCTGAATTACCGATCAACGGATTGATTTTATTGCCTTCTTTCAAGAATAAATTAAAGAGTTTTGTAAACAATACGCCCGTGGTTGTTGCTACAATAAAAGAAACAGCTCCAATGGCAAAAATCCCAATAGAACTTGTGTTTAAGAACGTCGTGGCTTGCGTAGAAGCTCCAACTGTTAATCCAATTAAGATGGTCACAATATCAATTAAGGAACCTTTGGCGGTATCGGCTAATCGCTTGGTCACGCCACTTTCTTTTAATAAATTCCCAAAAAATAACATTCCTAATAAAGGTAAACCACTCGGAACAATAAACGTGGTTAACAGTAGTCCAAGTATTGGGAACATAATTTTCTCATTTCGCGAGACAACACGTGGCGGTTGCATTCGGATTAAACGTTCTTTTGGCGTCGTTAACAATCGCATAATGGGCGGTTGAATAACAGGAACCAACGCCATATACGAATAAGCCGAAATTGCTATCGCTCCCATTAATTCTGGAGCTAATTTAGATGATAAAAAAATTGCTGTCGGGCCATCCGCACCACCAATAATCGCAATTGCTCCCGCTTGTTCTGGTAAAAATCCTAATGCTAAAGCAGCCATATAGGCTCCAAAAATTCCGAATTGAGCCGCAGCACCAATCAACATTAGTTTCGGATTGGAAATTAAGGCCGAAAAATCAGTCATCGCTCCAATTCCCAAAAATATTAATGGCGGATAAATTCCTTTCATTACCCCAAAGTAGAGGTAACTCATGACGCTTCCTTCTTCATAAATTCCGATTTGCAAACCAGGAAAAAAAGGAACGTTTCCAATTAAAATCCCAAAACCAATCGGAACCAAAAGCATCGGTTCGTATTCCTTAAAAATCGCTAAATAAATAAAAATCAATCCAATTATAATCATGACACCATGCCCAAGCGTGAAATTCGCAAAAGCTGTATAGGCGAAAAATTGATGTAAATGTTCTACTAAAAAATTCCAAAAATTGTTCATGATTGTTTATTTTATGGTGATTAAAACATCGCCTTCCATCACGGCATCGCCCGTATTAAAATGGATGGTTTGTACTTCACCCGCTTTATCAGCCTGTACACTATTTTCCATTTTCATGGCTTCTAACGTGATGAGTTCTTGTGATAAACTTACCATATCGCCCACTTTTACATGTGTTTTTAGAATCACACCCGGAAGTGGCGATTTAATCGTTCCGCCACCTTTTGGAGCGGCAGGTTTACTCGTTTTAACTTCTGAATGCGTAGAATCTGTCGAAGGAACTGAAACCGTTCGCATTAATTTTGGTGTTTTCGCAACGGTTGATTTTTTTTCTAATTCCACCGTATAGGAAGTGCCGTTTACTTCTACTTTTGCGATATCGTCTTCGATGGCATCGATAAGCACTTCGTATTTGTTTCCGTTTATTTTAAAATTGAATTTTTTCATTTTCCTTATTTTAATTCTTTTCGCATTCCGTAAATTTTGGAACTCCAAGGCGAATAGCTTCGGTTAATTTTTTTGATAGTCAATAAAGCCGCTTCGTGGTCATGTAATTCTTGTTGGTATAAATGAATGGCCATGGCAATAGCAGCTCCTAATTCTAACGTAGCTTGATTTTTAGTCTTGCTTTCTATTTTATCATTTTCGGAAGACACGGATTTCTTTGTAAAATCATAGGCAAAAAGACGAGCCACATTTTTAAAAAACACGTAAAGTACAATCAATGAAATAAACACAACCGACATGGCAACGAGTGTCATGCCAATACCATACGGATCTAATTTGGCAAATTCAGCCGCATCTTTATGCGTTGACGCTTGCAGAATAATGGTTAATTTATTCATCATTATAAAGGTAAATTTGAATGTTTTTTAGGCGGATTGATGACTTTCTTCGTCGCCAACGATTGTAAGGCTCGAATAATTCTGAAACGGGTATTTCGTGGCTCGATTACATCATCAATATAACCGTAACTAGCTGCATTATATGGATTCGCAAATTTTTCTTTGTATTCGGCTATTTTATCTGCAATGAATTGAGCACGTTCATCCAAATCTTCAATTTGCATATATTCTTTTTGATAGAGAATTTCAATGGCTCCTTTTGGTCCCATTACTGCAATTTCTGCATTTGGCCAAGCGTAATTGAAATCACCTCGCAAATGTTTAGAACTCATGACATCATAAGCTCCGCCGTAGGCTTTTCTGAGAATAATAGTAATTTTAGGAACGGTTGCTTCGCCATAAGCAAATAACAACTTTGCACCTTGAATAATAATTCCACCATATTCTTGCGTAGTTCCAGGCAAGAAACCAGGAACATCCACTAAAGTCACAATTGGAATATTGAACGCATCGCAAAAACGGACAAATCGAGCCGCTTTTCGCGAAGCATTAATATCTAAAACACCCGCTAAATAATTCGGTTGATTGGCCACTACACCAACTGGTTGTCCGTTGAATTTGACATAACCAACCACAATATTCGGTGCATAATGGCGGTGGACTTCCAAAAATTCTTGATCATCTGCGATGGCATGAATCACTTCTTTGACATCGTACGGTTTATTTGGATTTTCAGGAATAATCGAATTTAAACTATCCTCTGCCCGTTCAATTGGGTCTAAACATACTGATAATGGCGGATCTTCTAAGTTGTTTTGAGGTAAATAACTCAACAATTTCCGAATTAAAAGAATTCCTTCTTGTTCATCTTCTGCTACAAAATGGGTTACGCCCGATTTCGTACCATGTACCATTGCTCCACCTAATTCTTCATCGGTCACCACTTCGCCCGTTACAGTTTTGACTACTTTTGGTCCCGTTACAAACATATAACTGTTTTTTTTGGTCATCAAAATAAAATCAGTTAAAGCGGGAGAATAAACCGCTCCACCAGCACAAGGGCCAAAAACCGCCGATATTTGCGGAATCACGCCCGAAGCCATAATATTTCGCTGAAAAACTTCTGCGTAGCCTGCTAAACTGGTCACACCTTCTTGAATTCGAGCTCCACCACTATCGTTTATTCCGATGATGGGTGCTCCCATTTTCATCGCCATGTCCATTACTTTACAAATTTTTTGAGCAAACGTTTCGGATAACGAACCGCCGAAAACGGTAAAATCTTGTGAAAAAACATAGACTAATCGAGCATCAATCGTTCCAAAACCAGTTACCACGCCGTCGCCCAAATACTTTTGATTTTCAAGACCAAAATTGGTGCACCGATGCGTCACAAACATATCAAACTCTTCAAAACTATTATCGTCTAATAATAATTCAATGCGTTCGCGAGCCGTTAATTTTCCTTTAGCGTGTTGCGTATCAATTCGCTTTTGACCTCCACCTAATTTGGCTTCTGCCCTTTTATCTAATAGGATTTTGAGTTGTTTTTCACTTTCCATTTGGTCTTTATTTACAAATTAGTATTTTCGCATAGTTCCAATAAAACGCCATGAGTAGCTTTGGGATGAACAAACGCAATCGATAAACCTTCTGCTCCTTTTCGAGGCGTTTTATCGATTAATTGAATTCCTTTTTGATTTAATTCATCTAAGTTATCTTGAATATTTTTAACCGCAATGGCAAGATGGTGAATTCCTTCGCCTTTTTTTTCAATAAATTTTCCGATTGGTCCTTCAGAATCAGTAGATTCTAATAATTCGATTTTAGATTGCCCAATTTGAAAGAAAGCAGTTCTAACTTTTTGTTCTTTTACTTCTTCAATATTGTAGCATTTGAGTCCGAGTTGCTTTTCCCAAAAGGGAATGGCTTCTTCTAAACTCTTCACTGCAATTCCAATATGTTCAATATGAGATAAATCCATGATGTTATACTTTTATATTTTAAACAAAGTTAAAAGGTTATGTATTACAAAAATCTGATAATTATCACGTTGTGGTATGGAATTACAGAAAATATATAGTAGTTACCAACGATAACGATATAGTAATGCAAATTAATTATTACTATTGATTCGATTTGTGACTAGTTATTCCAATTCTTTCTTTATCAAATCCTCTAATTGATTGAGTGGTAATAACAATTTATATTCTGCTACGCCAATAGGTTTTCCTACATCATGCAATGCAATTTCTACATCCAAATGATTTTTATCGGCACAAAGAATAATTCCAATAGGTTGATGCTCACCATCTCTTCTTTCAAATTTTTCTAACAGGGTTAAGTAAAAATTCATTTTACCAATATATTCAGGTTTAAATTCGCCTATTTTTAGTTCTATCGCTACAAGCGACTTCAAATCACGATGAAAAAACAGCATATCTACATAATATTCTTTTTCGTTAAATTCCAAACGATATTGATTGCCAATAAAAGAAAATCCCTTGCCTAATTCCAAAATAAAATGTTTGATTTTTTCGACTAAGCGTTTTTCTAACTCTCGTTCTTTGATGGATTGTGTAACGCCTAAAAATCCTAAATTATAACTGCTTTTTAGTACTTCGTTAGCATAACTGGCAATGTGTTCTGGCAATGTTGTATTGAAATTATTACTTTTCTCAATAGCTATTTCTTGCAAATAAGCTTTGGCTTTTATGTAATTGAGCAAAATATCGCGTGTCCAAGCCATTTCTATTGTTTTAGTTGCATAAAACAAAGCCTCTTCATCTGAACTTGTTTTACTCATAATCAGCAATATATGACGCCAAGGCAAAACTGCAACGCTGCGTTGCAGTTTTGCATCGGTATTACAGAATCTATCATAAAACTTTTTCATATTCCACAAATTGCGGGGCGAAAGTCCCATATCTGGGAACTGCATTTTTAAATCGGAAGATAGTTTTAAAATAATACTGTTGCCATACGAAGCTGCTTATATTTTCTCGGACAGTAATTGTCCCAGATTCCAATAGACCGAAATGGTGCCTTGATTTATCTTTATAGCTATTTGTTGTCTTGCAGTTTGTATCTCGGTAATACAACTGCTCAATATTTCATTATAAATTACAATATTATCTTCCATAATTATATTTTAAAACCATCATACACTTGCTCACGCAACCCAAATGCTGACTCAATTAGTAATACTTCATCATAAGTTAGCTTGTAGAGTTTGTAAATCATTATGTCGATTCGATTTTCTAAATCATCAATGTCAATTTTATCCTTTTTGCTTTGATTGATTGCGAGATAAAAACATGAATGATTAGATTCTTAATTTTTACACTTAACAAATATACATCTTTCTGACAAATCAGGGCTTCGAGGTTAGCTCTGATAGCGATCGGCGATTGAAGAGCGAGAGTAATTCGATAATTAGAATATCTAGAGATAGAAGTATGAAAAATGTAAAAATAAAATGTAGAAAATACTTTGTGAGGTTGATTTGTATTCTTTTTAGAAAGTAAAGTGGATTAGGGGACTGAGAATATCAAAGCGTGGCGGGAAGTCCTATTATCAGTATTTTTATTAGAAGATAACGGGCTTCGAGGTCAGAGACCAGTGAAGAGCAAAACCATTAAAGAGCAATCACATTTTTTCTTGAACACTACGGAAAGCTGCGGGGTAACTTCGGAGGCCTGGGGTTGAAAATATGTCAATCGTATTGTTCAATGTTATTCGTTTTCTGTTAGTTTGATTCTTTTTAAAAGTTGTAGAGTTTGTTCAATGTCAAAGTACCTGTCCTTTAAAAGTTTAATTTTATAGTTGTCTGGTAAATACATTCCCCATTTTGAAAAATCCAAAAGAGCAGGATTTGTCTGTAAAAGAGTTGAAATATGACTATCTATGTCTGTAAGTGGAAAGGATAAAAAACTCCATTTCGAAATCAATTCTTGTTTAGGTACTTCAATGTCAAACGAGCTACTGCTGTCGTCAAGAGTGTTTTTAATTCCTGCAATATTTAAAAGTAATTGAATTGTCCTGTTTACTCGTGTTCCTGTGAATGTAAATAGTTGAAGATGTTTTTCAGCTGTTATAAGAGGTCGTTCGGATTGTAGGTCATTAATATTGAAAACAGAGAAGTCTTTACGCATTATTTCTGTTTCATCACAACTTGGTTGGTCAAGAAAAT
>Ga0105050_10008269_pt1 | contig 12064 bp, 14 predicted proteins | sample FRY01_FD_78088 | JGI IMG/M metagenome (GOLD analysis project Ga0105050, IMG submission 78088) | Freshwater microbial communities from Lake Fryxell liftoff mats and glacier meltwater in Antarctica - FRY-01 | ecosystem: Environmental > Aquatic > Freshwater > Ice > Glacier meltwater ... | reverse complement strand
TGAACCTTGTTGCGCGCCATCGCCCAGCCCTCCTTACGCTGCTGTTTGTTCACTATTTATACCAAATCGTAAGCGGCTGAGCAAGGTGCGTAATCAGGAAAATCTATGGCAAAAGCACCAGATATCGTCAAAATGGCGAAAGATATTTCGAAGCTGACCAAGGTTCCGCTGCCCAAGGTCGCAAATCTTATGCAGAAAAATGGCCTCGACACCGCCGGACTGAAAAAATCATACGAGGAATGTGCGGCGCTTGGCGCGGAACTGATGAAGAAAGACCTCAAGACGATGTTTCCGTTCTAAATCGTCAAAGGTCGATCTTCAGCCTCTGGGCAGATCGGGCCGCTGCGCATAAATGCCTTCCGGAAGGTCCAGCGCCGCGGCCAGATCACGTGCTTGCAGCAGCGAGAATGTGATTTTCACAACCTCGCCGGAGCGTGGATCAAACTGCTCCACAGTCACACAATCCTCAAAGGCGTTGACGGTCACATCCTCTTGCAGCGGTGCGGCACCCTCATCAACAAGGGTGATCACAGTCGCGTCGAATTCATGCTCGATGGTAAACATGACCAAAGCCTAGGGTTGCGCCGGGTGCGGCGCAAGGGTCAGCGCGGCGGGCTCATGCCGATAGCGTGAGCGGGGGTGCTTCTGCACTGGCACGCGCGGCAAAACCTGCCTAGATTCAAGCTCCACCCCGGATTGGAACCGCTGATGATGCCGCGCCCGTTTATATTGGCTCTGATTGCCGGACTCGGCCTTGGCGGCTGTGGTCTGCCGGGTTCGGTATCCAGTCCGGTTGCCCGTGCTGGTGTGATCAAATCGCCGATCACTGACCTCATCCCCGCCCGCGACAACCGCACTGCCGCACGAAATTTCGTAGCGGTGGTCGAAGCGGTGGAACCCGTGGCCGAATCCGAATGTCGCGCGCGAAGCCCCCAATATAACTGTGATTTCCGCATTCTCGTCGATGACCGGCCCGGCATGCCACCCAATGCGTTCCAGACAGTGGACAATTCCGGGCGCCCGATCATCGCCTTCACGCTCTCGCTCATTGCCGAAGTGCGCAACGGTGACGAACTCGCTTTCATCATGGCGCATGAGGCGGCGCATCACATCGCCGGGCATCTGGACCGGCAGCGGCTGAATGCGTCGTTGGGGGCACAGGTCTTTGGACAACTGGCCGGAACCATGGGCGGCGGCGACGCCGAATCGATCCGCGTGGCCCAAGAGCTTGGTGCGGCCGTCGGCGCGCGCAGTTATTCGCGTGATTTCGAGCTTGAGGCGGATGCTCTCGGCACGATCATCGCGGCACGGTCCGGTTTCAATCCATTGATCGGGGCTGAGTTCTTTTTTCGCATTCCAGACCCCGGCAACCGGTTTCTGGGCACGCATCCCGGGAATGCCGAGCGTGTGGCGGTCGTGCGCGAAACCGCAGCGTCACTCGGGCTCTATTAGGTAAAGGTGCCGACGGTGATCGCGGCATAAAAACAGCCGGAAGCGGCCAGCACAAAGAAATGCCAGATCGCATTCGAATAGCGCATCCATTCCATGCTGAAAAACACCACCCCCGCGCTGTAAAGCAGCCCACCCGCCATGACGAGCGCGACAGTCGGCCCCGGTGCGGACTGCGCCAGTGGCCAGAGCAACGCGACCGAGAGCCAGCCAAGAGTCAGGTAAAGCAGCGGACCGAATTTTCCCGGCGTATTCCAGAAGAACAGCTTTGCCAGCGCGCCCAATGTCGCCAGCGTCCAGACCAGTCCAAGGATCACATAAGCGAAACTTGACCCGATCAATATGACAAGCGGCGTGTAAGTGCCTGCAATCTTGAGGTAAATCGCGGCATGGTCCAGCCGGCGCAGGGCGGGCCGGATGCTTTCCCACGGGGTCATGTGATAAAAGGCAGATGCCGCGAATGTGGCCACCAGAGCCCCACCGTAGATCGATACCGCCGCCACCTGACCGCCACTCGCCCAGAGTGAGGCAAAGACGATCAGCAACACCGCCCCGGTCACGGCCAGTGTCACGCCAACGGCATGAACAACCCCGTCCGCGATCTTCTCGGAGCGGGGATAGTCGGGATAGTCGTGTTGATGGCGAGTTTCATTGGTCATGATTCCGATCCTATCCGAGGACTGGAATCTACGTGAGAATTTCGTAACGTCAGTTAACGTCCCGTCAGCGAGGCATCCGCGAGAATCCGCCGGGCCGGGCCGCTATGTGGGGGAGCGATGATCAGGGGTCAATTTAACCGTATCTGGCAGCGGGCCGTCTGGTCATGGGCCGGTTTCACGCATGTGTGGCAGACCGAAGGCAGCCTGCATCAGTGGGTCTGGTCCAATATCGCTTCGGCAGCGCTGGCGGTCCTGTTGCCGCTGTCTGCAGGTGAAGCCGCATTGATCCTGATGGGCGGTATCGTGGTTCTCGCGATGGAATGTATGAATACGGCCATCGAGCGCGTGGTCGATGATATCTCGGTGGCGCAACGCGACCGCGCGCGGCAGGCCAAAGATGCAGGCTCTGCCGCGGTTGCAATCTCGGCGATCGCGGTCGGTGTGGCCTGGGTCTGTATTCTGATCGGGCTGATGATCTGAATGCTATTTCGGGCGGTCGAGGGGCCGGTTTGATCTAGCGCAAAGACGGTAATGCTCTGGACACCGCATCGTTTCCTGACAGTCCATGCAATGGAGGGTATTGCAGATGTATGAGGCAAGCGATCAGTTCTGGCTATCCGGCGAAAAGGCGCATGTCTGCCGCGCCGGACTGGGTGCTGCGCTACGCGAGGGTGTGCTGCCTGCCAGCGACTATACCGACGCGATTGCCCGCTGTGATCGCTGCGTGGCCCCTGCCGCTTTCGTCAAAGTCATCTCTGACCAAAAAGTTGCGCATGTGGTGCCCGGCGCATGTCGCAATGCGCCGCTTTATCAAGAGCTTATGCAGCGCTGATCATGCGGGCGACGCCGTTGGCTCTGCCGGGCGGAGCCAGAGGCAACCATAGGGCGCAAGCGAAATGAGCCCATCGCGCAGCGACAGGGCCTCGCCGCTGAGCACATCGACATAGCGGCTGGCCGGGTCAAGCCTTAGCGCCCACGGAGTTAGGCGTTGATCGGAATCTGTAAAGTTAAAGAGGCAAGTGACGGTCCGGTCATCCGCCAAACGTTCGAAAATGAAAAGCCCCGGATGCGCCAGATCAAGGATTCGCGTCGGCACGTCGGAGGAAAGTTGCGTGGTCTGCTTGCGTTTTGCGAGGACAGCCTTGGTTCCCGCATGGATTCGGGCCGCAGGTGATTTGCCCTTGGCAATGGTCCTGACCGCTGTCCAATCCATTGCAGGCCGGTGCATCCAGCGGCCATCTTCGGCCAGATCGGCATGATCCAGATAGCTGTGATCATTGGTCATCCCGATCTCATCCCCCATATAGATCAAGGGGATACCGCCGAAGGAGGCGATAAGGGCATGCCCCATCAGTATTCGCGCAATCGCCAGATCGGTGGCAACGGCGTCCGCTGTCTCCACAGCCGCCTCAAGCCCGGCCAGCGAGGCAAATGACCCGTTGGTCCGCCGGTCACCTGTCGCGGGGTTTGACTGAAAATCCGCACCACGGGCAAAGCTGCCCGGAAATCGGCCATTATAGAAATCGGCCAGAAAATTGCGGTGGCCGGGCCCGGTCATTGGCGGGAAATGCGCGGTGTCTTCTTCGGTGATCGCCCAGCCGATATCGTCGTGACAGCGAATATAGGTGGCAAAGCAGGCATGGGTGAACGCCTGCGGAAAATGTGTGCGCAGCACAAATGTCATCAGCCGCGTGTCGCGGGCGGCGAGGGCTGACCAGAACTGCACCATGAGGTTGTTGTGATAGGCCAGATTGGCGACCTTGCCGGTATGACTGCCGGTGCCGAGATATGGCACCAGTTCGCGCGGACCGACGATGGCTTCGGCCTTGTGAATGATCCCGGGCGCGGCGATCCGGGTCGATTGCACCAAAGCCTGAAGAATATCATGCACTTCCGGCAGATTCTGACAATTTGTGCCCAGCTTTTTCCACATGAAGGCGACTGCATCGAGCCTGAAGATATCCACACCCTTGTTCGCCAGATGCAGAATCGTATCGACAATGGCGAGGAAAACCTCCGGGTTGGACCAGTTCAGATCCCATTGGTATTCGTTGAAAGTGGTCCAGACCCATTTCTTGAATTCCGGGTAATGCGTAAAGTTGCCGGGGGCCTGGGCGGGGAAAACGTCGAGCAGATCTTTTTCATAGGTCTTGGGCAACGCGTCAGTTTCGAACATCAGGTAGAAATCTTGATAAAATACATCGCCCGCGCGCGCTTTGACCGCCCAGTCATGTTCCTTGGCGGTGTGGTTCAGGACCATGTCGATACATGTTGAAATCCCGGCCTGTCACAGCGCGGTGGCCGAGGCTTCAAATTCCGCCATGCTGCCCAGCGCGGGATTGATCTCGCGGTAATCCATCACCGCATAGCCGCCGTCTGACTGGCCGGGGCGCGGCTTGAGGCAGGGCATAAGATGCGCATAAGTCACGCCCAGATCGCGCAGATAATCTATGTGTTTCGGCAGGTTGGAGAGTTTTCCGGCAAATTTGTCGATGTAGAAGACATAGGCAACCATCTCTTGCGAGAGAAACCAGTCGGGGTCGATGTCACGTTCGAGATCAAGCAGCCGCAGGTCTGCGGGCCGGTTTTGCCAATGCGATTCGAGCAGATCGTGCAGACGGGACTGCAATTTATCCAGTTCATGCGACTTGCCATAAAGCCGGGCGAGGGGGCCGGTGAGGGCGCGGAGGCCGCGGGTCCAGCGCAGGTCAAACAGGCGGGCATCGGTGATTCGTGCGTCCTTGCTCGCCTTCGCCATGTCGTCCCCTCCCGTCGGCGTCCTGCTGCGCCGTTGCGTTGACTATGACATGTTAGCGGTATCGGGCAAGGTCAGTCCTTCCAGCGTCCCTCAAAATCCTTGGGGATCAGCAGAACGTCTCGGTCGAGGGTGCGCACATCACGCCTGCCACAGAGCGCCATGGTCAGGTCAAGCTCGCGGCGGATGACCTCAAGTGCGGTGGTGACGCCTTTTTCTCCCATTGCACCAAGGCCATAGATATAGGCGCGCCCGATCATCGTGCCTTTCGCACCCATGGCCAGCGCCTTGAGAACGTCCTGACCAGAGCGGATACCTGAATCGAGCCACACTTCGGTCTGGTTGCCGACGGCGGCGACGATGGCAGGCAGGGCGCGGATCGAGGAGAGCGCGCCGTCGAGTTGCCGCCCGCCGTGGTTGGAGACGATGATCGCGTCAGCGCCGATCTCGACTGCCTTTTTCGCATCTTCGGCGTCGAGAATCCCCTTGAGAATAAGCTTCCCACCCCATTTCTCTTTCAGTTTTGCAACCTTGTCCCAATCCAGCCGCAGGTCAAACTGTTCTGCGGTCCAGCTATGCAGCGAGCGGACGTTGCCCACATTCTTGGCGTGACCTACAATATTGCGGAAGGTGCGGCGCCGGGTCTGCAACATCTCGATCCCCCAAGCCCATTTGGTCGAGAGGTCCAGAATGTTCTTGGGCGTGGGACGGGGTGGGGCGGTGAGGCCGTTCTTGATGTCCTTGTGCCGCTGTCCGAGCAGCTGCAAATCGAGCGTCAGGACCAGCGCCGAGACACCGGCATTTTTGGCGCGGGCGATGATATTGTCAACGAATTCCTCGTCTTGCATGACATAAAGCTGAAACCAGAATGGCGCTTTGGTGTTTTGCGCCACGTCCTCGATTGAGCAGATCGACATGGTTGAGAGGGTATAGGGCACGCCAAACTTTGCGGCGGCGCGGGCAGCTTTGATCTCGCCGTCAGCGCGCTGCATCCCGGTCATTCCAACCGGCGAAAGGGCAACCGGCATTGCCACGTCATTGCCCAGCATCTGGCTAACTGTGGTGCGGTTAGACATATCGACCGCTACCCGTTGACGCAGGCGGATCTGATCAAAGTCGGATGTATTCTCGCGAAAGGTCTGTTCGGTCCAACTGCCGCTTTCGCAATAGTCATAGAACATCTTGGGCACGCGGCGTTTGTAGATGCGGCGCAGATCCTCGATCGTTGTGATGACGGGCATGGGCTGTCCTTTGCGCCGAATTGGTTAGGTTCGCTTACCAAAACCACCCATCAGGCGCAATCCGGCATGGGTTAACGCGGCCGGAAATGCCAAATAAGGCAACACGGTATTGCGTCGGTATTTTGTCGGTATCGCTACGGTGCGAAATCGCCGTTTTTGCCGGTTAACGCAGCGCGCGCATCAGAGCGCCGTTTCAGGCCCAGATCGGGCCCAGATCAGGCCCGGTGCGCCCCGTCAGCCAGGCCTTTGACAAAGGCCAGCACCTCGGCAACCGGCTTGCCCGCGCCGATTTCGGCGACGATGGCAGAGCCGACCACAGCCCCGTCCGCGACCGATGCAATCGCCTGCGCCGCATCCGGTGTCTTGATCCCGAAACCGACGATGACGGGCAGGGCGGTCTGCGATTTGATTCGTGCGACCTCGGGGCCGACATCGGTCGCTTCGGCATTGGCCGCACCGGTGATCCCGGTGATGGAGACGTAATAGACGAAACCGGAGGTATTGGTCAGCACGCGTGGCAGGCGTGCGTCATCGGTGGTGGGGGTTGCGAGCCGGATGAAATTGAGCCCGGCCTTTTGCGCCGGGATGCAGAGTTCCTCGTCTTCTTCTGGCGGCAGGTCCACCACGATAAGCCCGTCGATTCCGGCGGCCTGTGCATCGGCCAGAAACCGGGGCACGCCGCGCGAATGGATCGGGTTGTAGTAGCCCATCATCACGATCGGCGTCTGCTGATCGACCTTGCGCAGTTCGCGCGCGATCTGCAGCGTCTTTTCCAGCGTCTGCCCGCCTGCCAGCGCCCGTTGCCCGGCAAGCTGGATGGTCAGACCGTCCGCCATCGGATCGGTAAAGGGCATGCCCAGCTCGATGATGTCGACCCCGGCACCCGGCAGGCCCAGCACGATCTGCAGCGAGGTGTCATAATCGGGGTCACCGGCCATGACATATGCGACGAAGGCCTTTTTCTTTTGTGCTGCGAGCCGCGCGAAAGTGTCGTCGATTCTGGTCATGTCCGGCCGCCCCTGCAAATCCCTGTTGCGGTTTGCACGGGCGGGGCGGGAAAATCAATGCGGATCAGCGGGGCGCGGGCCTTCAATCCCCAAGCGCCGCCTTGCATGGATGGGGCCAGCGGCCTAGAAGCGCGCAAACCGGCGCAAAGGGGACGATCATGGGTTTCAAGATGGGCATCGTGGGCCTGCCGAATGTCGGCAAATCGACCCTGTTCAATGCGCTGACCCGGACTGCGGCGGCGCAGGCGGCGAATTTTCCGTTTTGCACCATCGAGCCGAATGTCGGCGATGTTGCGGTGCCGGATGAGCGGCTTGACCGGCTGGCCGCGATTGCGGGCTCCAAGCAGATCATTCCGACCCGGATGACCTTTGTCGATATTGCCGGTCTGGTGAAGGGGGCGAGCAAGGGCGAAGGGCTGGGCAACCAGTTTCTGGCCAATATCCGCGAGACGGATGCGATTGCCCATGTGCTGCGCTGTTTCGAGGATGGCGATATCGTCCATGTCGAGGGTCGCGTCGATCCGGTGGGCGATGCCGCGACCATCGAGACGGAACTGATGCTGGCCGATCTCGACTCAGTCGAGCGCCGGTTGCAGAACGTGGGCCGCAAGGTGCGTGGCGGTGACAAGGATGCGCTGGATCAGGAGCGTCTGCTGAAGGCCGCGCAGGTTGCACTGGCCGAGGGTCGCCCAGCCCGCACCGTCAAGGTGGACCCGGAGGACCGCAAGCAGTGGGAGATGCTGCAACTGCTGACCGCGAAGCCGGTGCTTTATGTCTGCAACGTCGAGGAGGCGGCTGCGGGCACCGGCAATGCGTTCTCGGAAAAGGTCGCCGCGATGGCCGCGGCCGAGGGCAATGCCCATGTGGTGATTTCCGCCCGCATCGAGGAAGAGATCAGCCAGCTCGATGCGGAAGAGGCGCAGATGTTCCTATCCGAGATGGGGCTGGAGGAGGCCGGGTTGGACCGTCTGATCCGCGCCGGTTATGCCCTGTTGCATCTGCAGACCTATTTCACCGTCGGCCCGAAAGAGGCCCGCGCCTGGACTATTCCGGCCGGGACCATGGCCCCGCAGGCCGCCGGGGTGATCCACGGCGATTTTGAGCGTGGGTTCATCCGAGCCGAGACGATTGCCTATGATGATTTCGTGGGTCTGGGTGGAGAGAGCGCCGCGCGCGACGCAGGCAAACTGCGCGCCGAGGGCAAGACCTATACCGTCAAGGACGGCGACGTGCTGCATTTCCTGTTCAACACCTGATCAGGCGGCCTTTGCCGCCGTCCGTGAAAACTGCCATTTGTGTGGCTATGCCCCGTTGGAAGCCGGGCGGCTTTGCTGTTGCCCACGGACCCGGTCGGGGGAGTGCTGGTCATGTTCGCGCCGCTCTAATGGCTGTGCGGGGTGGCGCTGGCTATGGTCTGGATCACGGCGCTGAGCGGGCGGGCGAGGATGCTCGCTTCGGCGGCGTGCAGGTCGTGCAGCATCAGCGGCAGGATGGCGGTACTATCCGCGTCATGTTCCCCCTCGCTTGACCCCAGTGCCAGCCCGAGGTCGCGTGCCAGATCGGCGACGCTGGTCATGTGCAGATCGCGCAGCAGGCCGATCCGGTCATCCTGCGTGACCACCAGATAGCCTGTGCTGCGCAGATGCACAAACAGGTCGTCGCGGATGCTGAGCGGGCCGATCTCCTGCAATTCCTCTTGCGAGGCGGTGCTGCCGCGCTGCGCGTGTTGCGCAAGGATCGCAAGGACATCCAGCGCTGCGGCCAGCCGTTGCGCCGGTGTCACCGGCTGATTGGGCAGGGCGTCGCGGGTTTTCCACCAGTCGGGCAGCGAGGCCGCAAAGACCGCGCCGAGGATGACCACGATCCATGAAAGGTAGAGCCAGAAAAGAAAGATCGGCAGGATCGCTACGGCGCCATAGACCGTCTCATAGGTCGATCCGCGAGCCAGAAAGCTGTCAAAGCCCCAGCGCAGCAGTTGTACGCCAATGCCGCCGATCAGCCCGCCCACCGCCGCGTCGCGCAGTTTGACCGGGCGGGCGGGGACGATCTTGAACAAGAGCGTGAAGGTCATCGACTGAGTCAGCAGCGCAAAGAACATACCCAGCGTTGGCAAGGCCTGTTCAGCCTGCGCCAGCCCAATTCCGGCCCGCGCCCATTGCGACAGCGTCGTGAAGGTGCCGCTGGTCAGCACGAAGCTGGCCCCGAGCAGGAGCGGCCCCATGGTGAGCACGGTCCAGTAGATCAGCACGCGCACCCCCATCGAGCGGGGTTTCTCGACCCGCCAGATCTGGTTCAGCGTGGCCTCGATCGTCCAGAGCAGCATGACGGCGGTGACCGCCAGCGCGATGATCCCCAGTGCGGTGAGATTGGCCGCGTTGCGCGAGAACTCGGCAATGTAATTGCCCACCTCCGCCCCGACCTCTGGCACAAAGATGGTGAAAAACAGCGCCTCCATCCGTTCGCGCGCCGGATCGAACGTGGCAAAGCCGGACAGGATGGCGAAGGCGATCACCATCAGCGGCACCAGCGCCAGCAACGTCGAGAAGGTGAGCGCGCCCGCCGAGAGCATCATCCCATCCGCGAGAAAGCGCCGGATCGCATAACGGATGAAGCTCGTCAGGTCGACGAGGAACTGTGGCAGGCGGGCTGAGAGCCGTGAAATCTGCGTGGGCGCTTGATGTAACATGAACATCATATAGCATATCGCCGCAGGTCGGTAAGGTCACCAGTCCGGCCATGGCAGATTTTACAAAAAACCCTTTGTGATCAGTGTCGGCGGTTTGCCTGCACAAATTAATGCCTTTCCTTGGATGGCTGGAGGATTAAGGTCGCGCGCATGCAGATCGAGACGATTCATTCAGCAGCGGCCGATGCCCGCCTCACGGACCGGGGCGCAATCGAAGAGGGACTGCGACTGGGCGGTGCCGGTGTCTGGCGCTGGAAGATCGACAGCGACCGGCTGCAATGGACCCGCAACCTCGACAGTATCCATCACCTGCCGGAAGGGGCGTTCGACGGCACCCTGTCAAGTTTTCAGCGCGATCTGCACCCGGATGATGCGGCGGATGTCTGGCAAAGGATCAGCCAGAGCATCGAGACAGGTGCGCCTTACCGCGCCGTTTATCGGACTGCGCCCCGGCCGGGCGCGGGTGATCTGTGGATCGAGACGGCGGGCGGGGTCAGTGTCGGTGTGGATGGTGTGCGCTATCTTACTGGCGTTTGTACTGATGTCACCGCGCGGGTGCGCAACGAACAGCAACTCAAGCGCCGGTTGACCCAGCAGAATGCCGTCGCAAGTTTCGGGTCGTTTGCGCTGGGCACGGTCGATCTGCAGCAGGTGCTGGAAGAAGCTGTTCGGGTGGCGGCCGCCGTCTTTGATGTGCCGCTGACCAAGGTTCTGCAATTTGCCGATGCCGCCGACCACCTTGTGCTGCGCGCCGGGATCGGCTGGAATTCCGGTCTGGTGGGGCAGGGAACTGTCGGCATTGATGGCGAGTCGCAGGCGGGGTTTACCCTGACGGCCGGCGCGCCGGTGATCGTGCGCGATCTGACTGAAGAGCGCCGCTTCAGCGGTCCGCAACTGCTGCATGACCATGCGGTGCGCAGTGGTATGTCGGTGATCATTCCGGGGGCCGAGACGCGGCCATTTGGTGTGTTCGGCATCCATGCCCGCGATGTGCGCGATTTTGACGAGACGGATGCCGAATGTCTGCAATCGCTGGCCAATATCGTGGCGGGTGCCGCGCGGCAGGGTGCCGCTGCTGAACACCGGTTGCTGCTGGTCCGCGAGATGGCACATCGTGCGGGCAATATGCTGCAACTGGTCAACAGCATCGCGGGCCAGACATTCAGCGCCGATGCCGATACCAAACTGGCCCGCAAATCGTTCAGCGAGCGGTTGGGTGCGCTGGCCCGGTCCAACTATGTGGTCGCGCGCGGCGGCTGGACGGCGACACCGTTCATGGAACTGGTCAATGAGACGCTGCAACCCTTTGGGTCGCGGGTGCTGGCCGAGGGGCGCAACATTTTGCTGCCTCCCGAGCTATGTTTTGACATGGGGCTGATCCTGCATGAACTGGCCACCAATTCGGTCAAATATGGCTCGCTGGGGCTGAGCGAGGGGACGGTCCGCGTCACATGGTCATCGGGTCTGCGCGATGATGGCAAACGGGTGTTCCGCTTTGGCTGGGATGATCCGGTTTCGCGGCCGCCGGTGACGCCCAAGGGGACGGGATTCGGGTCGAAATTGATCGGCACCCTGATCGAGAAGAAATGGTATGGCGCCGTGACCCTGTCCGAAGGGGCGCAGTTCCAGATCAATCTGGCGGTGCCGATCGCCGTCTGAGCGGGCTTTTCTCTCCGTCGTGCCGGTGCAGAAACGCCAGCATCCGCCGTTCATCGAGCCGCAGCGCGCTGTCGGCAAGTGGTATGAGCCTGTCGCTCAGCGCCCTGCGCTCGGCCAAGGGCAGCGCGGCAATTCCGAGGATCGCCGGGTGGATATAGGAGGATTTGCAGACGGCTGGCGTGTTGAACAGGGTCTGTGCCGCCGCCTCTGCCAACATTTTCACGGTCAGCCGCTCCTCTGCCGCCATGGCCGTGCGAAACGCGGCAAGTGATCCGTTCCATGTGCGGAACGTCTTGGCGGTCACAGCCGGAAGGCCCGTCACCTCGGCCAGATAGCTGTTGACGTGATGCGATCCCACCGTGCGCACGCCGCCGCTGTCGTCGATCCACGTAAAGAGGTTGCGCCCAGGCAGATCGCCGATCTCGTTGAGAATCCGGTGCAATTTGCGGTCCCGCAGCGATTGGCTGACAGGTTTGCCGCCCTTGGCCCCAGGGCTGTTCAGTTCTTTCATTTATAAGCCAATCTGCCGATGTGGCTGATGCCACCGAGGGCGTTGGCGTAGCGGTCTTGGCTGATTGAACGCTTCTGATTGAAGCGCAGGATATTGG
>Ga0105050_10008266_pt1 | contig 12066 bp, 14 predicted proteins | sample FRY01_FD_78088 | JGI IMG/M metagenome (GOLD analysis project Ga0105050, IMG submission 78088) | Freshwater microbial communities from Lake Fryxell liftoff mats and glacier meltwater in Antarctica - FRY-01 | ecosystem: Environmental > Aquatic > Freshwater > Ice > Glacier meltwater ... | reverse complement strand
CCGACCAGCCGCCCGGAATATTGCGCCGCCTCGCTTGCTTCACCGTGACGCTTGAGCATCGGGTTGATGTCGCCCGCCAGTTTGACATCGCGCGCAAGGATCTTGGTCCGCATGCCTTCATACAGCCCCTCGGCACGCAACCGCTCAAACTGGTCGTGCAGGTTGAACACCAGCGTAGGGCGATCGAACCGCCGCGCCGGGCGGCTCGCCTGCGGGTGCAATCCGACGACGAAGAAAGCTTCGCCGCCAAAGCTCAACGAAAAGTGGCTGGCATCGGGATCGGCGCTCACGCGCGGATCGTAAGGCTGGCCTAGCCAGGCATCCTTATCGGCGAACGACTGGATCCGTTGCCACATCAGCGCCTCGAACTGGGCTTCGTCCAGATCGTACGGCCCGTCGAACACCACCGCCAGACTGCGCAGGCCGCCGGGTTCGACCCGATAGGCCTGCGCCCAGTCGAGCAGCGCACGATGGATCGTCAGGTCGTCCCAGTTGCTGTCGAGGCTGTGGCAGGCGAGCACTTTGAGCGTGCCCCGCGCGAGCGCCGACTTGGCCCCGACGCACGGAAACACCGGATCGGCAATCCGCTGGAACAGCTCTTCTTCGCTCGTTTCTTGTCGGGTGGCATCGTCCAGCATCGTCAGTCCTTCTCGTGGAAACACGACTCGGGACGCTGCGGATTGTTCCGAATTTGATCCGATTTCAATGCCCCGCCGGTTCACCCCGCTCCAGGCCCGAAGCCGCCAACTGCGCGTCGATCTGTTCCATCAGCCGGTCGAGCCCGGCCTGGTCGCTGCTTTCGGCCCGCGCGACCAGCACATCCTGGGTGTTCGAGGCGCGCAGCAGCCACCAGCCGTCGGGGGTGGAGACGCGCACCCCGTCGGTCGAGTCCACGTTGGCTGACGGATCGGCCGCGAGCCGCGCCTTGACCTCGTCGATCACCGCGAACTTGCGAGTCTCGTCGACCTGGAAGCGCAGCTCGGGGGTGTTGACCAGCGGCGGCATCTCGCCGCGCAGCTCGGTTACCGATTTGCCCAGCCGGGCCGAGGCCGCGATCAGCCGGACGGCGGCGTAAAGCGCGTCGTCATAGCCATAGTAATCGTGGGCAAAAAACACATGCCCGCTCATCTCTCCAGCGAGCGGCGCGCCTGTTTCCTTCATTTTGGATTTAATCAGGCTGTGTCCGGTCTTCCACATGAGGGGCTGGCCGCCGAGCCGTTCGACCTTCTCGAACAAGGCGCGGCTGGCCTTCACATCGGCGATAATCGTGGCGCCGGGCACCATCCGCAACAGATCTTCGGCGAAGATCATCAGCAGTTGATCGCCCCAGATAATCCGCCCGGTCCCGTCCACTGCACCGATCCGGTCGCCGTCGCCGTCGAAGGCCACTCCGAAATCGAGATGCTTCTCCGCGACGAGTGCGCGCAGATCGGCGAGGTTCTTTTCCTCGGTAGGATCAGGATGATGGTTGGGAAAATTCCCGTCGACTTCGGTGAAGAGCGTGAAGTGTTCCCCTGGGAGCCGGGCAACCAGCGCTTCGAGCGCGGGGCCCGCAGCGCCATTGCCCGCGTCCCAACCGATTCGAAGACCGGCCAGCGAATCGTGGCCGATCCCGGCGATCCCTTCAATCAGCCGGTCGATATACTCGGGCATGACCTCGCGGGTTTCACTGGTCCCGGTGCCGGAGGCCCACTCACCGGCGGCCGCCATCCGTCCGAGCTCGGTTATGTCTTCACCGAAGAACGGAAGCCCCTGAAATACCATCTTGAAGCCATTGTAATTGGCGGGATTGTGGCTGCCGGTTATCTGAATGCCGCCATCCACATCTTCGGCTGACGCCTCGGCATAATACAGCATCGGGGTTGGCCCCATGCCGATCCGCACCACGTCGCAACCGCTCGCATTCAGTCCCTCGACCAGCGCATGCTCGAGGATCGGCGAACTGACCCGGCCATCATAGGCTACTGCCACGCGCTTGCCGCCCGCTTCGCGCAGTTTGGTTGCGAACCCGCGCCCGATCGCGCGTGCGTCGTCCGGGCCGAGCGTTTCGCCGATGATCCCGCGGATGTCGTATTCGCGCAGCGTGGTGGGGTGGAAGATGTGTGACATGAATCGGAAAGCTCCATCGGCCCAAAATTTTCGGGTGGCGGTTCGGGCGGTGCCGATAGCCTCAACGCTTGTCGGAGGGGAGGGTTCTCAGCAAAAGATCGCGCGCCGCGTTGGCTTCGTGGACTTGCTCGTTCGAACCGCCGCGATCGGGATGGACCCGGGCGATCAACCGCCGATGCGCTTCGGCGATCTCGTCCGCGCCGGCATCGCGCGCCACGCCCAGCACCGCGCGGGCCTGCGCTTCGTCGCTTGAGCGGGTTGCAGCCTTGAAAAACTCCCACGGCCATTTGCCGGCGAGCAACCGGCAAGCCACGCTGGCCAGGATCGCCAGAACAATCAGTTTGCTCATGCCGCCAGCACCGGTTCGGGCTGGCGCCTGGCCGGTATCGGCAGGTTAAGCCCGGCGACCAGCTGGCGCAGTTCCTGCCGCGCCACGAGGTGGCTGGTACCCAGTTCGCCCAACTGGCCCTTGTCGAGCAGGGTCAACCCCGACGGAAAAAGCTCTCGATAGATCACCCGTTCGGACAACCCCGCCGCGATGCGGAAGCCCACGCGCTTGGAAAGCTCGGTCAGCGCCAGATCGAGTCGCCGCATATTGCGCGCCTCGACATGACCGCCGCGGTTGCGGACCACCACCCAGTCCATCTCGCGCCTGCCTTCGGACAGCGTCGCCATCGCCCGCTTCTTGCGCGCTTCCCAGATCAATTCGGCGTAGAACGACAGCTTGCGGACCTTGAACGTCTCGGCGTCGACCTGGCCGATCAGATCGAAATCGACAAAACTGTCATTGAGCGGCGTAACCAGCGTGTCGGCACGGGTCGCGACATGGCGCGCGAACGGATCGTCACGACCGGGAGTGTCGAAAACGAGGAAATCGTGCTCGGTGCCCAGTTCGTCGGCCATGGCATCGAGCTCTGCGATGCTCTCACCCCGGAACACCGCGAAATCGGCACCGGGCAGGGTGATGCCGCGGCGGCGTTCGGTTTCGACGCGGTTCTCCAGGTAGCGGTGCATGGTCCGCTGGCGCGAATCGAGGTCGATCGCCGCAACCCGCGCACCCTGATAGGCCAACGCCACCGCGACGTGGACCGCCGTGGTCGATTTGCCCGTGCCGCCCTTTTCGTTCGCGAAAACAATACGGTGAGGACCAGAGGTGCATAAACCCGGCATGACGTGCGAAGCTTCTCCTGGTGAACCATGGGTTGTCCCGATTCCGAGCCACCGGGTGTTTCCATTGGTCACGAAATCGTTAGGGCCAATAGGCTGAAACGGAGGCGGCGTGCAAACCATCCACACTCTTGAGGCGTTGAGAGCCGTGCGCCCCGCGCTGACAGGGCGGCTGGCTCTGGTCCCGACCATGGGCGCGCTACACGAGGGCCACCTCACGCTGATCCGCGCTGCGCGCCAACATGCCGACCACGTGGCGGTGTCGATCTTCGTCAATCCCCGCCAGTTCGGTGCGAACGAGGACTTCGACGCCTATCCCCGCCGGCTGGAGCGCGATGTGGCGCAGCTGGAAACCGAGGGGATCGATCTGTTATGGGCTCCCACCGCGCCACAGATGTATCCTGCCGGTTATGCGACCAATATCGCCGTGTCCGGGGTGAGCGAGGGTCTGTGCGGTGCGATGCGGCCCGGCCATTTCGACGGAGTGGCGACCGTGGTGTGCAAACTGTTCCACCAGGTGATGCCCGAAGTCGCGCTGTTCGGCGAAAAGGACTGGCAGCAACTCGCCATGATCCGCCGCATGGCGCGCGATCTCGACCTCACCCGCCCGCATGTGGAAGCGATCCTCGGTGTCCCCACGGTGCGCGAGCCGGACGGCCTCGCGCTGTCCTCGCGCAACGCCTATCTCTCGGCCGATGACCGCATCCGCGCCGCCGTGTTGCCCGCCGCGATCCGCAAGGCAGTCGCCGAGATCGGACTGGGCAAACCCGTCGCCGATGCCCTCACCCGCCTCAACGCCGCGCTGCTGACCGGCGGCTTCGAGGCGGTCGACTACGCCGAACTGCGCGATGCAGAGACCCTGGCGCTGCTGTGCGACCGTCCCACCGCCCCCGCCCGCCTGCTGGTCGCGGCGCGGATCGGGGGGACGCGGCTGATCGACAATATGGCGGTGAACTGAAGTTCAGCTTCGGCTACCCTGCGGCAATAGACCGAACACATCGCGTAGTGCCGCCACAATGCGCAAGGCGCGGGGCTGGAGCGGTAAGGGGAATCCCATATTCTCAGCTAACGGGGGATTACCATGCCCGGGATGCCAGACAGTCGAATGTGGCCCCCTATCTGGCCCCCTAAAGTGGTCGCTGTGCTCTCTGGCCCCTATCATCAAAAGACGCATTCGGCTGGACACTCTCGCAGGTGTTAGCCAGTCTGCTCCAATTCTGGGGAGTCTGAGATGGGTTGGTTGGCAAAGCTCTTCGGTGGCGAGTCACGGCCGAGCAGCGAGGCGCAACCGATGCGCCGGAGCGCGATCGAGACCGGGTTCCACTGGCAACGACCCGGGCTGCCTGCGGTAGCCGCTGGGCGCGGATTTAATCAGCACGTGGTGGGAGAGTCTTTCTATCGTGAGGCGCTCGAGCGGCTGGCAGGCGGTCAGACCCTGCACGGCGTTAATGTCGGAAAGGCTGCCGAGATATTCGTCACTGACTACAATGGCGCGCCTGCAGTTGGCGTCGCGATAGATGGCGAGAGGGTTGGCTCCATTCCTGCGGCAGATGTAGAGGCAATGTGCCGGGAGCTAACCTCTATCTCTGCCTCTGGTCGCGTGTCAGCAAAGGCCCAAATCGTCGCTGGCTTCGAAGGTGGAGACTACAGCGTGAAGATCAGCCTTGCCCGTCCCTTGAAGCTGCGCAGCAACTAGGCAATCGCGTCCCGCTACTCTTCCTCCCGCCCGATCATCTGGTCGACCATGCGGTTAAAGAACTCGAGCAGCACGTCGGGCGCAATCCCGTGGAGCACGTCGGCCGCGTAGCTCGACTCGAGCGCCGCTTCGACATCATCCTCGGTCGCATCGCGGAGGCGGGTGGTGATCGGTTCATCTACCATGCGCTCGCCTATCACTGCTCCGACCGCCACGCCAATGGACCAAGCCCCACCACTCCGCCATTTCCCAACACTCAAACGTGACCGCCCGCGCGAACCATTCGCAACAGTCTGCGCCAGTTCGCCCGTCTGTCGCGCACAGGCTTACGCGCTCGAAATCGAGAGCTTGGCGAAGCATCGGCTGGCGGATGAGTATGACGCCGCGCAGGGGCGGGGTGAGGTAAAGGCGAATGGTGGGGACCGCACTGTTCCGCTTCCGAGCAGTGAAGACATCGGCCTCTCCCGGAAAGCCATCCACCAAGCCCGCGCCGTCCGCGACGCCGAAGCCGCCGACCCCGGCGTAGTTCGCCGCACCCTCGATACGCTGCTGGCCAGAGGAGCCGCGCAGCACGCGCGCCTAGCGAGGGCCTGACGACATGCCGCACGCCCAGCGCCGCGCCTGGCGCCCTGCCCAGGCGCACGCTGATCATCATCGGGTGATCGATGCGAGATGTGGCGCGCGCCCTGACAAATGCGAACCGCTCGCAATGGAATTCCATAACTATCGTTCAGGAAAGTCGCGAGTTATCTGAAGGGTCCTACCTAGCCACCCCACGGAAGATAAGCGCTGGGAGACCGCAAAAATGGCGTCCGACCGCCATTGCGGGGTTAGGCTCAGTTACAAGTGTGAGTCTCGGCGCGCACTGCAGGCGCAAAAAAGGCGGCCGGGTGGAAGCCCGACCGCCCAAGTTCCCGCTGCCAACCCGAAAGACAGCGGGCCCAACCGGGCAGGTGGAAAGGAAAGAAAACACCCGCCCGTCTGATCTAGAACAGTGTGACGGTCGCCGGTGTGGTGATCGCCAGCCCCTCGCCCTTGCCTGAGAGCCGGGCGAACAGCGCCGCGATATCATCGGGCACGGGAACGTCCCTGCTGGCATGAGGCACGAACGGCTTGAAGGCTCCCGGTGCTGTCATGGCGCGGGCCAATTCCTTTGCTTGCCCCGGCATAAGGTTGGAGCGGGTCGCCAGGCTGATCGCCTCGGCCTTCACGTACGCCTGCACAAAGCGTGCACCCGCCTCGCGCATTTCGTCGATCAGGGAATCCATCAGCGGCCGGGTCGCATCGATTACACGGTCAACCGGCGCGCGCCGCACCGCCGCGATTTGCTGTTGCCGATCAGCAACCCGTTGCCGCAACTCCGCAACGGCGCGGGCGAGGCCATCCGATTCGCGCTCTAGTTCCGCCTGGCTGGCGACCACGGCGATTGCTGTGGTCGCCGAGCTTCCGCCTATCAGCGCGTCGGCAATGCGCGCTCCATCGCCGCCGTGAGGCTGTAAAGCCATCGCGCCAAGCTCGGCCGCTATAGCCCGCCTCCGCTCGATTGCGGATTCCAGTGCCGTCTCACACTCGGCAATCTCGGCCCTGAGGGTCGCGGCCTGGTCATTCTCGGTGGTGGCGTCGATCGCGTCGAATGCCCGCCCCACGGCGGCGAGGGTGGCGGGGTTCATTGTGCCGCCCCCACTTTCGCGCTGGCCCGCGCCCACACCGCATCCGCGGCGGCGTTGGCCGGTGCGCTGATCTTCGCCGCGAACTGCCGATCGTCGGGCATGTTGGCCAGCCGGGCGGTTATGTCGGAAGCGGCCCAGCCGTCCGGTGCGCCGAGCAGCGTGGCGCATAGGCGCTCGCGGCCCTTGGAGTGCTCGCTGGCGAAGACGGTCTTGATGCGCTGGCGCTCTTCGGCGCGCGCCTTGCCAGCCGCCTTATCGACGTCGGCTTTGCTGAAAAGCAACGTCGGCACGGGTGCGGGTTTGCGGCTGGCCTCGGCCGTCGCGCCGGAGCCTGTGCCAAGGTGGCTGTAGTCACCAATTCTGTCCGTCGCCGCCCGCTCGGCCTGCTCGGCCGGGTTCACGTAAAATCTTCCCATCATCGTGTCCTTCATTTTGCGGGCGCACCCGCTGGTGGTGATCAGAAAATGCTCTGTTCTGGATTGAAGCCGAATAACTGGACGCCGCCGGTCCCGGTCCTGAGCAGGATGGCGCCCAGGTTTTCGTTCACCGCGTCGAGCCGCGCGACGATCAGGCCGGTTTGATTCTCCGTCGCGGCGACTTCGGCGAGAAATCCGGCCTTCGCCGATGGGTCCGGCCGGTGCTCGAGCTTGATGAATGCCGGGAAAATCGTGCCGGTGGCCATGCTAAATCCTTTCCCTGATCGCCACGGCCTCAGGCTCGGCGACGTGTTTGGAGGTGCGCGACCCAACGGTGAGGATCGGGCGAGGTTTGGTTGATGGTGCCCACGGCGGCGCGACCGCGCGCGTGAGGGCCGCGGCAAGCCGCGCGCTGTGCCGTTGAGGAAGCGAGCGGCCGGAGATGAACTTGCTGAGCGTGCCCTGAGGACAATCGATCGACCGGGCCAATTTCGATTGTTCACCGATCGCCGAAATTTTCAGGTGCTCGATAAGTTGATTGCGAAGGCCGTCGAGGAAGGTGGAGCGGGGATGAGGAAGGTGTTTCCTGTTTCCACTCTGCCCCGTGTCCGCCTCTTCCCCCTGGTTACTAGTATGTGGCCCAATTCCTGACTCTCCGTGATTGGTGGAATTGAGCCGTGTTTCCATTTCCACTGGCCCAAATCCTGCGCCAGCGTGAAGCCGTGTTTCCATGGAATTGTCAGAAATTGGGCCAGTTTCCGTCAATAATTGGGCCAGCGTGTTTCCATTTTCGGGTTGCCACTGCTCATACGCATGGGACGGCGCGCGCCAAATGCTGCCCTTTGGACCCGCTGCCCACGTGATGCCGTAACAAGCCGCGTAGGCCGTCTTTCGTCTAAAGCCGCCCTGTTCGCTGCAGTAGATGAACCCCTTGTCGACCAACTCACGAAGCGCTTTCCAAACGGTGTTTCGAGAGAGGCCTGTGAGCTCGGAGCCTTTCCGGTCAGAGAGAAACACCGCACCGTTGTTCTCACCCTTCTCAAGAGAGGCGAGGGAAAGCAGGACCTTCACGGCCGAGCCTGACAGGTGAAGCCACGCGGGCGATTGCATCTGGCGCCGATAGATGCGGGTGTGGGTCGGCTCTTTGGCAAGCTGCCCCCGGGTTTGTCCCATGTCAGCCTCACCGCCCCGCGCCGGGCTGGTCGCCCGCGGTCACTGATCAATCTCGCCGCGAAGGTCGAGCAATGGCAGCCCGTGGAGCGCCGCAACTTGCCCGGCGAATGTCACCGCTTGGGCTTGATCGGCGAAGGGCCGGGTCCGCGCTGCGCTTCCGGGCTTTGCGATCGTCACGCGCCAGCCGTCGCCGCCGGAGCGGTCGAGAGACTCGAGCCGGACTGAGCCGAATGGCCCAACGGCGAGGAAGTTAGCCACGATCGCCACCCCAGGCTGCCATCGCGAGCGGCTCTAGGAGCGATCGCCGGACGTGGCGTTCAGCAAGATATTGCGCCTGTGCGGTCATCGGCCTAGGCTGGAACAGCGACCCATCACAATCGCGCTGGACCCCGGCCTCAACCGCCGGGGTTTGGTTTTTATGGGCCACGATCAAGCGGCCCGATCGGGTAGGTTGTGCAGTGACCCGGCCGGAATAACCGTTCGCGTCCCAATCTTGCGGGTCTCGATGGCTTGGCGCTGAATCAGATTGTAGATCGTGCGTCTCGAGAGCGAAGTCGCCTCGGCCGCCTCATTCACGCTGTAAAAGATTTTCATAGGACACCCTTGCTGCGTTGCTAAGCATGGGTGTGCATGAGCGCGGGGCCCCGGTCACAAGGGGGGAATTAATTAATTTCGGCCCCTAATTCCCGCCTGATTTCTCGTGTCCGGGCTTCCTTCAAAATATCGGTGATGTTCTTGGCGGCCTTGCCGGTTGCGAGTTTGTAGGTGCGGGCGAAGAAATCCGGCCACGGCCCTAGATTAAGGGCGTTAGGGCGATCGTTGACCGTCGCCTGCTTGTCAAAAGCGACGCCGTAGACCGGCATGAGACATTCCGCCTGCCTGGTTCTCAACTCGGTCGCCGTAGGCCGCGGGCCGCGCTTGAGTACTGGTACGGAGCCGGCAACCACGCTCAAGGCACCAGCTAAAAACTTGAGGTGGTGCTTGGCGTTCCGGTAACTTTGCCATGCCCGCCCCCGTTGAAACGTACGGCTTATGAGGCTGAACTCGGCTTCCCCTAGATTATCGAGGGCGCGCTGTAGATCGGTCGCACGCTCCGCCAGCGAGGTGATGTTTTTCCGGGTGGTCACAGCGGGTTTGTCTTCCTCAAGTGAGGGGTCAGCCTCGAGCGGTGCTGCCATTGCCCGCTGAACGGCGCCCGCCAGCCACTCCATGCTGCAACCGTGGGTGAGCGGTAGCGCGAAGCCCTCGAGCGCCTTTGAAAGCGCGTCGGCAGTCACATGCTCGAACCTGTATGCGCCGCTGAATAATTCGGCCAACGATGGATCAACTTCGCCACCAGTCCGCCATGACTCCAGTTGCGACGCAAACCGCTCCGACTCCGCTCCGCTTCCCATGGCTCGCCCTCCGATGGCGGCTCCGAGAGGGAGACGGGGAAGCGCGATCGGAGCGCGCGCTTGTCGGCTGGCCGGCCTATCCCCGTCTGCTTAATCCTACCGCCTATTGTCGGCAGGGCAACTATTAGACCGGCACGCCCGGCGTCGCGTTCAACTCCCATCGACGCGCGGGCTGCATTGCGCCCGTGTCGGCAGAGCGGACGGGTTCGCCCGAAACGAAACTGCTGAGCAAGTTGGAGTAGCCGAGCGGCTGGCGGCGGTCGTCGAAAGGGTTGTGCTCAAGGTTGACGACGGCGAGTGTGGGCACGTCGCACTCAAGGGGTCGGCCGTCGTCATCGCTGATCATGCAGCCCGGCCCTGATCCGATTGGCAGGCCCAGATATTCGCGCTGGGTGACCGTGTTCACCCCGTCTTCGTCGACCACGCCAGCCGGGTCGTTATCTTCGGCGGCGTCGTCCTCTTCGGCCGCGTCGTCGAGTTCGTCGTCTTCATGGGCGAACTCGCCGCCCGTGGTGTAGATCCCCGCGCTGCCCTTCAACCGGCCGCGCGATTGCCATTCCGTGTAGGACACGTCGCGATCGTCGCCATCGCTGGCCTCGAGGTCCGCGGGTTCTTCGTTGTCCGCGTCACCGTCAAGCGTGTCGAGCAGGTCGATCGTGACGGCGAGGAAGGACTCCAGCGTCGAGCGATCGAAGCGGCCCAGGATGCGCGCGACCGCGGGCATGGGCGGGAACATGCCGGGCAGGGTGACGGCGCCCACTGGGGGCGGTAGGGGTTGTGTAGCCATCGCATTCGACTCCTTGGGTCGGGTGGTGGTTAGGCCCGGCCGGGAGGTACCATCTCCCAGCCGGGCCGCTTTCGCTGAGCACCATGCTCAGTGAAACTCTATCGCGCCGCCTCCTGGTTAGGGAACGGGACGATCTCCGCGCCATTGCGCAGTGTGTCGAGATGGTCGCTCCACCATTGGGCCATGCGCACGCGCTCATCCCAGTGCGGCCCGCGATGATATGCGGAGCGAACCTTGTCCTTATCCCCGTGGGCTAGCGCCCGCTCGATCGCGTCGGCGCTCCATTTGCCGGATTCGTTGAGCAGCGTGCTCGCCATTGCTCGGAACCCGTGCGCAGTCATTTCGTCGGTAGCGTAGCCCAGCCGCCTCAGAGCAGCGTTAACGGTGTTCTCGCTCATGGGGCGGATGCGAGTGCGGATCGATGGGAACACGAACCCGTCGGGGCCGGTGATCGAACGCAACTCGCGGAAGAGGGCAACGGCTTGGCTGGACAACGGGACAAGGTGCGGCTTGCGCATTTTCATCTTGGCCGCGGGGATCGTCCAGAGCGCGCCCTCTAGGTCGACCTCGCTCCATTCAGCGTGGCGAAGCTCGCCCGGGCGGACGAACACATGCGCCGAAACTTGCATGGCCAGCCGGGTCAATCCAAACCCCACATAGCCGTCTATCGCCCTGAGTAGGTCACCCACCTTTTTGGGCTCGGTCACCGCGCCGTAGTGCGTCACCTTGGGAGAGGTAAGGGCACCGCGTAGATCCCGCGTCGGGTCCGAGCGCAGCCTCGTGGTGGCCACTGCGTAGCGAAACACCGCGCTTGCCAATTGCAGGGTGCGGCGGGCGCTTTCGAGGTTGCCGCGCACCTCCATCTTGCGGACCGCGGCGAGCACGTCTGCCGGCTCGATTTCCTCCATCGGTAGTCGCCCGATCGCTTTGGACAGTTGGCCGAGCAGGTACTCACTGCGCTTTGCCGTAGCCGGTGACCATCCGCCCTCGCCATCGCGCTTGCGCTTCTCACAGAACTCGATCGCGATGGGTCCGAAGGTATTACCCGCCTGTTCCCTCGAGCGAACCTTGGCCCGCTGTTGCTCGCGCGACGGATCCTTGCCCTGTGCGATCAGTTCCCGGGCTTCGTCACGCGCCTTGCGTGCGTCCCCCAGCCCCACGTCTGGATAGATGCCCAGCCCCAGCTTTTTTTCCCGGCCGTCGACCCGATATTTAAGCCGCCAGAGTTTTCCACCAGTCGGTTGAATGAGCAGGAACAGGCCCAGTGAATCGCCCAGCTTGAACGGTTTATCGCGCGGTTTAGCGTTCCGAATGGTGATGTCTGTCAATGCCATCGATCCCGCGCCTTTCTCAATCGTGGCCCCCAGGGAGGGGCCAACCGAATTGCCCATCTGGCGCTGGCCCCCGCTTTGGCCCCCACAGCACCTTGCATGTGGTTGCGCGGCATTGCGCGTCGATGCATTGAAACGGCGTAATACGGCCAGTTCCGTGGGTCTGTAAAGGACGCATTGCACGGCATTGCATGAAGCTTTGGAGCGGGTAAGGGGAATCGAACCCCTCTAGCTAGCTTGGAAGGCTAGTGCATTACCACTATGCTATACCCGCGCCGGTGAGCCACTGGCCGCGAGCCTATAGGGCGCGGGGGTTGGGCGGG
>Ga0105050_10008264_pt1 | contig 12069 bp, 15 predicted proteins | sample FRY01_FD_78088 | JGI IMG/M metagenome (GOLD analysis project Ga0105050, IMG submission 78088) | Freshwater microbial communities from Lake Fryxell liftoff mats and glacier meltwater in Antarctica - FRY-01 | ecosystem: Environmental > Aquatic > Freshwater > Ice > Glacier meltwater ... | reverse complement strand
CACTGAGACGATCGGCTTCTTGGCGCTCAGCGTGGTGGAGGCGGCCGAGGCGATCTGATTGCCGAGATCCTTGATTTCTGTCTGGGTGAGGGGCGTGCCGAGGCCTCGCATGAAATGATCGCCTTGGAACTCACCCCAGACCTGCCCGTCGGGGTTGATGCAGATCTCGATCACGTCGGCGCGGCCAACGGAGGCTCCGAGCCGATCGAGCGAGGCCTCAAGATAACTTGCCGCCATGTCAGAATATCTCCAGGTCTTGGTCGACCATCACGGTGATCCGCGTGCCTTGGTCGACATGGATCACTGGACGGATTGCCAGATAATCCTGCATCACGCTTTGGGTGCTGTCGCCAAGATCGGCCCCGACATCCTTTGCGATATCAGCCGCGGCCTCATCCTCGATCTGTCCGGCCATAGCGGCAGGCAGCGCGCCAATCAGCGAAATCAGTGCCGCTGAGCCAAAGCGTTGCGCAAAACGCGTATCGACAAACCCGGTCGTGCCCGTGCGGCCTAATTCATCGCCGCCGTAAGCGCTGATCTCAACGGTCTGGTTGTCGGGCAGGATGATCCGGTCCCAGGCCACCATGACCCGCGATTGCGCCAGTGCCACGTCGGAGCGGTAGCGCCCGATCAGCCGTGCGCCGCGTGGGATCAGAACGCGTGTGCCGTCGAAGGAGTGGACATCCTCTGAGACGATGGCCCGGATTGCGCCAGGCAATGTGCTGTCGAGGGCGGTTTCCGTGACGGCCTGAATCATCGTGCCCTGCACGACGGTGTTTGAGGGGTTCAGGGTCATTTCGGCCCTGGTGACGGACGCGGGCCGCGCCCCTCCCCGCACGAAGGCTTCGTCCGCATTGAGGCGAGCCGCATCCTGTGCGTCTTCGGTGTCTGCACCCGAACCCATGCCGGAGAAGGCGATCATCGGGGAGGCGATGCGCTCTGCGCGGGCTTCAGCCTCTGCAAGGCGGCGGCGTTCGAGTTCGGCAAGGCGTAGCTCCTCCTCGTTCGGCCCGAGGTCCGTGGGCGCAGGCGGGGTCAAAGTTGCCAACTCGAGGTCCATGCGCAGCTGGTCAAGTTCGCGGTCACGCTCGGTCAATTGCCGCTCCAGCGTGCGTTGAGCCTCGGCTGAGGCCTCCTGAAGGGCTGCAATCTGCGCCGTCAGATCGGCGATGGCTTGTTCGGTGCCATCCACGGATCCCTCAACGGGACGTGCGCGCAATGCGGCGAGTTCAGCCTGCAAGGTTGCGAGGCTTTCCATCAGGGCAAGCTCGGTCGCGGAGGGGCCGGAATTGTCTGGCGGCGATGGGGCCGGTTCTTCCACCGGCATGGGTGCCAGATCGCCAAAGCCCGAGCCGGTCGTCTGGAACTCTTCTGGGGCAGCAGTCGGCATCGGGACGGGCGCTGCGGGCTGCAGGGCGAGCCAGGCCAGCCCGCCAACAACTACAATTCCACCGATGCCGAGAAGGGCCGTCATCGGCGAGGGACGCGACCGCCCTGCCTTCTTTCCCGACGTGCCTTCAAGGGCGGCCAGCCGAGCTGCAAGATCTTCGGTGTCCTGGCTCATGAGGCAGGCCCGGTCATATCTTGAATGCACACAACCTCTTCGCCGAGGCGCAGCACCCATTGGCGGTTCACACCCGAGACGCGGATCACGCCATCGGCTTGTGCCGTGCTGTTGACGGCCCGTTCTGGTCCGGTCTTGCCAAGCGGTGTGCGGTGGAACGTGGCGAGATCGGCGAAGTTGTGGTTGGTGATCGCGGCCTTGCGGCTGCGCGCGCCAGTATTTCCCGGATGCTGCGCCATGAAATGCGCGCAGCACCCAAAAGCTTCCGAGATCAGGTTGATGCCCGAGGTGGCGGAGATGTTGCGGATCTCGGACGCAATATCGTCGAGCGCCGCTTGGCTGCGTGCATAAACCGCCACCGTCATATGGTGCTCGCCGAAGATCAGGCGTTTGGATTCCAGATCGTCTTGGGCCAATTCCAGTTCCTGCGCGAGACTGACGGCCCCGTCATTGGCGGCCTGCATTAAGCGAAGTATCCGTCTTGATCAAGCGGGTTTTTTAGCCCAGAGGCGGTCTGCTTTGACCAGCGCGTTTGCTGTCTCTATGAGCTTTCGCATGATGGCGACGATGGCGACCTTTGCTGGCTTTCCCGCGCTGCGCAGGTGTTCGTATTTGGCTTTGAGGTCCGGATTGTGACGCATTGCGACCAGCGCTGGCATGTATAGGGCATCACGCAGCGGTTTGCGTCCGCCCCCAATGAACGCCTTGCCCTGCCATTGACCGGATTGCCGGGTGATGGGTGCGAGCCCAGCCAGGCTTGCTACCTGTTTGCGCTCAAGCGTGCCGATCTCCGGCATCAGAATCAGCATGGCTGCGGCTGTGACAGTGCCGATCCCCGGCATTGAGCACAGAATATCGCGGTTGCGTGCAGTGGCCTGCCCTGCCGCGATCAGTGCTGCAATTTCGGTGTCCAACTCGGCAATCTGACGTTCCACCTGGGCGAGCCGCGCCTTGGTCTGACGTTTCAGGACAGCGATATCCTGAGTTTGGGCACGGTTGCTCAATCTGGTGCGGTCCTTGATCAGTCCGGTCCGTGCAACGTGCAAGTCCCTGAGAACAAGAATTTCCTTGGAGCACGGCACTTGGGGCACAAGATCGAATGCCGCCCCCATGCGCGCCAACATCCGGGCATCGACCGCATCGGTCTTAGCCCTGGTGCCATGTGCCTCGGCGAACCGGCGCGCTTGCAGCGGGTTCACCTTGACCAAAGGAAACTTCTCGCCAAGCGCCGCCTCGAACGCCTTGTGATACGGCCCCGTCGGCTCGAAAACGATCCGCGCAACCGTGGCCTTGCCCAACCATTTGGCAAAAGCGCGAAACCCCGAAGCCGAATTATCGAAGCGCTGCGCCGCACCATCTTCCATCCGGAACACGTCCAGATGGGATTTCGAAATGTCCACGCCAATGTTATGATCTGTCATCTTCGCCATGTCCTATGCTTGTCATGCGTGACTTGTCACACGCGTATCCGTTCAGGCCCTTTGGTGAAGACGGCGACTGATCAAACTTCGCTACGGTCCATCACGACCCAGCTGCTTGCGATCCAACCGCCGCCACGGCTCACCACAAATGGTGTGGTGGGCCGTGGCTCCTTAATACCCGAGGAGCCGTGTTCAGGATAAGACAAGCTGCCGCTTGATCCGGCCCGCCATGATGTTGACGTTGATCGGCACGAAAGAATGCGTGACCACCATGTCGACGGGCAGGTTCAGCTCGTCGAGCATCAGGCTGTCGGTCTTGGCGGGGTAGTTCTTGACCGCAAAGATTGCGCCGACTTTATCGCCGACGGCCCCGTCACTGAGCGCAATGGTGGTGCCCCGGAAGGTGACGCGGGTATTGGCCACGTCTTCCGCAATCACCCCAAGACGTGAGCGGGGAAAGAGCGGATGCTCCTCGCCGGTGTTGAGCGAGCCGAGAAACCCCAGAAGCTCGCCGGTGCTGGCGGAGAGCAAGCGGGGCTTCAGCTCATCGAAGGACGACAGCAGAAACCCCACGACTTCATCGAGCTTGCGCAACCGGCGGGTCGTGTCGGCACCAAACCGCGTGCGGGAGGCACCAAGGCCAAAGGGCAGGCGGCTGCCGGTCTCGGGGCGTTTCAGAATCGAAAGGGTCAGTGTCTTGTCGCGCAAGCCCGCTTGCCCGAGATGGGCGTGCCAGCGCTGATCGACGGCAGAGGCAAACCCGTCGCCCGGAATGGAGGGCAGGGTCACGTCGACCGCTTTTGAAACCTTGTGCAGATAGAAAGAAAACCCGGTGCCAACTTGGGCGACGATCCCGGCCAGCAGGCTGCCGATCCGGTCAAGATGCGCGTCCTCGCTTGTGGTGCTGTTCACCCCCTCAAGGCGGATGCATTGCATCAGCTCGTTGCCCCGCGTCCGGATTGTCCGGTCAGTGACAAAGCTGACATAGGGCAGCATCGAGGAAAGCCGCTTCTCGCCCTTGACCCAAGGGGGCAGCGCCGTCAGCGGGTCGAGCCCGCCTTCATCCTGGTCTACAGGACCTACCAGTCCATCACGGGGCATAGCTGTCACCCCCGTGGAGCTTTCGGTTCGTTGTGGGCGGGGTTTCCTGCAAGGTGATCACCAGAACGTCGAGGAAGTTCGGATCCCAGTCCGCGGCTTTCCAGAGCACAGGCCAAGCCAGGCCTGCGCCCACGGCCACCAGCCCGCTCTGTACCCAGAGGAACAGCAAGCTAGAGCCAAAAAGCCAGACCATGGCATACATGATCGGCAGACCCATGAGTTTGGGCGGCCTTAGAAGGCCAATGAAGACGCGGGACTGTTCGGCCATGATTTTTGCTCAGGTCGTCCAGATGGCGGCGACAATGGTCGGTGCCGCGGCAATGCCGGCGATGGCCACCACCACCCACAGCGCTTGGCGGAAATCGAGGATGCCAAAGAGCCAGGAGAGGAACACACCGATCAGCGCCAGTGTGCCGATCACGATGCCCAAGGGACCGGTGATCGCATCGACGATGCCCTGCAGCAGGGTTTGCACCGGTGAAAGGTCGATGCTTTGCGCAAGGGCAGGCCCCGCCAGCACGATAAGCGCCATCGCACCAAGGGCAACAAAAGTAGGTTTGGACGTCACGACAGGTCTCCTCTGAGCCGCTGGAACACGGCTGTCACACGGGCCACATGGCCTTGGGTTTCTCTGAAAGGGGGAATGCCACCGTGGCGGGTGACCGCCTCGGGGCCGGCATTGTAGGCCGCAAGTGCCAGCGCCGGACCGCCAAACTGCTCAAGCACCATCAGGAGGTAACGGGCGGAACCGTCGAGGTTCTGAGCCATGTCATGCGGATCGACGCCAAGATCGCGCGCCGTCTCGGGCATGAGTTGGCCAAGCCCGATGGCGCCGACAGGGCTGAGCGCGCTTGGGTTATAAGCGCTCTCGACCTCGATGTTGGCGCGGTAGAACAGCGCCCAGTCGGTCACCGAGAGCCCTGCGCGGCGCAAGGCGCTGTGGCCTGCATAGCGCAGGGCGGTGGTCTCGATGGCCTGGAGGATTTCCGGGGAGGCTAGAGCGGCGCGCGGGGCAATAATGGCGGCGGCAGCGACAGGGCCCAGAGGATCATCGTCCACCCGGGCCTGCGGTGCGGCAAAAAGAAAAAGGCGATCTGTTTGGCCCCCGCTCTGGGTCTCATCGTCGCCTCGGAACGCGCGCAGGGTGCTCTGTTCGGCGGTGACGGAGATCAGTTGGCCGTCAGGGCCAACCGAAAAGATAAAGCCGTTGGCGCCCGTCAGCGTTTCGGCGGTCAGGGGAGCGGCACAAACCCCTGTCGCCAGCGCAAAGACGAGCGCAAGTGCGCGATCAGTCGTCCTTGACCAGGACCGGGCCAGACCGCGGCTCGGGCGTGCGCCCTGGTGCCGCGTGCCGTTCGCGCCCACCCTCTTCGAGCGGGATGCTGGTCGTTTTGCATCCCATGTCAGCCAGGAAGCTGACAAGGCCAACGATGGTCTTGAAATCGCGCAGCTTGAGGACGCTGCGGCTGGTGACGAGCATTTTGTCGTCACGCCCGTCAGGCGCCACGGCTCGGACGACCCAAGTGCCGTACCAGCTGTTGTGGCGCTTTTCGGCCCCTTCCTTGCAGACCACCTCGATGAGGTAGCCGTCACCAAGGAGGCCGCGCAATCCGTCTTCTGTAACCACATTCGGAGCTTCTTCTATCATGGCCATCCGCTTTAGGTCCTTTCCCTGCCTGAGGTGCAGTATCAGTCCCACGGAGTCGCAACACCGCGGGAGATACAATACAACATTAACGATAGCAAGACAATAAAATCGACTTGACAAAACTCGCCTTGCTTCGATAACAGTGATACCTGACAACCGCGTGATCTTAAAGACGGCAAAGGAGTTTTGCCCTGCACATGACTTGTGCGCGCAACATAGCCTTGCTGACGATGATCCTCGCTGCTTTGGCGGCAGGTCGAGTGGATGCCTGCACTCCGCCGGAACGGCCGTTTCTTCCCCAAGCCCGAGAAGACATGCGCATCTACTCGGATCTGATCCGGAAAGATTTCGAGACCTACATCACTCAGGTGCAGGATTATTTCCGCTGCATCGATGAAGAGCGGGCCCGGGCCTTCAGCGAGGCGCGCGAAGTCACCGAGGACTATGGGCGGTTCATTGACGCTCTTGAGTAAAGTGTCGCGAGAGCAGCTTGAGCAGCCTGTGATCGCTCAAGGGTCTTGATCTGGAAACAACCCCGGCATCCATCGCCCGGCATACTTTGCCGGAAATGCCAGTCTGAGTGGTGCGCGTGTGCTGGTCGAAGACAGTGCGCCGGCCTCGAGAAGGGCGGAGGTGACTCGTCGCGCAGTCCTGTCACTCGTGCCAAGGGTTGCCTCGACCTCCCCGCGCTCGATCTGCCCTTGGTAAAGGACGGCACTGAGCACAGCATCGGATTTGGGTGGCAGAGTGCCGGCGCGGATTTCCTCCTGGGCCCAGATCAGGATGCGATCCCGCAGCCGATCTGGCCGCATAAGGCTTTCCATGAACTCGACCTGGTCGATGCAAGTGCGCAGGAAGAAGCCTGCGAAGGAAGCCAGTGCCGATTCACTGAGCGAGCCGCGTCCGTCCCGATCGCCGCGCCGGAGGCCGTCACAGGCGGCGAGATGCTCCTTATAGGCGGCCTCCTGCCGCGCGAGCCCGCGCGCCACCGACCAAAGGCCGCGCGTATCGAGCGCCCTGCGCAGCATGGCATAGGACATGAGACGGGCAACCCGTCCATTGCCGTCTAGGAACGGGTGCACCCAAAGCAGCCGGTGATGGGCAGAGGCGGCAGCGAGGATGGGCTCGATCCGTCCAGGCAGGCTATAGGCCTTATGCATTCGATCGAGAAAACGCGGCACCGCCCCAGGGCTGATCGCAACATGCCGCCCAACTTCGACATAGCGCGTGCGCAGAGCGCCCGGAACAACAGGGATACGTTTGCCCGTCTTGGGGTTTGCAACGAAGAGAAGTTCTGGCGGCAACAACTCACAGAATCGACGATGCAACTCGATAATCGATGAAGGAGCCGTCGGTGGCTCCACCATGCCACCTTCGTCGATCCATTTTTGAACGGCGACATGGGCCTTGGCCTCGAGTTGAAGGTTCCGTTTGCCGGGATCGGCGCTGTAATCGTTCCGCATTGCGCGCTCGATGTCGATGGGATGGGTATCATGCCCCTCGATCAAGTTGCTGTAATAGCAGTTCATTGCCCGAACGAGGTCGACCAGCGCCTCGGCAATAGACGTGGGCAAGGCGCTCCGAAAGGACGCGGACTTCTCGGCAAGTTCAAGAGCAAGATCATGCAGCGCTGCCCGGGCGGGCGAACCTTCCGAGACCATGAGAGGCTCAAACAAGCCAATCGTCTCGCCATCGTCGGGGGTCGTCATATGTCCTGCCTTCTGGCCGCTTCTATGGCCGCAACAAAAGCTAATTAATATGACGCTGTATCATATGTTTGAGTAATTATGAAGTAGCAAGAAGTCCGCCAGTTTGGCCGGTTATCTGACCGCCATCAGGCTACGGCGCGCGGAACGTTTGGTATGCCTTCACCAAGTAGAGGACGGAGGTCCTCGCCCGACCCGCAGAAAGGGTGGCATGCTGAGATAATATCTGACGTCCGCTGTGATGGCGCCTGAGTGCGGCGGCGTTTGAGCCGATCGTGATTCAATTTGAGCCTACCAAACCACTGTGCGGCTTAGGCCGATGCCGTTACCCGGTGCTTCCCATCGCCCTACGATGAAATCTCCTTGCTATCGTTAGTGTTGTTTTGTATCTCAACACTATTATAGATGGAGTCGGCATCATGAAGCAAATGATCCTAAGCGCTGCGACTGCAGCAGCCATTACCGTATCCGGCCTGCTTGGCACTGCCGCGCCGGCCCAAGCCTACCCCGTCGACTGTGCGATACTGTTGTGTCTCGCCGGTGGCTGGCCGGCATCCGCGCCTTGCGCCCATGCGCGGGCGGTGTTCATCCGCCGGATTACGCCTTGGCCGATCGAGCCGCCCTTGCAGATCTGGCGCTGTCCCATGGGGGCGTCGTTCAGTAGCCCTGCAGCCCCCTCGCCAAGGGAACGGCTCATCAACATCGCGTCTCATACTGCGCCGTCGATTGGTTTGCCTGACCTCTCGCTTCCCCTCATCCCTGTGCAGGCAGACGAACAGGCTAACGTCGACATTTCTGGCGATGCCTTTGACTTTGTGAGGAGCATCCGGGTCTACCATATCCAGTTTAGCCAGCGTCAAAACCGGGATGGTGACTGCATCCGCTCCGATACGACGCGCCTTGGCTCTTACGGGGTTCAAGGCGATTACCACTGGTTGCGCTCGAGCGTCGCCCAGGTACCGCCAGCGTCCACACTGCCCCGTCCGCTGCACTGCGCCTCGGTGAGCTATCGCGCGGTCTTTGTCGACTGGCGTGATCACGCGGGAAACTACGGCTTCGAAGAGGTCCGCTACTGAACTTGCGCGGGCCAGTCTCGCCCAGGCCCGCGCCCCTGAAACCCTGCACTGGAGACCGTGCACTGAACCCGAAAACGAGAACGACGCCAGACCGTGAAGCCTGACGCTGCGCTAGAAAAAAACACTGAACACGATTTTTCTAACGCAACGTCGACACTCCCGCAACCATAAAAGTTGTTTTGCTTGCAAGAATGTTTTTACCTCACGGCATGGCGTCGATCCTCTCAGGAGAACCTGACCATGGAACCGACAACCGGACTGATCCTGCGCCGGATCACACAGACTGATCTTTCCGTCTCCGCACATAAGCTGGCAACCTTTATCCTCGATGGGATCGCCTGGAAGGACGGCTACAATGGTTTGCCCCGTGGAACAGCAGCGTTCACTTTGTCGGTGCTTGCCGAGAAGGTGGGCGTCTCGCGGCAATATCTGAGTGTCTTGCTAAACGAGCTTGAGACCTCAGAGCTCCAACTCGTCCGCCATAAGCCCCATGGCAAGTATGCACCTTGGCTTTTCCGCTTCTTGGCTTTCGATAGGGAGGAGGAGCCCCGCGACGTCGAGTCAGGCGGAGGCGACACATCACTATATAAAGAAAATACTAACAAAACTATATTTTTGGGAGAAATCAACATTAACGAAAAGTCGAACGTTTTCCAGACCTGTTGGGCTGAGCTGATCAAGGCTGCTAAGACCGCCTTGCCATGCTGGAACGTCGACACGCAGGTCATCTGGGAGCGTTTCCTTGCCTTCAACCGCGCGCGTGGCAATGACAAGGTGCCGGCGGGCTTTCTGCTTGGGTTCATGCGCCGGTGGCGCAAGTCGCCTGGTGAAGTACCCCGCCAAATAACCCCTCCAGCGCCTGAGAAACCGCTCGATCCTCGAGAGCGAGAACTGCTGGCACAGATTGCAGCCGCTCCAAGCATCAATCGACAGTTTCACGCGTCAGATCTGTGTCGTGCGATCGGGCAAGCCGCCTACGACGCCCGGGTTTTTGACGTCATCAAGCGGTTCGCCTGTCCAAAATTCACCGCGACCCTCGCCGTGCACGGCCAAGCGGTGCTGGCAGGAGAGATTTCGCGATGACATTGCTCATGATGAGGCTGCCACGAGGGAAAGGTCGACGTTCTGGTAGCGTGCAAATCACGCGCGCAAACTCAGTCAATCAGAATGAGATTTTTGGGACCCAGCCGCGACTCTCCGGCCCATTTGTAAGCGCTGGCAACTTTAGGGTAGTCGAGGCATGTCGCATTTGGAGCGTCAATCATTGGAGAGCCGTGTATTTTGCAATGACCGAATAAAACCGGCTTGGCTTCGGCAGGATAGGGCCAAAGCTTGATATTGTCCGGTAATGGCGTCTGATTTTTCGCAACCCAGTATAGAATTTGCCCCGGGGCGTAGTATTGATCCGATAATAAAGGTTATGTAACTTTTGGGTTAAGCCAAATGGCAGGCAACCCGCCCCTTGCCGATGGATCGAAGCTCTGGTCGCTGTTGGCGGCAAATGTCTTGGACCAGCGGGCAACGCGGGTTATAAGCACAGCCAATGGGTGGGTTGATCGGATCGGGGATCTCGCCCACCGGTGGCGGTGCCTCGCGGCCAAAACCGTCCAGCTTTGGCGCGGCGTCCAACAGCATCCGCGTGTAGGGATGCAGAGGGTTTTGGAACAGATCATCGGGTGCCGCCTCTTCGACCAAGCGGCCAAGATACAGCACGCCAATACGGTCAGCCATGTGGCGCACGACGGTCAGATCATGGCTGATAAACAAAAACGTCAGCCCCAGATCCGTTTTCAAATCCGACATTAGGTTTAGGACTTGCGCCTGCACGCTGACATCCAGCGCCGAGGTCGGTTCGTCACATACAATAAATTTCGGCTGCGAGGACAGCGCGCGCGCGATGCAAATGCGCTGCCGCTGTCCCCCCGAAAATTCATGCGGGAATTTATCGGCAACATCCGCCGACAGCCCAACCTGTTCCAACAACCGCGCTGCAAGTCCGGTCACATCGCCGCCCCGCGCTGCGACAGGTTCGGTGATAATCTTGCCCACCCGCCACCGGGGGTTCAAACTGGCATAGGGGTCTTGGAACACCATCTGGATTTGCGCGCGCGCGGCGTCCATCGCCTGTGCCGAGGTTTCGCGCGACAGGTCGATGCCATTGATCGTGACCGCGCCTTCGCTGGGGGCCAACAGGCCGACCATCATCTTGCCAATGGTCGATTTGCCCGACCCGCTTTCCCCCACTAGGGCATAGGTTTGCCGTTCGGGAATATCAAAGGACACGTCGGACACGGCGGTCAAAATGCGCTTGGGCAACCGTTCGATCAAGCGGTTCAACCATGGTTTTGACACGTCAAACCGCCGGGTCATGTTGCGAACCGAAACGAGGGCAGGATTTTCTGACATCAGACTTCTTCTTCGACGGTTTTGGGATGGGTCACGGGAAACCAGCAGGCGGATCGCCCCGCATCGGCGGCAAGCGTTGGGCCGGGATTACGCTGGCAAACGTCTTGCCCTTTGGTGCAGCGGGGATGAAAGGCACAGCCATCGGGCAAGGCGCCAAGGCGGGGCATATTGCCCGGAATCTGGCGCAAACGGTGCTGGCCCAAGGAGGCTTGCGGGGTGGAAGCCATCAACCCTTCGGTATAGGGGTGGCGCGGGCGCGACAACACCTCGCGCACAGGCCCAAGCTCTGCGGTGCGGCCGGCGTACATTACCGCAACCCGATCAGCGGTTTCGGCAATTACGCCCATGTCATGCGTCACCAGCATCACCGCCGTGCCCCGTTCCCGGCACAACCGTTTCAGCAATGAGATGATTTGCGCCTGTACGCTGACATCCAGCGCCGTTGTGGGTTCATCCGCGATAATCAGCGCGGGTTGCGCGCACAGGGCCAGCGCAATGACAACACGTTGGCGCATCCCACCGGAAAACGCGTGGGGATAGCTGTCAATCCGGTGGTCTGCTGCTGGAATGCCCACCTCCTCCAGCGCGCGAATGGCGCGGGTGCGGGCATCTGCCTTTGAAATATCAAGGTGTTCGCACATGGTTTCGATCAACTGTTCACCGACAGTCAGCAGCGGGTTCAGGCTGGTCAGCGGGTCTTGGAACACCATACCAATCCCGCGCCCGCGTATCTTGCGCATCTGGGCCTGTGACAGATTGTCGATCCGTTGACCGTTCAAATACACCTCGCCCGATGCGATGCGCGCAGGCCGGTCCAACAGGCCAATCACGGCGCTGCCGGTCATGGATTTGCCAGCACCGCTTTCCCCCACCACGCCAAGGATTTCACCGCGCGCAATGTCAAAGCTGACTTGATCGACGGGGCGCAGCACGGCGTGGCGAGTGGGGATTTCGACAACCAGATTGCGGACGGACAGAACGGGAATATCGGTCATTTCAACCTCGGGTTCAAAGCATCACGCAGCCAGTCGCCCAGTAAGTTCACGCTAAGCGCCAGCAGCAGCAGGATCAGTGCAGGAAAGAACAAAATCCACCATTCGCCCGAAAACAAGAACCCCTGACCAATACGGATCAACGTGCCAAGGCT
>Ga0105050_10008262_pt1 | contig 12071 bp, 10 predicted proteins | sample FRY01_FD_78088 | JGI IMG/M metagenome (GOLD analysis project Ga0105050, IMG submission 78088) | Freshwater microbial communities from Lake Fryxell liftoff mats and glacier meltwater in Antarctica - FRY-01 | ecosystem: Environmental > Aquatic > Freshwater > Ice > Glacier meltwater ... | reverse complement strand
GCAGATGCACACAACCGGGTATTTTTTGTAGAAGTAATGGGAAGGCACAGCGGTTATATTGCTCTTTATTGCGGCATTGCCGGCGGTGCAGAAGCCATTTTAATCCCAGAAAGGCAAAATGAATGGGATGGATTGGTTGCCAATTTTGCGTTAAAATCTCGAAAAAAAGAATTTAGCATTTTCATCGTTTCTGAAGGCGATGAAGAAGGCAATGCCTTTGAGGTTGCCAAGCGGTTTCAACAAGTATACCCAAACTCAGACACTAGGGTTGCGGTATTGGGGCATATTCAAAGGGGTGGAAGTCCAACTGCGGCCGACCGTGTTTTGGCATCCAGATTGGGGGCACACGCGGTTAAGGCTTTGTTTGAGGGCAAACGCAACTTGGCGGTGGGTATAGTGGGGAGTGATGTAGCATTTACACCTTTCGCTGAAGCCATAAAAGCCACAAAGAAAGACATTCCACAAAATTTATGGGATTTAAATATTATGATTGGTAAATAATTTATGCTATTATCTTTAACAGTTAAAAATTTTGCACTCATTCGCGAACTAAACCTTCAGCCAAACAAAGGATTAAACGTAATTACTGGAGAAACAGGTGCTGGTAAAAGTATTCTTTTGGGTGCCCTTGGTCTGGTTCTAGGCAACAGGGCCGAAACTTCTGCGCTTTTAAATACTGATTTGAAATGCGTTGTAGAAGCTATTTTTGAGGTGAAAAATTTAAAACTTCACACTTTTTTTGAAGAACACGAACTTGATTACGCAGATCAAACCATCATTAGAAGAGAAATAGCCCCTGGGGGTAAAAGCAGGGCTTTTGTGAACGATACCCCCGTTAGTTTACAAATATTGAAAGAGTTGGGAGAAAGAATTATTGAAATTCATACCCAAAACACAGGTTTGCTCATTAAAAGTGCCACGGAGCAACTCGCCATTATCGATGATTTTGCAGGAGAGCAAACGGTTTTAACCCAGTATAAAATTCAATGGAAAAACTATGCCAAACTGCGCCAAGATTTTGATTCGTTTATAATAGAAACGGGCACGGCCCAAAAAGAAAAAGATTTTCTCCAATTTCAGTTTGATGAATTGGAACAATTTGCACCCCTTGCGGGAGAAGATACAGCCTTGGAACAACTAGTTAAAACACTAGGCCATGCTGAGGAAATTAAATCGGCATGCAGTCAGTCGGAATATTTGTTGGCAGATTCAGACAATTCAATAGTAGACCAACTCACTGCAGTACGTGCACAGTTGAAAAACATAGCCAATGTGCATCCCAAAGTAGCCGAGACCCTTCAGAGGCTAGAGTCTCAGGTATTAGAATTAAAAGACATTTCTTCCGCTTTAAAAGCCATTGGATTGTCTGTAGAAAGTGATCCCAAAAAACTAGATGCTGCCAACGAACGAATTGCCAAGTTGCAAATGCTTCTTAAAAAACACAATTTACAAAATGCCCACGAATTGGTGGATTTTAAAAAATCATTGGAGGAAAAACTTTGGTTAACCGAAGAGGCAGGCGTAAAAAAAGAGAAGCTTGAAAAACAGCTATTGGAAGCCAAAGAAGCCTGTAAAAAGATTGCGTTGAACCTGCATGAAAGTAGAATAAAAGCAGCGGAATTGCTTTGTAAAAAAACAATTGTTGTGCTTACCGAATTGGAAATGCCGTCATCAAAACTTCTCGCCCATTTTGAATTTGATGCAGATAAGCTAGGCCCAAAAGGAGCAAGTTTTGTTAAATTAATGTTTTCTGCCAATGCGGGTCAAAATCCGCAGCCTTTGGAAAAAGTAGCCAGCGGTGGTGAAGTATCGCGACTCAATTTTGCTTTTAAAAGTTTAATGGCAGGTAAAAAGGAAATGCCTACCCTAATTTTTGATGAGGCAGATACCGGTGTAAGTGGCGAGGTCGCTGGCAAAATGGGGTCGCTGATGCAGCAATTGGGCAAGAATCACCAGGTGATTGCTATTACCCATTTGCCCCAAGTAGCGGCCGCTGGAGAAAGTCATTATTTTGTTTATAAAGGAATTTCTGAAGGTCTTTCTAGCACACAAATTAAATTGCTGGATGAAAAAGAACGTATTCTGCAAATTGCTCAAATGCTGAGTGGCCGAGATCCTGGCGACGCAGCGGTTGCAAATGCACGCGAATTGCTGGGTGTATCAAATTAAAACCCCTGCAAAACCCATTCAGAACAAAGCACTGTCACCGTTGTTTTTTAAACTTTCTTCGTACCCTATATCGGCGCTATTCGGACTTTTTTCTGCGGCAAAGGTTGCCAAATAATCGCAACGTTCATTTTCTAAAACTCCGGCATGGCCTTTCACCCAATGAAATTGGGGTTTGAATTTATCATAAAGCAGCAAAAAACGCTTCCATAAATCGGGGTTTTTCACTTTGGTCCATCCCTTTTTCTTCCAATTAAACAACCATCCTTTCTCCACAGAATCGCATACATATTTACTGTCGCTATAAATGTGAATGGGAATACCGGTTTGTTTAATATTCTCTAGCGCACGGATTACCGCCAGCAATTCCATACGGTTGTTTGTGGTGAGCCTAAAACCCTCTGCCAACTCTTTTCTGTGACCGCCATACATCAACACAGCACCATAGCCACCTGGACCGGGATTGCCGATAGCGGCTCCATCAGTATAAATCACAATCCCAGTCACTCCCATCGCTGGCAAATTTACAATAGGAATCATTTTTAACACCCCTTGTGAAAAAGTGGTGGCAAATCGTGCATAACCTCCGAAGCTTGTAACTGTATTTTTGCACCCATGAACGGTGAAAAACCTTTATTACATGTAAAGAGAAGCAAAATCAACGAGGTATTTGAATATTGCTTGGACAACGGAATCGCATTTAATGTGCAAGAAAGAGCTATGGGCATTGATGAGTTTGAAATTACCATGGAGATTGAGAACATTAAGAAGGCCATACAATTGGGTTATTTTCTAAAAGAGAATAGATTGGAATTGGTGGGAGCAAATGGAAATGAAGCCAAAACTGTGGTTCGTAAAACTGCGGTTAAAAAAACAACTGAAGTGCCGGTAGAAAATCCATTGTTGGCCAAGCCCGAGGTCAAACTTGAACCAAAACATGAAACAAAAGTTGAATCAAATTCTATTCCATTGGATGAGCCAAAAACCTCACCAGTGATTGAGCCAAACAACGATAGCGTATCGCTGTCTTTTGATTTGAATTGAACATTTTATAAAATAACTTTACAAGCCAAACGTGAATGTTTGGCTTTTCTTTTTCCCATCCTTAAAAAATTCCAATGTGCAAATTGTTTTAGTTTTGGTATTTTTGAAATTCCATGAAACAAAAAATATTAATTGTACTAGGTTTAATCACGTTAACAATTATCGAAAGTTGTTGCGACATGCGGGACGGTAAACCATTCTTTAAAATTTCCAACATGACGGTTAGCCAACAATACCCAAACTTTGACACCTATGACTTCTATCTAATATTTTATGGTGCAGATTTCTATTCAAATCGTGGCATTCAGTTTCCATCATTAATCAGCCAAGCAGTAGCTTGCGAAGGAGGAGAACCAGATGGTTTTAAAGGGGCGAAAGAAACCATTGATTCCATCACAATTGTCACTTTAAATGATTTCAATGCTACCCACAAAGCCAATTCAACAATAAACGATGAAGTCTTTGTACTAAAATCAAATTCTTCACCAGACAACAGTAAGCATTGGTATGATACGCTAACCATTGATAATTTTATTCAATCTAGGAATGTCTTAAAATTAAATTCTTCTTCGGCATATTTTAAACTAGAATCTAGACCTGTAGATAGTTTTAAAATTGAAGTTCGATTAAAACTATCCAATGGAAAAGAAATTAAATCCAAAAATATTCCTATTAAATTTGATTAAACGCCTCCGCCCCATTTAAATTGTTAAAAGCGACGAAAGAGTTGTTTTTTTGTAGTTCAATGAATGCAGAAATAATTACCATTGGAGATGAATTGTTATTAGGGCAAGTTGTAGATACAAACAGCGCTTGGATGGGATTACAATTGGCGGATATTGGAATATCTGTGACCCGCAGAACTGCAATAGGGGACAACAGCAACGACATCGTAAAAGCCCTTGACGAGGCCAAATCTAGGGTTGAAATTATTTTACTTACAGGTGGATTAGGCCCTACCCGCGATGACATTACAAAGAAAACCCTGGCCAATTATTACCAATGTGGCTATAGAATTGACGAGGGTGTAGAAGCCCATTTGGAGGAAATTTTTGCCAAAAGAGGTAGAAAAATGTTGGAAGTAAATAAAATGCAAGCTGAACTTCCAGAAATATGCACCACTTTGTTTAACGAAACTGGCACTGCACCCGGAATGCTCTTTGACCAAAATGGCATTGTCATTATTTCCATGCCTGGCGTGCCCAATGAAATGCAACACATTATGGAAAAACGGGTATTGCCATGGCTTCCCAATCGTTTTTCGTTGCCTGTAATTTTGCATAAAACCATGGTAACAGTGGGCATTCCAGAAAGTCTTCTTGCAGATAAATTAACCATGGTGGAAGACTCCTTGCCCGAAAATATAAAATTGGCTTATTTACCGGCATACAGTTCTATAAGGTTGCGCATAACTGCCAAAGGAAATGATAAAAATGCACTTCAAATTCAACTGGATATTTGGTACAATAAAGTAATGGAAATTTGTGCAGAAAATTTAATCGCAGAGGGCGACGTAACCCCTGTGCAAGCCATTGCCAAATTACTTATGGCGTCAAAAACAAGTATTTCGCTTGCAGAAAGTTGCACGGGTGGCTTCATCACCCAACAATTTGTGCTAAATCCTGGAATTTCTGCAGTTTTAAATGGCAGCATTATAAGCTATGCCAACGAAATTAAAATGCAAGAATTGGGTGTACCGGCTGAAATTTTCACCACGGTAGGTGCAGTAAGCGAAGCCTGCGCCAAAGCCATGGTAGAAGGGTGTTTAAGAAAGTTTGGAACCGATGTGGCCATAAGCACAACGGGCATTGCCGGACCCGCAGGCGCCACCGATGAAAAACCTGTTGGGCTGGTTTACATTGGTGTGGCAAACAAAGAAAACACGATTGTAAAAAAAATGCATTTCCCCGGCAATAGAGAACAATTTATGTTAAGGGTTTGCAATGCCGCAGCGGATTTATTGAGACAGGTGATGTGAGGGGAAGGGGTTACGGGTTACGAGGTTAGGGTTCTGGGTTAGGGTTAAGGGTTGAGGGTTACATCGCTGACACACATTTCGCGGAGTCTCCCGAAGGGTACTCTGGGAAGAGAGGGTTAAAAATTCAAGTTCAATAACTTATTCCTAATCTCGGCAAAATGCTCCCACGGTATAAAATGATTGGCATTTTTTATCGAAACTACCTCCAATGATTTGGCACCCACAAATTCTTTTTTAATAAAGGCAACATTGCTGTACGGAACCAACGGATCTTTGGTTCCATGCATAACCACTACATGCGTTTTTATTTTATTCAATGTCGGTTTCATGGCTTTTAAATCCTTTTTTAACCACCACAATTCATCATTCGATGGGCGAAACGCACCTGGTAGCAAATACCGAAGGGGAATAGTCTTAAACACTCCACGCCATTTCTCCGGTGTTTCTGCATCTGGATCAATTGAGCCTGACAAAATTACGATTGCCTTGTAAGCATTTGGTTTATCAATGGCCATTTTTACAATTAATGGTCCACCATAAGAGTGCCCTATCAAAAAAATGTCTTTGCCATTTTCTACTAGTTCCACAAACGCTTCAATTATTCTTGATTGTTCAGATAAATTTTTAGCTTTTCCGAAATTACTTTGTCCAAAACCAGGTCTGTCAATGGCAATCATTCGGTACTTTTTTAAGAGCAGACTGTCTCTAAGAAAATCCTTAAACGAACCGCCCCAACTGCCCGGCGAACCATGTACAAAAAACAGTATTTGACTATCCTTATTCCCCGTTTCTACATAATGTATTTTAGTTCCTTCAATAAGAACAGTACTGTCTTTGAAAGCTATCTTATTGTTGTCAAAAAACAATTTAACTTCTTCGTGTTTCATCCGAAAACTTGCGCAGGATTGGCAAAGTAAAATATAACCAACAACAAACAAACCTATCAATGATTTTATTTTGTTGTTTTTGATATAATTCAACATTTCTCTGCGCTTTTTTTATTTTCAAGGAATATAATCGCCATATCAAATGCAATATACCACAGAAATTCAAATTTAAACAATTTTGGAAAGGCAAATATTGTATCATGATTGTCACCTCTCCCTTTAAATTCAAAAAGTTGCAAAAAACCAGCTACTATCACAATCTCATACTAAACAGGTAGCTTAGCAAGGGCAGAATACTCCGTCGTATTTATTTTCGCCTTTAAATCATTCAACAAACTATACAATCCAAAAAAGGTACGGTTCATGTAGAGCAGGTGTTTAGAGCCACGGTTGCCATTCATTTTTCGCAGGCGTTTGTCTTGCGTTAACTCTTCACCCAAGGATGCTATGGAAGCAAAAAATTGCGGGTTCGAAAAGTCAAATTCGGTTTGGTGAAACGGTTTTGTAAATAAGCTCAATAATTTGTGAAATAGATCCACAAAATAATCAATATCTGCTTGTGCATCGTCTGTCCTAATAATTTCCAACTCATACATTTTTTCTAAAAAAAGCGCGGGGTTGTTTATCGAAATTGGATCTAACAAGGCAAAGTAGGGTGTGTAAAAATCAAGTGGAATTACCTTCACACAACCAAAGTCTATCGGAATAAGATTAGCATCGTTGTCTACTAAAAAATTACCTGGGTGTGGATCGGCATGCACCTGCCTTAATTCATGTATTTGAAACATATAAAAATTCCATAAAGCTCGTCCAATTTTATTGGCCAAAATTTTATCGGTATTATGGCTTGTAAATTCGGCCAAATGCTCGCCTTCCATCCAATCCATGGTTAATATTTTTTGCGAGGATAATGCTGGATAATATTGTGGAAATCGCAAACCCTTAATGTGGGCGCAAGCCTTCGAAATTTCAATGCTTTGTTTTAATTCCAACACATAGTCGGTTTCTTCCAACAGTTTGGTTTCAACTTCCTTAAAGTACCTATCAAAATCATTTCCTTTTAAATTAAATAGGCTAATAGCGAAAGGTTTCACCAAGGCTAAATCTGAACTTATACTCTCCGCAACACCCGGGTATTGGATTTTTACGGCAAGTTTTTTATGATCTTTTGTGGCAAGGTGAACCTGGCCTATGCTTGCTGCATTTGCTGCATCCGCTGAAAATTCATCGAATACATCTTCAGGGTATTTTCCCAAATATTTTTTAAATGTTTTTCTTACCAAAGGAGCCGATAATGCAGGTACAGAAAATTGCGCCAATGAAAATTTATCGACATAGGCTTGTGGCATCACACTCTTATCCATGCTCAGCATTTGCGCAACCTTTAAAGCACTGCCTTTTAATGTCTTTAATCCATCGTAAATATCCTCAGCATTGTTTTCATTCAATTTATCCTTGGTTAGCGAGGAGTTGACCAATTTTTCGCCGTAATATGCAACATAGTTAGCCCCTACCTTTAAGCCGGTTGTTAAAAGCTTTCCAGCACGTTCGATTTTCCCTGTAGGAATTTTATCTAATGTTTTCAATGCTTTGCGTTGTAAATCACTTGCTTTTCAATTCTTGGAAAAGAAATTTTCCAAAATCCACAATGTTTTCTAATGTTTTGGTTTGTAGCAAATCTACCATGGTATTCACAGATTTTTCTATGGCAATGTCTGTTTTTTCAAAACCGACGGATTTGTCTTCTAGCCAAAATTTTAACAAGAATAGGAATTGAATCCAAGCACCTTCGCTAAATACAGGTTTGGTAATTGTTTTAAACGCTTCGTTTGAATCATTTGCGGATACAATGCCTTTTACAAACTGTTTAAAGGTATCTTTAAACGCATTCAAGTCTTTTAAATTTTCCAATTGAGGTCTGTGCTGCTTTAACGAAAAAACACAATAACTTCTGTTCAAATTCAAAATCTCAAATACCGTAAAGTAAAGCGTAAGTAGTTTGTTTTTATCGGTATAGCCTTGGTAAGCTTGGTCTTTTTCTATGATTTGTATGGCGTTTTTCAAAAATTGGTTCCACACTTCGGCATTGATCATTTCCAAAGAATTAAACTGCGCATAAAACACAGATTCTTCTAAATCATGTTGTTTGCAAAACAAATAAACATTTTTAGGTGCTTCATTCGTTTCTAAACAATGATTCATATACATTTCTAGAATCGATGCTTGACTCACTTTGGCTTGGGTTTTGGTTGTTTTTTTTGTGGTTGCCATGGTCTTAAAATTTGCTTAAAATATTATCTTGGAATTCAATTGCAATTTAACTCTATTTTTTGGGTTTATACCCTTCATTTTAATAAAGCTTATCGAATATATTAGGGTTTCTGTCAATGGCAATAGCCATAACCCTTTAAAATAAAAGGTTATGTTGTAGAAATTGGTAAATTTTTTCTGTATACCAAAAAATGTTTCACACTGGATGCACAGAGACCAGAAAGAGATTCACACAGGCTTAATCTCTGTGTAGCTCCTGTATTTTTCTCAGTGTATATCTGCGTAATAAATAGAATAGCGAATAAATTATGCAGAGCCAAAATCTTTTTGTGTACCAAAAAACGAATTGCAATAAAATTCCAAGATGTGGGCATGGCGTTGAAGGGCTAAACAGGAACTGTCTTTTTTTAGGTTTTGGCCATAATGTATATGTATTTTGCATTACACCAATATCCACAACATAACTAACTCAAACAATTAAACCGATGGCAGGAATCACACCCACAGCAATATCTTTTCATTTAGTGGGTAATAAATTGCCTGAATATGCTTTGACATCGCAGTTTGTCCGTGGTTTTAAAGCAACAATTCCTGCAAACAATAGATAATTGCTTTATCCACATTTCTGAACCAAAAACTTCAGTTCTATACATTTTCGTTCAATTCATCGCCCTTCTTCAAAACCTTGGGAGAAGGCACCTTGTGAGACATAAGTCCAACCATCATAATTAAAGATGTTAAAACAATCACTTGAATAATAAGCGATTTGTTTACCAAATCCGTCATTTGGCTTGCAGGAATGGTCAGAAAAAGCAAAATTGTAATTAAACCTCTTGGGGCAATAAAAAGAAGCGGCTTAAGCATCAGTTTAAACGATTCTAGTACTATAAAACGCAGCGTAAAAATTCCGACACAAATGCCGATAGCCCAAAATATAGTTTCCGTATTTAACAATTCTTTGGTCTCGATTAAATAACCAAATAGAAGAAAAAACAAAGCCCTGATTAAAAAAGCAATTTCCGTGGTAAGTTCTTTAAACTTATGAACTTCTCTTTTAAGCACATTGGGTCTCAATTTTTGAATAAATTCATTGGCTTTAAGTTCGTCTAGGTTGGCTAGAAAAATACCGAAAAGCAGAATAAAAATTAAACCCGGTAAATGGTATATTTTTGAAATGGAGAATATCATCACAATCATTAAAATGATAGGAATAAATTTTACAGGGTGCTTTATTTTCCCCATCAAAAACGCAAGGCCTAGGGTCGCTATAAAGGTTATGATTAGAATAATGACCAATTCCAATATAAAATGGCCGAAACTTTGACTGCCTATATTGTCATTCAAAGTAATAAAATTAAAAAATATTACCCCAAAAATATCTGATAAACTACTTTCATAGGTCACAAACTCTTTGTCATTTGAGCCTAGGTTTTGAGCACTGGGAATGGCAATAGCGCTGCTAATAACTGCAAAAGGGATGGCATTTGCGAGACCTACTTTGAAAGGAATATTGCCAAAAATTTGAAATGCGAATGCCAGTCCAAAACTCAAAAGCAACATGGGTATAATGGCAATAAGGGCGGTTTTGCCAATAAATGGCAATTTTGATCGATTCAGATCCAATTCCAATGAACCTTCAAGTACTATAAGAATTAGCCCAACGGTACCCAGAATCGGAAGTATAGGTGTTAAATCTGGCAAAAATATTTGAAAAGCGCTTGTACTTTTTTTAACAGCCCAACCTACCGTTAATAACAATATAACAGAAGGAATTTTTGTTTTGGACGAAGTTATATCAAACACATAAGCAAGAATTAGTAAAAAGCAAATGGTTATTATAATTGAAATTGTCATTATTGATATTTTTTTTAATTTGTTTTTGTGTATCCAATACCAGAACTATAGCGCATTTATCCAATGGCTATCGGACCAAAATTTCGCCTTGCAATCCACACCTACATTTTCCATCCATACTTAGGAATAAGATTCTGCTGGGTAAAATGGGGTGCTTTTGTGGATTTGGGTTATTCGTCGGCAAATATATAACCCCATTTTGGTCTTTGGGATAAAAATTCTGTTGCTATCTGCTTGGAGAATAAGAAAACTTGTTTTGCATTTTACCCCGTTTGTCTGGGAGATTTTGCAATCAAAGCCAATCTCAGCATAGAAATTAATACTTTAATTTTTAGAAAGTCTGACAATTTGCGGCAACAAGAGTTTGGGCGTTTACTACAAATGTTTCTGTGGAGAATTAATGTTTGATTAACCAAAATACGCCGCGGCGGTTGTCTCCATAGCATCACGCATAACGGCAGTTTGTCCAAAAACAAACATTTCCCATCAAATTGAAGAGATATATTTCCATTCTTAGGCAGCTTGTTTGAGGTTTTGTTTTGCAAGAATTACATTTTTTTGGTGCGGCATATAGCAAATATATACCTCTATTTTGGCACTTGAATTACAAGAAGTCAAAATGATTAAAGTTGTTATTATGCTTGTCCAACATTTCATTTTCTTCTCGTCTTTATTATGTTGTAAACAACCTGTCCCAAATTTATTATGGTATGTATCCAAATGATAAATAATAAATACAAAAACCAAGCTAACGCTGTCCCACCTTGCGATCTACCATAAAGACCATATAAAAAATATGAGCTGTACACAATATGAATAGATAGGTTTAAAAGTCCTGTCTTTATTTTATTTTTGCTTTTAACCGTTAAGATGAAAAGTACTATCCAATAACCGATAAAACTTAAAAGTAATATTTTTTCGTCTTCGTTCATTCTGTTGTTGTGTCGTCTGTTGCAATGACCGCATAACGTCAAGTCTTTGAAAAAAACTCTAGTGCCTTATCCACAAGACAAACCCTTATTATGGGTGTAAAAATACATATAAATGGGGAATAAAAAAGCGCTATTTGAGAAGCCAATGGAAATAACAGCATCTGCATATTTTGGAGTAACTATATCACCCATTTCGGTTTTCAACTGTAACAGTGATTTTAGTTTAAAAACTTTACAACTCGCGCTTCCCATTTGCAATACCTTTGCGCTGTGCAATTCTATTCCAGGCGGTTATTCCTAAATGAAATTAAGTCCAGTGATTTAGATTCTATTCATAAGCTGCATTCCAATCATCAAGTAGATTTATTTAATACTTTAGGGGTACCTTCGGGTATTAAAACAACGGAGAAATTATTGCAAAGCTGGGTAGCGGAACAATCCAATTTTCCAAAAACTAAAATGGTTTTTGCGATTACTATTGTCGCACAAAATGATTTTATCGGTTTATTGGGCATAAATATGGGCAAGCCTGGATACAATTCGGCAGAATTGTGGTTTAAAATAGACCCAGCTTGTTGGAACCAAGGTAATGCTACAGAAGCGGTACACAGAACTTTAAAATTGTGTTTTGAAGATTTAGAACTGCATAGAGTAGAGGCGGGATGTGCGGTTGAAAACATTGCCGCCTATAGGGTATTGGAAAAGTGCGGATTTTTGCGCGAAGCACATTGCCGAAAATTATTGCCCATAAGGGGCCAATGGCACGATAATTATGGATATGCAATACTTTCATCTGATTATTTCGAACAATTGAAACTTAAAACTTAAAGTACAAATACAATTTTATGGGAGTAAGCATCCGTAATGAAAGTAATGTAAGTGTTCTTCCCCTTGATTTTCCAATAGGTGATGTCGCTAACCCAAAGCTGGTTTGGAGCT
>Ga0105050_10008261_pt1 | contig 12072 bp, 14 predicted proteins | sample FRY01_FD_78088 | JGI IMG/M metagenome (GOLD analysis project Ga0105050, IMG submission 78088) | Freshwater microbial communities from Lake Fryxell liftoff mats and glacier meltwater in Antarctica - FRY-01 | ecosystem: Environmental > Aquatic > Freshwater > Ice > Glacier meltwater ... | reverse complement strand
TCTGGAGTCAGTATAGAAATTCCATTATTGGAGCTATCCTCAAATATTCCTAAGTTAGAATATACATAAGCAGTTACGTCACCCGCAGATGCATCCATCACATGGAAATTACCATCCGTATTATTCGTACCAATACCGATATCACCAGCAGCACTGAGAGACACCTTATCTGCATTTCCAATACGAAGCGCGATTGTCCCTCCTGACGGAGCATTAACCGCCGTGAATGTTACCCCATCAGACATAAGGGCATACGACGAGGTGGTCATTGTTGACGCCATTGAAATAGCACCATAGACACTAGCGACACTTAATTCACCTACCAGTACGTTAGATGCGCTTGGTTTAATATGTAGTGATGCAAAAGTTGGCGCATCGCCAATAGAAAGTGGCTGAGGAGCGAATAATTTAAAGTCCATTTATTCCCCTTTGCCCAATAAAAAAGCCGCCCCTACCCAGAGGCAAGAGCGGCAATAGAAAACTAACAATGTTGAAGATTAGTAAGAGCCGAGGATAATATCGCGATTATCAGCACAGAAGAACCCGAGTTCTTCCCAGCCGTAAACACCCTCTCTTTGCTGACGATGCATCGAGCGGTCTGGGAACATTTCCATAGCTTTCTTAACTGGCATGTAGAAGTTGCCACGAGTTAGGTCCATACCAACCACTAGTTCTACGTCACCCGAAGCAAGTGCTCCACCGATTTGATTAGTGTAGAAGTTCTGGTATTCTTGACCTTGACCCAATTCGTCGATATCATGCATATTAACAGAAAAGACACGATTTAGACTTGCGTCTTCGGCAACGTAGAGTTCTCGACGGGTTACTTCGTCAACTTGGTCGATACCCCAGTTTCGCATATCTTCCATAGCTTCTGGAGCTAGCCAGAGGTCGGTCAACTTACGTCTGTTGTTTGAGGCGGAATTGCCCCCACCGTTTCGGCGAACAATAAGTTTCATTAGGGAAACGAGTCGTTTGGTAAACTGGCCCACATTCGCATCAGTATCGTAAACTACAATGTTTCGGTCTGCACCGGCCATTAATAGTGTATGCCAACCGTCATCATTCTTCTTCTTGGTAAAGCCAAGTTCGAAAGCTTCCATTGCCTTTTCGATTTGACCAAACCTTGCATGTTCGGCAAACTTTAATGTCCAGTCGATTGAGTTACCGATTGTGTAGGTTGGAACCATTACATAGTCGGCCTCAATGTGTCGCTGAGGAATATATCCAAGGCGAGGAATTGTGTAGGCAACATGGTCCTTTTCAGTACCTGGAGCTAAGAAGCTCAGGTGATACTCAGGATAAGCATTAACGTCTAGGTCTTCGCGGGCGAAGATGTCGCTAATTATGTCTCCAACCAATACGCCTTCGCGCAAAGGTTCGACAAGGGCTTCTACAAGTTCATACTGAGCGGCCATAGCCATGTCTTCATTACCCACAGCACTTCTGTGTAGCAACTCTTTTAGTTTAGCGGGAATCTTCACGTTTATTCTCCTTGTTTGTTTAGTTAATTATACAGTTGGTTGAGGAAGACTTACACGGACCTTGCAATAGCCGTCCTCATCTTTGCTGGATAGGAACTGCCCAACAAGAGGAGTTACTAGCAAACCATGAGTAGCATCTTTGGTTGGGGTTAAAAGGCCGCTATGGTATAGGTAAGCTCTGCTACCCGCTACTGGAGTCGTGCCTGGGTAAACAGCGTTGGTAACAACTGTACCGTGATGAAGAAGGGCTACCTTACTACCCTTAATAACTTCATCCTTAAGCCAGTTAATGTGTTGACGAGACTGGTCAATATTAACCATGTCCTGTAGAAGCATACCAGCAGGAACTTTGCCCGAAGGGTATGCGGAAAGAGTTACTAGGGCTGCGGACTGGTCCAGTGCGGCACCAGAACCTACAGTACTAAAAACTGCTGTGTAGCCACGTTCGGCCACCTCGTTTAGCCAGAAATCAATGCAAGTTCCATCGTCAAGTATTTGACGGTCAGATTTGAGAGCCATTTCTATTTACTCCTGCTTGTTTTTAAGGAAATCTAAAATATTAATACACCTAACGACTTGTTTTGTTATAAACAACAGATACCCAATCTAGCAAAGTTGCATCTTGTGCAACATGGAACGACAGTTGTTAGTTGCGTAAAAATATAGTCTATTTTTCCAAATCGTTCACAATTATAATACACCTTAAAATTTACTTCTTTTTGCGGTTCTTAATTAAGAAGTCCTTAATCTCCTGCTTTTCAGCTTTGACTAATTCTTCTGTATTTTCTCCATCACTGGATAGGGCAGCCTCAGCCACCTCTTCAACTGTCGCCAAAACTTCTTTGCTCACTTCTTCTTCATTTGGCACTTCTTCAACCTTCATCACCTTTTCCACTTTGGCCAAAGCTACGATAGCTCCAAACTGTTCATCAGAGACATCTTTAAACTGAGTAAACAATGTTTCTGCTTCTGCCTTGGTTTTACCAGCTTCTACAAGCTGAGAAAGTCGAGCGGTCTTAACTATTTCGGCCTTGATAGCTTCGAGCTCTTTATTTAGTTCGGTCGCAACATCTTCGGAAGTCTTGCACTTGTCTGTTAGTTCTGTGACAGACTTGTTAAGGTCTTCTTTTTCTTTTGTTAAGGAGGCAACACTAGATTCTAGGTCAGCCTTAGCTTTTTCTAAAACGTCCTTATCAGCAGTTAGTTTAGTGATTTCGCTCTTTGTAGAAACCAACTCAGCTTCTACCTTTTCTACATTCTTATCAGTTTCACCGGCCATTGCTACCTCCGAAATTGTTACAGTTTTATTTAAATCTTCTAGTGAACTTAAAACGCCCTTGAATGGAGTGATATCACTGAAGATAATTGACTCCGCATTTGCGGGCCGTTCAACAATACCTTTACCTACAAACTTAATACCCCGCAAAACTCTTCCAATTTTTTTATTTTCGTAAACACCCTCTCCGCCGTAACACTTTAAGTACTTTGTTAGGAAAGAGGTTTTTTCATCTCGGGCAATTACGTATTCTGAATCTCCATCCAATACAGCGTAATCAAATCCGGATATCACACACTCCATAGACACGAAATATTTATTGTCGCCAATATCGGCGATTAAATCGTCCACCCTATTTCTTCGAGCATCATCTCGCCAATATTTATATAATACGGCCGAAGTTAAAAGGTGAATTTTACTTGGTAGGTCCTCATTACTAATATCTTCTGCCAAAAGATTTAAATCTTCGTCTACGGCAAAGTTATCAGTAATGTTACCAATAATATCAGATTCTATGTGGGCAAAGTTAAGTGGAGTATTTTTGGGAGTTTTTCTTGCGGCGAACATCTCACTGTTAATAAAAACGTCCTGATTGCCGTTCCAGCAAGATGTCGCCAATATCGTATATAATGGATGAAGTAATTCGTTGTCGCAAGACGGTAAAACAATTTGCTTATTTGCTAGAACCAATTTAGAAATGTCTTTATTATCAACACAGTTAATTGGGGAGCAATATGCAATCGTAGTATTCTTTAGGATTTTATCCTCTAGGCCACTATCTTTTTCGTCTTGAAAAATATGCATTTTATTCTCCGAATTGTTCTAAACCTTTTATACACCGAATTATAAACTTTTGGACTTTCGGCGATTCTTCAGGAAACCTAGAACATCTTCGTCTGACATTTGAGATAAAACAGCTTCCTTGCTTGCTTTAAGGGCAGCGGATAAGGATGTATACTTAGAAGCTTTTCCCTTTTGCTTATCATCAACAAGTGTTACAGAGAAACAATAGTCATCATCGTATGATTTGCTAACATAAAGTGAAGAAACATTTTCTAAAACTTCGCCGTCAACCTTAACCTGTAGACCGTTTTCGTCATTTTCCGTATCAACCATAACTTCTAGTGTAGCCATTATTCCCCCTGTAAAATTAAATAAATTTTTGAATGTAGTTCAGTAACTTCTTCTTTATCTATACCCCGTCCAAACTTTTCGGTACACGCAATGAACAACTTCTCTTTTAGGGCCCTAGCATTCTTGAACTTAGGGTTATCCATTGCTCCCAAAACCGAATTATCACTCACTTCCGAAAAAGGTTCGTGATTACACAAAACATCAAATCTCATATCTTCAAAAACGTCCAATTCTTTAGAATCAAATGTGTCAAAAGTTTTATTGAATTTGTTTTCGTATGCTGGAATCAAAATTTCAGAGATGCTTTCTTGGGCCGAATCTGCCCATTCAACCATACTAGCCTGTGGCGCTCCTGTACGTGGAACGACTCTTTTGGGGACGTTTTGCCCCATCTTTCTTTCCGAGGGGCCTTCCCTGTCCTGCGATTCCCTTAGGTTTGGATTCGGAGATTTTTAGATTCTTTTCTTCCATACCTCTTCTTAATTGGGCCGGAGCAATTTTGCCGTCTTTTGGGTCTTCTAATTCTAGCCCTATTTCGCCCGGAGTCACTTCTCCATTGTTCAAAAGAATCTTTTTGTATTCTGTAGAGCTTTCTGGATAGGGGCCCGTTAGTTCTTTTATCTTCCCCTTATCTACCATCTTATCGTCATCGGTCATTCTGCTAGTTTCCATCTCAAAATCTTCACCAAGCCTATTTGCTACTTGTTCCCTAGACATAATCTTTCGGTCGACAAGTTGGAGCAATAAAGCCTTTTCCGCCGTCTCATCACCCAGATTAATATGTTCAAAACTTAATCGTGGAAGTTCCTCAAATCCAGGAACCCCTCTCATTGCTAGACTAACTTGTTCGAATTCTTTTTCCCAGAACTCTATTAAGAGTCCCCTAGCATATTCTAGAAGTTTGATGAAAGTTTTAATGGAAACAAAGTTATTAGTAAACCCACCACCTCCGGCCGTCATAGTTTGAGGGAAACCGAAAGCAGCATAAACTGAACTAATAAAAAAGGCGTATTTTTCCGACCCTAAGAATTTATGTACCTCAGACTTGGATTCGATAAGCTTAATGTCGTCAGTCCAAATAAGGTCTAAACCACCGTAGGTCTTATTGGTAAGGAGGGCAGCCAATCTATCAATGGCCGCAGGGGTTGGAATAATTCCATCCTTTAAGCTACCCAAAGTCCACACCCTAATATTGCTAATCGCAGAATCCAGCGCGCTCACATCTGCCAATTTCATCTTTTCAATTACGTTGATATCACTCAGGACCGAATATGTAATAGGCTTGGCCCAAACCTTCCAGTCCTGCTTCTTGTAATAGAAAACCTGAATCTTATCATTGGGCAGAATAATGTATTTACTTTTTGTATTTTGAATTCTGTCTAAAATGTCTTGTGGGATTTCTGCTATGAGTTCTAGCTCTTCTTGGGTCTTACTTTTCTTTTTGAGCAGCTTTCTAATACTACTTGGAATAACTACTCCGTAACGAAACTTCCCAATAAATGGACAGAGTTCGCCCCCAATAACTTCTAGTGTTAAAGGATTAATAAAGTCATAACGAACAGGAATTTCTCTGACCTTTGGAGTTTCTACGTCAAGCTCTTCAAGGTCGGCCCCCATCGCCGTCATATATTTCTTGACAGAGGATGGTTTTAATTTTCCCGTACTTCTTTTAGAACACACCATACCCATACGAAACAAGCAGTTCAAAAACCTCTCAGAGCGTTCTGTCCCACGAACTTTCTTCCAAATCTTACGATAAAAGTTCTCAATCTTTTTATTTTTATGAACTGGCCTAATTCCCTGCATAGGAAATGTGGACATAAGACTTATGATATAATAGACCAATCCAACCCTATCACAAACCTCATCACACATCGCCATAATTTCTTTTGGGTCAGTGGGAATTGCTTCTGACGGCCTGAAAAAATCGTAATTACTTCTAGTGAATTCGTTTCTAGCGGAGAGGCCGGTATCTATATTTACGAAACTTCGGCCCTGATAGCTCGCCTGGGCACTTCTTCCGAACATAAATCCTTCATCCTGGGCTTTAGCAAAAAGTGCGGCATCTTCCTCGTTATTTATATTATAGAAATGTTTTTGTTCCATATTGTCCCCCTTATATATAATTACACCGATTTAGTTTCTTCGGATTGATGTCCCAAAATTGTCGCCAAACTCCCCAATCTTTCTCATAAATTCTTCTGGACCCACATACATCTGACCAGTTACGTTACCTCTGGCCTGACTAGCGAATTTGCCCATACAATTATAGGGGGCCGGAGCGTCTGTTCGGTGAATAGAGCGAGCTATCATGTTCGCTATAACAAGGGCCGAATATCTATCTTTTCTTTGCCTGCCCTTTCTTGAATTGGGGAGCTTGATTTCGGGGGTATCCCAACGGTCCCTTCCCGTTGCAGTCTGAGTAACCACAATGGTACTTAATTCCTCTTTAAGCTCCTCAATTTCCCAAACCACATCTTCTAAAGTGTCGTATCTCCTATCGTGAATATTATCTTCTTCAAAAGCTATTCCTAGACTTATACTATCAACAAAAGGAAACAGAAACACCTTATCTTCCATATCTTTCCTAAGCCCATGATTTGCCGTAGATGTCCACTCTTGATTAGCGAAGTTTACAAGCTCTAAAACGTGGTCACCAGATTTCCCATCACTATCTTTTGGCTTTGCTTTGTCAACCACTTCCCAAATTGGGACTTCACCATCTTCTAGTTTGGCCGAATCATGTAACGCTTCTGCGATAGCTCTGCCGCCCCCTTGACTATCACATCCGATTCGAACGGTAGGGAAAACCTTCATTAGGTTTCTAATTTTTCTGGCGCAGTAACCATAAAAATCGTCTTCTTTAACTGTGCCGGTTGTCTTGCGTTCGTTGAATTTTTGTCTTGTTGTGGACCACCCATGAATTATTCTAGTGTGGTCTGAGTGCAACTCTAAAACTATAATACTAAAATTATCCTGTTCGGAGGCGGGGTCAACACCAATAACATACCTTGACTTTTTATCTCCGTAGAGCGTTGCCGTGAAAGAAACTAGGCCGCTTGGTAAGGAGATTGGTTGCGTTGTAACACAGGATTCTATGAGACTCATTTTGAAAAAGCCGTTAGAATCTGAAGAAAAAACTGTTTCATATTCATGTAAAAAGTTTACACTGCTAATTGTCGCTTTTAGTTTTGATACTTGTTTAACGTCCAAATAGTTATCCGGCAAAAGTCTGTGCGGTATTCGAATTATGCAAAAATCTCTATAATCAAAATTTTCTGGAATCTCCCCATCAAATATCTCATTAAGTTTCTTGGGGTCTCCACCACTAAGGATTATTTCTCTGTGCTTTTTCCAGTATCCGTAGAAGTGGTTAAATTGATAGGTTGTAGTGCCAGATAAAACCGTCTGATTTCCCATTCCGGCATCAAACGGATTTATTTCTCCCTCGTGGATAATTCCCCTTTTTAATAAATATTTATATTTTGCAGTGGCCTTAACCATCTCAATGGGAGAAGCGTTAACAATACTGAAACCTCCGACTACCACCTCAAAAATATCCGGCTGAATAGAAGCAATTTCGTCTCCCAATGTGTGAGTTGCTCGAAGACCTCTAATCTTACTACCGTCCCCTATGGGTATCGCGATAATTATTGATTTTCCTATATAACAAGAATGCTTATCGTTCTCTCTTTTAATTAGACTTTCTGAGGTTGCGTTACCAAGAATATTTCTAAACATATGACCATCTCTAATAATTTTTTCAATATACTCAAAAATAATTTTGGACTGTCTGAAACCTGCTCCGACTATAACAACCCTGGCACCTTGGGTGAATGTGGCCCTTAATACCGCATATAGTGCCAGCAAGAACGACTTACTAGCGCCACGACTACCGATTAGAATTGGAAATTTTCTGTGCCACAGTTCCCACAAAATCGCCTGCTGAAAAGGATGTAACTCTATGCCAAAAAATAACTTGCACGTCAAAAAGAAGTTCTCAGGCTTCCTTAAAATGTTTAACATATGTAAGTGAGGATTATTATCATCATAAACAGTATTAACAGCAAGCGGCCTCTCTAAGTCCGTTAAATCTAATTCATCAGGATTCAACCACGCTAACTCAAGTTCCCTTTTAAGGTCCCCCAAGCCCGTAAAATCCATGCCCCCTTCATTTATCACGCCAGTACCTCATAAAAATTTGGTTAAGAATTGTGTGAGCATTATCTCTGCCCCCACCAAAAATCACTTGTATGTTTGGGTATTTCCTATAAATCTCTAGTGTTCGTTTCACAATATAGGGAGAACTAACTCTAAGTTTGGGCCACAGCTTTTTTGGTATTCCTGAGCCCTCTGGGAAATTCAGCATATCCTCGACCGAAAATTCCAGCAAAAGAAAAGGGAGCCCGTACTCATTTAAGCGTACAAGCTCCCTATCAAACCTGTCTTGATTTATATTTTGGGACCATTCGGCTAGATTTCTTTTTCTTTCTATCGAAAGCTTATCTTCATGGCCCACTATGCTATAATCGCCCGTCTTCAGGCCCGACAATACGAATCCAGAACAATAATTCGATTCGCTAAATATGTGGGGTTGTTTCTCTTTTGTGTCTATTACGATTTGGTACTTAGATTCCATATTCATCCAGTAGTTTATTTATTTTTGCTCTTGTAGGGCAAATCGCGTTTGAAAGAATGCCCGCATACTCCTCTTCTTTGTTCCACATCTTCTTGTGGCATTGGTAGCAGAGGGTTACTAAATTTGACAACTCATAACGAAGTTCTGGATAGTCGGCCCACCTCTTTATATGGTGAACCTGGAGTCTTCTTTTAGAGCCGCATAAAACACACTTAAATTTATCCCTAGACTTAGCTGCCCTTCTGCAGGCTTTATACTTAGGGTCATTAAAATCCCTAGTTTTATTTGGGCCACTCATGTTTTTCCCAATCAAATCTATAAAAGGGCCCATCACACTTTATGAATCCCGCCCCAATCAGTTCCTCTTCCGTATTGTTCATCATCACAAACTCAAACAAATAATTTCTTATAATATGGCTATAATAACATCGATATTCAGACTTGAGAACATGACCCATCATTATACCATCGTTCATTACCAGTACTCGACGGTTTTCCATAGCTTCATTTCCTTCCTGATGTTCCATCCAAGTTCCTTTAGTTTTATCTCGTCCTCAACACAAAGCCCCGAAGAAAGATGAATCAAAATTATGGGGCCGTTACCACGACCCTCTACGTATCCATATTTATCTAGTATTTTATAACTTTCTTGCCACTCATTGCTCATCCTTAAGTTAGGGTCTAAATCAATAGCCCGCTTGTTCTCCATTTATGTCGGCCCCTACCATGAGTTTTACTAGTTCTTTAAAGTTGGTTTTAGGGACCCATCCCAAAAGATTCCTCGCCTTAGTCGAATCGCACAATAGAAAATCTACTTCTGCGGGCCGAAGCATTTTAGGGTCCAATTCAACATGGTCTAAATAGTTCTTACCCACGATAGAAAAGGCGTCGTCAACAAAGTCCCTAACCGTATGAGCTTCTCCCGTGCCAAACACATATGTGTCGGACTCTTTTTGTTGGACGGCAAGATATGCCCCTCTCATCGATTCTTCGGCATAGGTCCAATCCCTATACGAACACAAATTCCCAAGTTTCAGCTTAGGGAAAGATGTTGAAAAATCTGATTTATGAAAATCGCCCACGTATTTTGTAATCTTCCTGGTAACAAATTCCTCCCCCCGACGACCACTCTCCATGTTAAAAAATATCGCCGATGTTGCATGTAGGTTATAAGCTCTTCTATAAAGTTCCGTCATGTAGTGGGCCGCTACCTTTGCTACGGAATATGGGGACTGAGGAGATAAGGGGGTGTGTTCATTTTGATACTTTAGGTCAAAGAACTCATCTCGTTCTCCCACATATTTATGAACAGAAAAGTTCCGCCCAAACATCTCAGAACTTGATGCTTGCAGAAACTTGCATTGGGGCCGTAGCTGCCTTATTGCCTCAAGACAGTTTAATGCTCCTTTACCCGTAATGTCAAATGTAGAAAGACACTCATCAAATGATGCCGCCACATAGCTTTGTCCGGCGAAATTATAAAATTCATCGGGCTGATATTTAGCTACGACAGAAAAGATAGAGGCCACATCCGTTACGTCCGCCCCAACTAATTCAAAGTTCTTATGGGCCAGAGCTTTCTTAAGTCGCCACTTATTTTCCGTAGACACTCTACGAGCTAAGCCTATGACCCTATAATCTAAAGCTAAAAGATGTTCGGCTAAATAAGAACAAACTTGGCCCGTGCACCCAGTAAGAACTGCCACCTTCATAAAACCCCTCCTAATAAAGAGAAACGAACTTCCCCTATATATTACTCATTTTCCTCGTTGTGCCGGTCCACACTTTCCTCATTTAAAATGGGCATATCGACCATTCCATCTGCATACTTGAATGGTGTGTAAAGTTTGTCTTTTTCTTTTTTAGCGGCCCTCTTAAAGATTGCTAGCAACTCGCCCTCTTCTGCCCTCTTATCTTCCTCTTCAAGCAACTTAAGCCACTCGAAGAAGTTGGTTTTGGCTTGTTCCTGAAGCTTGTATCTCTGCTCCCTTGTTCCCTTCAGGTCCTTCATGATTGAGTTTTTCTTCCCAACCAACATTTCGTATTCCCTGGTTCTTGACTGGCCCCCGTTATCTATGGCCGTAACCTGCTGAGTAACCTGCCCCATTTGCTCATTTATAGCATCCTCGGACTTACTCTTGTCGCCCTCGATTTTGTCTAGAAGCTTAAGTAGTCTTGCCTTCATTTGGGAGGCCAAGTTTCGCTCCTCTAAATTCCGGTTAATCAGAACTTCCGATTTGAGCAATTCAATTACGGCCAATTCTTCCGTAACCAAAACATCATTACCGAACTGCTTAACAATTCCCTTGTATAGACTCTCAATATATTTGAGTTCTCGCTCACTAAACTGGGCCTCTAGAAACTCCCAGTGAATACTTTTCCGTAAATGTGATGAAATTTCGTTATCGTCTTGCCCATCAGAAAGACCCGGAATTCTATTTCTTATTCTAAAGTCATGGACCGCATCCAAGCGGCGATTCAGTTCTTCGGCCATTGCCGTATCTAAGGTTTTATGGGCATTGACCCTAATGTATTCTTTTTCCGTATCTGTTAGTCGGCCCTGCTTATTGGTCTCATTCCGCCCTTCGGCCCAGCCCCCCTTATTTGTGGGCTTTTCCGTTTCCCCCATATCTTCCCCCCTAGACTTGCCCATAAGAACTGCCCTCTATAATTTTCCCGATACCCTCAAAAAGCTTAGTTCTTCGGGCCTTGTTTAGTTTGACACCATCTAAAAATCGTAAGAAATCCCCCGCAAGTTCGGCCGGTAATTCGAGTCGGATAAGTTCGATTAGTTCGACCCTCCACGTCTTCTCATAAACCTGATTGTCCCCCCCTTCCAAGCTCACCAAACCGATATCAATTGGGTTAACAAATCTTTCCCTCTTCTGAAACTTAAGTAGCCACTTGGCCCATAAATCACAATCTGTCTTCTCATCATAGGCACTACATCCGTTGGGCAAAGCCCTATTAAAGAACGGGCAACTTTTGCATGGTGGCTCATAACGGGCATGTTTGTTCCTTTTTAAATTGTTGAGTCTGTTTCTTATGTGCACCCTTAAAAAGTTCTCAAGTTTTCTCTCGCCGTCGTATTTTTCTAAAGCTTCTATGGCCAGCAAAAAAGCCTCTTGCCTAATATCTTCTATCCCGTAAACCCCAAACTTGAACTTCCCACTAATCTGGGATATTATCAGGGTTATTACTTCCATTACTTGTTCTTCCGTCATGTTCTTCGGTATTTTCATTGGGACTTCTTTAGCTAAGGACTTTGAGTCATTTTGGTGGTTTCTCCTTATATAATAGCTTAATACACCTATAAATTAGGGGTCGGATGGGGGATGGGAGCTGGAGGTTGTATCGGAGTTGTATCGGGGGGTTGGTGGCTGTATGAGAGCTGGAGGTTGTATCGGAGGGTAGCTGGAGGTTGTATTGGGTGGTTGGTGGCTGTATGAGAGCTGGGAATTGTATCGGATGGGAGCTGGTTATACGTTGTATCGGATGGGGGCTGGTTGTTGTACGTTGTATGAGAGCTGGTAGTTGTA
>Ga0105050_10008259_pt1 | contig 12076 bp, 13 predicted proteins | sample FRY01_FD_78088 | JGI IMG/M metagenome (GOLD analysis project Ga0105050, IMG submission 78088) | Freshwater microbial communities from Lake Fryxell liftoff mats and glacier meltwater in Antarctica - FRY-01 | ecosystem: Environmental > Aquatic > Freshwater > Ice > Glacier meltwater ... | reverse complement strand
TTGTCCACTTGCTTTTAAGTCCACTATTACTAATCCCCCCAATCAACATTTTTACTAATTTTTTATCTAAATAATAAGATGGGACTTTATTAACTTCTAAAAACCTAAGACATAACTCAAAATCGCCTCCAATTTTAAAAGTGTCATCGTAGCCTCCTAGGCGATTATATACATCTTTTTTGCAATAAAATGTGGGATGAGCTGGCATCCATGCCTTTTTAACTAATCCTTTCTCATAAGGTCTTGAAATCCAATTTCGTATTACTTTTCTATTTTCATTTATATAGTCCAAATTTCCGTAAACAATATCAGTTTCATTTTGAGTAAAAGCATTTACAATTTCTTGCACTGAGTTGTCATTATATAAAGTATCATCTGCATTTAAAAACCCAATAACATCTCCTGTTGCAAGTTTTAGTCCTTTATTAAAAGCGTCATATACTCCTTTGTCTGGCTCAGATATAAGTTTAGATACATGTGAGAATGATTTACAAATATCTAAGGTTTTGTCTTTAGACCCTCCATCAATAATAATATGTTCAATTCTATCAAATGACTGAGATGCTACAGAACTAAGTGTTTTTTTAATTGTAGCCTCTGCATTGTAAGAAATTGTAATAATCGAAATTGTCATGCAAACTAAATTGTAGTATTTTTAATGAAAATATATATCCTTGAAAGAAATACAAATACACGCAACAAATATAAATGGTTTAGGAGCAATAAATGTTGCTAATGCAATTATTAAGACCCTTCTTTTAAATGATGATGTAATAATAAAAGGAATACACTCAAGTAAAGATATAACCAATACCTCAAAATCAACAATATTTTCACTTTATCAAAGATTTCTTCCAAATTACATATCAAGATTTATTGAAATAATTTTTTCAAGATTCATTTTTGAAAATATCCCTACACTCGTACTGGGTGATATTCCTCTCAGAGGGATAAACAATCAAATCCTATACGTACATCAAGCTAACCTTGTAAAGCCTAAAGTAAATCATTTTTCATCTAGTAGTTTAAAATATAGAATATTGAGATTTTTATTTAGTTATAACTTAAGCTATGTAAAGTCAATTATTGTTCAAACTGATTATATGAAAGAAAATTTAATTAAATCATATAAAAACTTGAATTGTCCTGTTTTAGTTTTACCCCTACCACCTATTAATATAAAACAAGATAACTGGGAGAATAAAATCGAAAAACAAATTAAACTTATATACCCAGCTAGTTTTTATCCTCATAAAAATCATGACTTTTTATACAGGCTTGAAAAACACACAAATAATTATGAAATATGGGTGACATTAGAAGATAAAGACTTTCAAAAATTTAAACATTTAAAGTTTGTTAAAAATTTGGGTTTACTTAGTCATAAGGAAGTAATTAGTAAATATAAAGAAGCTAATGCACTCGTAAATTTTTCAAATTTAGAAAGCTTCTGTTTACCATTGGTGGAATCAATTTATCTTAATATTCCAATTTTAACTATTGACAGAGATTACTCTAGGTGGATGTGTGAAGATTTTGCCTACTACTTTAAAGACACAAAAACATTTGAAAAAAGTTTAAATAATCTTGAAGGGGATCTTAAGGCTGACAAACTAAAACCTCTTTATAAAGCAAAAAATAAGTTTATATATGCTTGGAGTGATATAGCACGTAAAATCGAGGCTGAGCTTTAATCTAAATAACTATTAACTTGCTTATTGTCTTTTTGTTCTATAAAATCAATAGCAATATTTGATTTTAAAAATTGGTATTTTTCATCAGTAATATTATTTAAAATGTCAAATAATTCTTGCTGCCTGAATGGATTAAAAACATACCCATTAATATTATTTTCAATTAAATCTAAAGAACCGCAGTTTTTACTAATTATAACCGGCACCCCATTATATAATGCCTCTTCTACTACTAAGCCCCAGGGCTCACTATAACTAGGTAATATTAAAAAGTTGTTATTAGAAAAATATTTTGGAAGTTCATTATTGTTTATACTGCCTAAAAAATTAATGTTATTCTCTGAAATTGACTTAAGATTATCTTCATCTGGGCCTGTTCCAATTATAGTTAACTTATGATTGGGTAACATATTGAATACATTAATTAAAAAAATAAGATTTTTGACTTTTGATAATCTACCAACATATAGGAAATTGCCTTGATATTTTTCTAGAGGTTTTGTTTTTTGACTATAGTTAATTAAACCGACTCCTTTTGTTACAATGATTTCTCCTTTAAAATTTAAATTTTTGAGGAGTTTTACATGACTATTCCCTGAAGCATATACTTTTGAAACCTTTCTTAAAAATACTTTTTTAAGAAACCCTTTGATCCCTTTTGTCTTACTCTCAAGAACAGAAGATTCTAAAACTAGGGAGACCTTATTCTTATTCAAAAGCAATATCACCATCCAAAATTCAACAGTATCCCACCCTCCAATAATTACTTCTATAGGATTCTGTATTATGAGCTTTTTAGTTAATTTAAAGGAGCTTCTTATTTTATTTCTATTTTGAAAACTACCAGTGTTAATGAAACAATGATCAAAATTCATTTCGGTAGAAACAAAATCTGAAGATCTATTTTCAATTGTTTCATTACCCAAAAACCAAGCAGAAATATCCTTCCTTTTAGCTATTTCATTGTATAAATTAACTTTATAAAATGCAGGAAGAGGTGTTATGAAAATAGTCTTATCCATTATTTAAATATCTTTTAAAATTATTTAATGAATAAGTAATTAAAACTAAAATTGTGAGACTTATAGATAATTGGAGAAAATAATTTGATGCTACATAAAAAGCAATATTATTGGTATATGGGTGAATTAGAAAAATAAGCAGTGAATTGATGCCTAAATATTCTAAGGCTTTAAGATTAAATTTTAATTTGCTGAAGAGTATAAATAATAACAATGAAAGTGTACAAGTCCAAATAAGATTTATTAAAATGGACTCGAAATATTTAGTTGAAATATTTAACTCTGGAACGCCATAGACTAAGCTAATTAATAATAAGGGGATTAATAAAACAACCGCAATAGTTTTATTCGCCAAAACACCTTTATTCTTATAAAAATAATATCCTATAAAAATATATGGTGCTGAAATCAATCCATCATCAATTGCGAAAGGGAAATTGAAGTTATAGCCAATTAAAAAAGCTATTGCAATAAGTAATATATCTAATATCAAAAATCTAGAATATTTTAAAATTAAATAAATTATAGTTTTTCCAATGAAAAGAGCTGGCAAAAACCATAATACAAAAGCATATGTCCCAAGTAGCCTATCGTAATCCATGTAAATCAAAGCCCCTATAAAATCTTCAAACTTTAACTGTTCTCTATCTAGATAAAATCTTTTTAAGAATTCTATGATAAACCCTAGAGTTAAATAAATAAAGAATGGTTTGAATAGTCTTTTAAATGACTTAATGATTTCGCTTTTTAATTCATTGGTTGGATTTAAAAAAAATCCTGAAGCAATAAAAAAAAGAGGCATGTGAAATGAGTAAATAAGGCTGCTTAAAGGCGAAGAAATATGACCTAGTACCACTAAAATAACGGCAAATCCTTTTAAGCTATCAACCCAGTTAACTTTTGTCAAAATTTAAAAATTTTTAAAAAAAATTTTAAATAGTATTTGAAAATTGAATAAATATGAATAACTACCAGTAAAGGCTTACTTGCAACTTTATTTTTCAATTTTATTTTATGGTATTCTTTAAGAATCTCTAGTGTCTTTCCTTCTCCTAATCCGTCTGCCCTCCAATTAGAAACAACTAAGTCTTTTGTAATTACTTTTGGAAAATCATAAAATGCTCTAAGTAACAATTCATAGTCCATGCAATACTTGTTATTTAGATCAAACTCACCGTATTTAGCAAAAAACTCTTTGGGAATAAAAAGTCCTTGATGGGGTAAAGACATCATAAAAAGTAATGATTTTTTATTGAATCTATTTTTGATTTTGGTCTTATAAAGAAGATTTCCTTTGATATCAATTCTTTGAATATTGCCACATACAATTGGTTTATCACTCAAATCTATATTTGAAAAAAAATCAAGTATTGAAGTGTCACTAACAAAGCCATCACCATCACCTTGAAAATTAATGTAGTCTCCAGTGGCTAGCTTTAAACCTTTGTTAAAAGCATCGCTAATGCCTTTATCAGGTTCACTTATCCATTTAATTTTAGTAGAATTGAATCCTTTTATTATATCAATTGTTTTATCTGTACTGCCACCATCAATAATTATAAGCTCTAAATTTTCATCATTTTGGTATAAAATTGATTTTATTGTTCCTTTTAGGAATGTTTCGCCATTAAAAACTGCAATTATAATTGAAACCTTCATTATTAATTTAATTATAGACTAATATTTTGAAATTCTATTTCTTCATTAATCAACATATCAATAACTTCATAAAAAGATATATTATTTTCCCAATTTAACTCTTTTTTAGCCTTGGTATTATCCCCATAAATGTCTTGAATTTCATTTGGTCTAAAAAAATCTTTATTTGAAATTATTAATTTTTTTGAAATATCTAATTTTTCAAAAATATATTCTACAATGTCTTTAAGTAATATTGAAGCCCCTGAGCAAATAACATAGTCAGTAGGAGTATCTCTCTGCAAAATTCTCCATATAGCATCAACGTAAAATGGTGCATAACCAAAATCCCTTCTAACTGACAAATCTCCAACAATAAGTTTAGTGAGTTTATTCCTTTTAATTAATAGAGAATCTTTGATAACCTTTTTTATAAAAAAACCTTCAGCTCTTAGATGAGACTCGTGATTAAACAAAACTCCATTTGAACTAAATAAATTATAAGATTCTCTATAGGTTGACACCAAATGATGAGCTGCAAGTTTGGATACTCCGTAAGGACTAACTGGATTCATGGGAGTATTTAAAGTAATCGGCAATTTGTCTGCCTTTCCAAACATTTCACTGCTTGAAGCTTGATAAAATTTTGTTTGAGGGCTTATTGTCTTTATACTCTCTAGTAAATTTAAAACTGAAATTGTGTTGAACGTAAAAGTTTCAAAAGGTTGTTTATAAGAGACAGCTACTGAACTTTGTGCTGCTAAATTATATATTTCATCAGGATTATATTTAGAAATTACTGAGGATATAGCTTCTATATTAAGTAAATTAACTTTTTCGAATATTATTTGATCGGATATTTTTAAATACTCTAAATTTTTAAAAGGTAAAGAATTAGTATTTCTTATAAGACCAACAACCCTGTAGCCTTTTTTTAATAAAAGTTTGGCTAAATACGACCCATCTTGTCCGCTAATTCCTGTAATTATAGCTGTCTTCATCAAATAATACTTTGGTAAACTTTCTCTGATAATTGAGCTGTCTTTTTCCAAGAAAAAAACTTTAATCTTTTATACCCTTTTTCAATCATTGTAGCTCTCAATTCTTGACCCTTTAAAATGCCTAAAACTGCGGTTTCGATACTTTTTTCATCTAATGGATCAAAATAAACAGCAGCATCAGAGGCTATCTCAGATAAAGAGCTTGTGTTACTACAAATTAATGGACACCCACATGCAAAAGCTTCTAATACTGGGATTCCAAAACCTTCGTATAGTGAAGGAAAAACAAATGCTTTAGCATTTGAATATAAATAAGATAAAGTTTTGTCATCAATATTAAATTGAAGCAGTTGATTTTCTAAATTATTTTGATAAATAAATAAATTTTCTTGATCATTAAATTTTCCTCCTCCTGCACAAACTAAATGAAGATTAGTATCAGATTTTAAGATTTCAGTTACAGAAGATAAAAAATTCATGAAATTCTTATATCCATCTCTAGCTCCAACAAATAAGATATATTTTTTTGGTAATTTAATTTTAATATATGTTTCGCTATTTAATTGTAATGAATTTGCTAAGTATACGACTTCAATTTTTGATGGGTTTACATCATAAATATCTATTAAATCTTTTTTAGTGCTTTCTGAAATTGCAATTATTTTGGAAGCCTTATTTACCAGTATTTTTTTGTTTTTACTGGTTTTATCAAATTCTGCAAATTTATCTGGAAATTTTTCATGAATCATATCATAGACGGTTAAAACAAATTTTTTATTTCCTAAATATTTTAAAAAATAGGGATCATAATATGTAGGATGAAATACATCAAAATTTTTCTTTTTTAGTACATATATTGAATATATCTTGTTTACAAAATATATGAATCTAATCTTACCTTTGAAACTAGCCTTTTTAAAAAAACTATAGAAACTTATTGATTTTTGAGATAGATAAAAATTATTTGAAATCTTTACAGAAAACTCAGTTTGAATATCTTTTTTGCTTTCTAAAATGACAGACAATTCATTGAAATATCTAGATATTCCTCCAAATATTTGAATAGAAAAAATTTGATGGTCGTATAAAATTTTCATTTAATACTGTTTAAATTAATATGATCATCCCACATTTTAGATTTTAATCTCTTTTTAAATATATTGTGCAATCCAAACCTTGTTAACTTAGTGAAATTTAATTTAATTTTAGACAGCTTTTTATTAGAAAATATATGTAACCCTTTTAGATTATAATAATTTAGGTCGTATTTCTCAGATAAATATTCTAATGTTTTATGACTATAAAATGAAATATGCTGACCATGGTTGAATCCAAAATAATCCCAATTTTTATCAAAAGATGACAACACTGGTATTAGCTCAGTAGAAAAAATTATATTATTAGATATTTTCAACATTTTTTCTAATTCTTCTATAGGATTTATAAAATGTTCAAAACATTCGAATACTGTTATGGCTTCTATTGAATATTCACTATCATACTCAAATCCTTTTGAAAAAATATTTTTAGTATACTTGTCATCCCAATAAAAATCAAATCCAATATCTCTCATTAAGCGAGGAAAAACTCCATAACCAGAAGCGAAATCCAAAAAACTCCCTTTTACATTAAAAAAAAGAGAAATCAATATTGTAATTTTTTTTGAAAACAAAATATTCCTATGTAGGTATCCGGTATCTGAAATATTTATTGAGTTAGAATAGGCCTCGTTTATCCAGTAAGGTTCTTCTGTTTGAATAAATTCGCAATTTTCACATCTAAAAAAACTAATGTAATATTTATGCAAAACTTTTTCTTTGAAAATTAAATCACTCTTATTATTGCAAATTTTGCAATTCATTTTTTTGTTATTTAAGTTAAACTATTTCCTTGATAATTTTAGCAGGATTTCCTGCAACTATTACAAAAGGAGGGACGTCTTTAGTGACAACACTTCCTGCGGCTACAATAGATCCTTTTGAAATCGTGACTCCTTTTAAAATGATCGAATTAACACCAATCCAAACATCATCCTCTATAACTACAGGATTAATCTTCACATCATCCCAAGACTTATTTCCTATTAATAATTTATTAAGGTCTAATCTTCTTTCCAAATAGTTAATTGAATGTGAGTTATGATCAAAAATAGTTACTCCCCAAGATATAAGAACGTTAGATCCTATTGTAATACTCTCTGAACATGATAAAACCGACCCTCCTATAAATACGTTTTCACCTATGCTAATGCTAGAGTTTTCTTTTTCAAAAACCAATGAACAATCTATCAAACTATTGTCTCCTATTTTCAAATTAACATCTTTTTTGTGATTTATATTTATCTTTCTAAAATCAACTTGACTAGTTTTAGATATTAGAAAACGTTTTGAATATTTTAATTTTAAAAAAAAATTAATTATAGCAACTAAAGTAGTTTTCATAGATTATTATTTTTATGAATACTTTCAAGTGTATTGCGATCAAATATATCTACTGTACCTCCTTGAGTAAGGTTTATTATTTTACTTTTCGATTTATTTAAAATTTCATATTGAGCAAATATATTTGAAAGTGCCTCAAAAGAATGTTTATTAAAAGATTTATTATTTAAAACTCTTTTAATTTCGTCTTTCTGATGTATTGCTTTTTTATAAAACCTCATCTCTTTTTTATTAAGGAAAGGTTGATTGTGATCCATTCCTAAAAGATATATTTCGCTAAAGCCCATATAAATCGCTGCTATTATCGCATAAACACTACAAGTACTAGCTTTCCATATCATCTTACTAATGTCTAAATCTTTAGGGTCAGCCGCAAAATAATCATTCGCATCAATACCTGCAAAATACCAATTTATCTTTTGCTTTTTAAATATTTCATACTTATCAAAAATATACTTTATGTTACCCTTATATGCACTGAGTCCAAATAGCATATTTACTTGCTTAGGCATTTTAGATTCCATATCGCAAAACCACCTTTTCCACTCATTTTCAGTTTGTGGCAAATGTATAGGAGCTGTCATATAATATTTTGGCAAATCACCAGACATAATCTCAGCAAAATCTTCATGTACATAAAAATTATTAAGTGCAAGAACAATCTCATCCTTGAGAACCAATAAGTTTTCTTTTTTTATAGACGGCCCACTTCCTAAAATAAAACATCTTTTTCCTTTGTGTATATCTTTTAAATTATCATTTATGGATATAAACTCTTTAAACTTCAAGAACTTAATATAACTTCTTAACTTTAAGATCTTAATCAAAAGTATTGGAGGGATTAAGCTTTTTAAAAATTTGTTTGCCATATTACTGATTTTAAAAAAATGTTTCGATTACAATTTTTAACGCTCTTTTTCTAAATATTATTTAGATTTATTTTTTTGTCAATATCAAAATAAAAAAACCTCCTAACTAAAATAAAATATATCGCTGATGAAAAAACTGTTGAGTAACTGTAGAATAATATGTCCATATGATAAAAAACAAAAACACAGTTTAATAATAAATTTATAGCTAATACTATTGCTTGGTACTTTAAAAGAACAAAATGTAAATTATTGCTTATCATATAATATATATACATATTATTGATCGACAAAAACAATGATGAAATAACTAATGTAAAAAACAAAAGCTCAGTCTCGTAATATTTTTTTATCACTAATTCTAACACATAAGGATAGGCTACAATTGCAATAACTGAAACAAAAAAAACAAGAAGATATAATTTGATATTAGTCCTCTGAATGTTTCTCTTAATGTCTTTGTATTTTTCTTCTGCTACTTGAGTGTATAAAATTTGCCCATATGGTTCGCAAAATATCATAGCTATTAGCCATACGTTTAGTGCCAAACTAGATGAAAAACCATAAGCAGCAAGTTCCTCTACTGAATAAAACTCAGAAACAAACCATCTGTCTGAAGTTCGAAAAATAATATCTATCGCCCAAGCTAAATAAACAAAAAAACCTATTTTGTAAATTTTTAAAGTTTTTTCTTTAAACCTTTTAGAATCAATTCTAAGGGATTTAATGGGAACAATTAAAAAAGATATTAATAAAATAATAGTAGTAGCTATTAATTGTGCTGTGAATATTGATTCTAAACTTCTAAAAAAGTAAAAGAAACTTAAAACCAGACAAGGTTTTAAGATCTGTTCAAATGCTTTGATAATATTAGTTTTCTGAAATTCATGAATTGAATTCAGATAAATTTGAGCATTTTGAGTATATAATGAGAGAAAAAAATTAGCGCCTATTACAATTAAAGTTAATTTGTCTAAATCTATATCAAATAAGAAAAGGAAGAGTACCGCCGCAAATTGAATAAGATGTGAGACAACATTACTGTAAACAAATAATTCAACCTCGTTTTTATTTGGATTAGCAATATACTTTGGAAGTAAAATTACCGTGCCATGCATTGATCCCAGTTGCAACAAAGGCAACAAAGATAAAATCATTATTAAATAAATATATACTCCATATTCAGTTTCAGAAAGCGTCCTAGCAATGTAAACAAAAGATGAAAACCCTATAGCTTTTGAGACAAATGCTATAGATAAGTTTTGAAGAACAATTTTTCGCAATTTATTTAATTATATTTTTTTTAATCCTAACTTTTCTAAAATATTTCCAATTGTATTTCTTAAATAGTATGGATTTAATCTTAATAGGTGTAAAAGTTGTAGCCTTTTTAATTCTGTTTCAATTTTATTAGCCCAGATAGCTGTGTTTTGATTAGATATAGAAATTATTTTTTTTGGATTCCAATTTTTAGGCTTTTGAAGCAAAAATGTGCAACGTTCATCTCCATATATGACTTTAAAACCAAGTGAATTAAAAAAAACATTTAAATAATATTCATAATAGTTGAATGTATGTGCATTTTGAAAATACAATAATGGATTAAAATAAGATTTTTTGATATCAAAAATCCCAGGAACCTCAATTAATAAATATTTTTCATCATTTATGTATTCAGCTATTTCATTAATAAATTTAAGTGGTTCGTTAATGTGCTCTAAAACGTGTGATAAAATGATTAAATCTTGTGACTTTTTTGGTGTTTTTAATAAACTTATTTCTCCCTTATAAATATCTAACCCTTTACTAAGTCCAAATTTTAAATATTTCTCACCGAAATCACAGCCAGAAACCTTTTTCCCTTCCTTGTAAAATGGGTAAAGTATGCCGCCAGCTCCACATCCAATCTCAAAAACATTTAATATATCCTCTTTTTCTGTATGTGCTTCAACTAAAGCTTTGAATTTCATGCCATAAAGTTTTTGCTCCTCAAAAAAAGAAGCTGAAGCTAGTTCTTCCCCGTCATATATCTCTATACTCGTTATTATAAAATTTTGAAGTAGAATCATTATCTAATTTTTCACTTATTCTAATTAATCCACATTTTTTACAAAGCAAGTTCTTACAAGGAATACCGAATCTATCTTTATTTGAAATTGTAATATCTAATTGTAAATCTACATTACCGCAAAGGCATTTATTATTGATGTAATTATACTCTCCATCTGTTACTTTTTGATGAAAATTTTTGATTTGCTTTTTTTGTAAATCATTTAATTTCACGATAGAAATTTTGTCATTTTTCCAAATTTGGAATTTTATGAAATTATTTAACATGTTTATATGTATTAAGTAATAAGTTTATTCTAATAAATTTAATGTAATCTATATGCTTCTTAATTTTTAAGGAAATCCGACCTAAAAGAATTATATGTTAATTCAATTCCCTTTTTTAATTCAATACTTGGGCTATATCCTAATTTTATTAGCTTAGTAGAATCAAGTAATTTTCTGGGGGTGCCATTTGGTTTAGTTTCGTCCCATATAATTGACCCTTTATGGCTAATGATTTTTTGTATTATTTCAGCAAGTTCTTTTATTGAAACTTCTATGCCAGAACCCACATTGTATATTGAATCTTCTAATTTGTTCTCTAGAGCCAATATAATAGCTTTGGAAAGATCGTCTACATGTAAAAACTCCCTTTTTGGAGTGCCTGTGCCCCAGAGATTAACGTCCATATTATCTTCTTTTGCTTCATGAAACTTTCTAATCATTGCGGGTAAAACATGTGAGCTTTTCAAATCAAAATTATCTCCTGGTCCATACAAATTTGTAGGCATTAGTGATACATAATCTCTATTATATTGCTTTCTTAATGCCTCTATTAACTTTATTCCAGATATTTTAGCCAAAGCATACCATTGATTTGTTTCTTCTAAAGGGCCTGAAAGCAAGTATTCTTCTAAAAGTGGCTGTGAGGCCATTTTAGGGTAAATACATGAGCTTCCAAGAAATATAAATTTTTGAACATCTAGTTTGTGAGCGGCATTTATAAGGTTATTTTGAATTAGCATATTATCCATTAGAAATTCAAAAGGATATGTATTATTAGCAAATATCCCTCCAACTCTAGCCGCTGCATCAATAATTGCAAAAGGTTTTTCTTTGTCAATTAATTTAAAAACATCCATTTGATTTCTAAGGTCTAGTTCTTTTGATCCAAAGCCAATCAAATTTGTATAACCCTTAGATTTTAATGCTCTCCAGCAAGCTGAACCTACCATACCTTTATGGCCAGCTATATAAATTTTACAATTTTTATTTAAAACAGGACTACTCATAATAATTCATTGATTTATAACCCCCATCTTTTAAGTAAATCTCTTTTTTAAATAACTGAATATCTGA
>Ga0105050_10008256_pt1 | contig 12078 bp, 15 predicted proteins | sample FRY01_FD_78088 | JGI IMG/M metagenome (GOLD analysis project Ga0105050, IMG submission 78088) | Freshwater microbial communities from Lake Fryxell liftoff mats and glacier meltwater in Antarctica - FRY-01 | ecosystem: Environmental > Aquatic > Freshwater > Ice > Glacier meltwater ... | reverse complement strand
GCGTTGAACCAGTCAAGGGTGCGCGACACACCCACGCCAGGACCGGCAGCACCGCTACGCCAACGGGCCACCGTTGAGGGAACGTTGGGTTCTTGGGGTACGAAGGTTCCCACAACGTTCAACACGGCCAACGCTGCCAGCATGTACAGCGCTGTGCGCATACGCGACAGCCACCGCCAGCCCATGTGGGCCGCGTCGACAACAAAACCAACGGTCGAACTGCGGGTCCGTGGTGGCAAAGGCGGATTCATCTGCGGCGGTGGCAGGGATTCAGACATCTAACCGCCTTTCTGGCTGCACAGGTGCGCTACTCATCACAGTGGCGTTTCAAAGCCGGAGATGAGCGGTCGCAGTAACACCATAAGGGCATCCCAGGCGCCCGTGGCAATTGCCACGCCAACTGCTGCCAATAACGCACCGCCAACGATTTGGATGACGCGCGAGCGACGTTTCAAAAACTCTAAAGCGCCGCCCAGACGGTGGAACAGCAATCCAAACACGATGAACGGAGCTCCTAGCCCGACCGCGTATATGAAACCGAGCAACGCGCCGCGACCAGAAACGCCTTGGGTGACGTTGGCACTCAGCGTGAGAATGGCCCCGGCAGCAGGTCCTAAACACGGGGTCCAGCCCACGCCGAACACAAAACCCAGCGGCAGTGCTGACGCCACTCCAGCGTCAGGAAAACGCGCGAAGAGGCGCAGTTCGCGCATCAGGCTGCCGCGCATCATCAAGACGCCAAACACAACCACAAGGCTACCCATGGCAACTTGTGCGAACGTAGAGCGTTCCAGCAGGTTAAGTGTTCCGACCGCAAACCCGAGCATGGTGAACGGGATGGCAAAACCGAGCACAAACAGACTTGATCCAGCCAGCACTCGACTGCGCACCCGCACACCACCGCGTGTCAGTTCGTCTCCGGACAGTCCCGCCATGTACGCCAGATAGCCCGGAACTAGAGGAATCACACACGGCGAGGCGAATGATACGAATCCCGCGATGAAAGCAATGGCGGCAGCAACCAGCACATTCGCGTCAAACACGATTGCTTGGATCGTCTCAGCCACGGGCCACCTCAGAGGCGATGGCATCGGCCAGGCCGATGATTTCTGAGCGTCCGATTAAACCAAAGACACGGACTGCTACGCGCCCGTCACGATCGACAAAAATCGTTGTGGGGATAGTCCGTGGCCCCACCCCTTTCCACGCTGCGGCGTACGCATTGGCAGGGTCAAAAAGCGACGCATACGGCACGTCATACTCGCGTTTGTGTGCGATCGCGTTCGTTTCCGCGTCCTCAATATTCACACCCAAGAATGCGACTTCATCTGACGGAAGTGTCAGATATGCCGCATTAAGGTCTGGTTGTTCGACTCGACATGGCCCACACCATGACGCCCAGAAGTTCACCACAACCACGCGTCCAGAAAAATCCGCCAAAGACAGGTTGCTGTCTTCGCCAAGCACAGGAAAAGAGTCCATGGGGGCATCAGCGCGCAGTTCCGGATCGATGAGGCACAGTCCTGGACGAACCCCAGCGATACGGTCACAAGACGCTGATTGCGAACCTGCGCATGCCGTCAGCAGCACAGCTGCGCTCACCAGCAAGAACAGTCGTCGCACCCGCAGGCCTTTCACCTCAGTTGCCTGTCTTAGGGTACGAGGTGTTTCACGGGGTATGAACCGTTACTGCGCGATCGATACGGCCACCCGCTCGGGTTCAGTGACCTCAATGCTGCGCTGCCGTTTTTCCCGCATCTCCATACGGTCAAGTGAAAACAAGCTGAACATAAAGAACAGCAACGCTGCACCGGTCCATAGTGCAGACGGCAGCCACACGGCACCTTGGTCATAAAACGCATACCAGTAGGAGGTCTCTCCAACAGGCACGGGTTCAATGGGGACCCCGTCAGCATCAACATAGGTAGCGATAGCTTGGAACTCCCGAGTGGCTAAGCGCACACCGGTCACCGCATCATCAGCAAGCAGTACAGGTCCAACGCCCCGAGCCGTATAAAACGGTTGCGCCCGTCCAGCCGCATTCGCAGGCCTGAGGCGTTGCGCATCACGTTCGAATTGTTCGCGGCGGTTCACACCGATCTGTGCCACGTTGTTTTCATCTAAGGGCAAGAACTCGCCAAGCATTAACTGCGAAGCGGCGCCAGCTGAACCCGAAAGATTCGCAAACCGGGGGTTTGATTGAATTTCTTCTTCCGTCGCATCAGCGAGACCGACGTAGGCCTCTACCGAAGAGAATCCTGAAAGATCACCTGCCGTCGGGAAGAACGCTGCGCGGTCTGAACCTGCTTCGAAGGGATACCACTGTGGCTGATAGTCGACAGGCCGCTCGCCAGGCAGGTGGGTAACACCAAGACCTTGGGGAATACCTGGGCCACCCAAGGTCCAGAACACGCCGATCAAGAAAGCGAACCCAAAGAATGCGACGCCATAAATAGCTGCGCCTTTTTTTGCTCCGTAGTTTGACCACAGCAGCATGAATACTGACCCGCCCATGAACAACAGTCCAAGCGGGACAGCGAGTATCGCTGCGGGATGGTCAGCCGGGATTGCCTCTTCAACGGCAAGAAAAAGTTCGATCACGAGGCCACCTCCGACTGCGGATTTCCACCAATCTGGGCAAAACGTTCACCACCGACAATCTGAGCACCTTCAAGATGCCCCACAATCGAATCGATGGCGTCGTCAGAAAGCGATTGAGAGTAAGACGGCATAGGCGCTTTACCCGGCACATTACGACCGTTCACGATTGCTTGACGCGCTACCGCTCGTGCTTGGACCAGCGTGCCGTCGTCCTCACCTGACCAGCCGTAGCGTTCAAACACGTTCAATAGCTGCGGGCCGACATAGCCCTCAAGGCCCGCACCATGACAACGTGCACAGTTTGCGTCGTACAACTGTGCGCCGCTGCCAAAGGCTGTCGTTTGGGCAACCGGCAGCCGACCCGTCTGAACAGACAAGATGTACGCCACAATCTGGTTGATTTGGTTGTCGGAGTACAGACCACCCGATGCAACGCTAAAGGCCTGCATTGGGGTGCCATTACGACCGTGGATCAGGGTAAGTTCGATGAATTCGCGCACATCCGGCACGATTGCCGACTCCTGATAGCGCGCCACAATGTTGTCAAGCGCCGGTACCGGCCATGACGTTGAGATTGCCGGGTCAGGATGTGGTGCCGAACCGCCTCCTAAGTTCACGCCATGGCATGAGGCACATGCATTTTGATACAGCGCACGTCCTGAGGACACGTCAGAAGCGTAAAACTCGTCAACGGAGCGGTTAATACGTTCTGGCTCAATCAACCAGTACAACGGAATAAACAGCGCGGAGAAAACGGCCAGGGCGACACCCCATGCCATCGCCCGTTCCATCCCCCGACCCTCAAGTTCTTCATCCGAGTGGTACGGGCGCATAGCTAAAGGAATATCGGCATTGCGTTTAGGTCCGCTTCGCCGACCAGGACCGACCAAAAAATAGGCCAGCGCGAAGCCCGCAAGAGCAACAACCAGAATGACGATCGGAACCGAGGTACCAGAACTGGCTGCTTCGACCGCAAGGACAGGTGAAATCATCTACAGGTCTCCTAAATCACGCGTCGACACATGACGGGCCCTCACGCGGCTGCTCAAGTACATTCGCCGTTCGTGCGGGACCCGTAATTGGCTCGGAAAAATCGACTACAAACTGGCCGTCACCGTCAATCAGTGAACGGTAACGGTCGAGACCGCGGGCCGCGGGCCCACCGGTCCACTCGCCGTAACGGTTATACCGCGAACCGTGGCAAGGGCATTCGAACCACTGTGACGACTGACACCACGGCACGGCGCATCCAAGGTGGGGGCATGACTGCGAGTTCACAGCCATCAAGCCAAGCGCATCATCTAACACGGCGTGACGTCCACCGTAGGCACGCTGCGCAGCAGAGCTTGACGGATCCCACGTGAGGATCGAAATTCCGCCTTCAGGCACCCGGATGGGTGTTCGTGTCTGCAAAATCTGGTCGGCAAGCGAGCGGGCATCACCGAACGGCACTTCACCAAAGAGGCCCTCGCCTGGTCGGGGCCACAAGAAGCCCAATGCGGATAAGGCGAATCCGCCAAGGCCGGCAGAGACCGAACCGATCAGGCTGTAGCGCAGGAACGTGCGCCGCTCAACGGGGCGAGTGACGAACCCTGGTTTTTTCTCATCTGCCATACGTACGAACTCCTACATCACGCCGTGATTGGCGAGGACGATTGTTACAGCGTGAACCCAAGACCTTCAACCCATGGCCACACCCACTCGTAACCCGCACCACGCAGGAACGAACCGACAATCACCAGCAGGCCCCAGAAAGTGAGGAAGAAGGTGAAGGCAAGGTTCGCAACTTTGCGGTTCTCTGGCTTAGCTGACGGGTTTTTATCAACATACGGGATTGCCATAAGGCCAACGACAAATACGCCAGGCAACGTCACGCCGGCAACCATCGGGTGGAAGTAGCGCAGCAGTTCTTGCAAGCCCATGAAGTACCACGGCGCTTTGTTAATCGCTGGGACTTCGTTGGGGTTGGCCAACGAACCTAACGGCGCGTCGAGGAAAAATGATGCGATTAGCAGCACTGCCAGCGAAGCCAACACGGCGACGAATTCGACGAGCAACAGGTGCGGCCAGGTGTACACCTTGTCCATCTGTTTTGATTGGACTTGCTGAATACCTGCCGGTGGGACAAGCGCCAGCAGACGGTGCGTGTGTTCGCCCGATACGGGCACGCCCATAGATTCAGGTTCGCCTGTTTGGCCAAGCGATGCGGCGACCCGTGCCGAGCGTTGCTCTGGGGTTAAGCGACCGCCACCGTTTTCGCTCGCGTCGGTTGCTGTCGCTAGCGCAACGCCACCGCCCGTGCCAGCCTGCTCACGAAATGCGACCAGTTTGGCGGCTGCGTCATCAGCTGAACGCGGACCGATAGTGGCGCCGCTAGCAGCTTTGCTGGCACGCACACTGGCGGCTTTAGCTTTGGCGCGCGCGATGCGTTCGCTTTTACCTTCGCCGATTAGACGGTCGTACACCGTCTGGTCGATTTGAACTTCTTCGCTCATCGCCTGCCCTCTCCAACGCTGTTTGTACTCCGCGGCTTACAGCGGACCCGAGATCCCGCCGTCTTTACGGATCCGCCAGAAGTGCACGGCCAAGAAGATGACGGTGATGAACGGGATAAACAATACGTGCAACACATACCAGCGCAGCAGCGTGTTAGGCCCGATCTCAACATCACCCAACAAAACAAACTGCACCTGGTCACCAAACACCGGGGTGAAGCCCATCATGTTGGTACCAACCGTGACTGCCCATAGTGCCAGTTGGTCCCACGGCAACAAGTAGCCGGTGAAGGACAGCAGCAAGGTGAGTAGCAGCAGGATTACGCCAACCACCCAGTTGAACTCTCGTGGTGCTTTGTAGGCACCGTGGTAGAACACACGCGCCATGTGCAAGAACACGGTGAACACCATCGCATGTGCGCCCCAGCGGTGCAGGTTACGTACCAGCTGGCCGAAGGTGACAGATGCCGACAGGTCGCGCATGTTGAGGTAGGCGACCTCTGTGCCAGCACCTGCAGCCGGGGTGTAAAAGAACATTAAGAAGATGCCGGTGATGGTGAGCAAAATAAACATAAAGAAGCTCAAACCGCCCAGGCAGTACGTGTAGGTCAGTTTCAACCCGTGGCGCTTCACCTTCACTGGGTGAAGGTGATAAAGGACGTTATTCATCGCGGCCAACGCACGGTCACGTGACGTGTCGCGATAGCCCTTACGGTAAATCGATCCCGGACGGAAGATGGACTTCCAGATCACATTGTCCTGGACTTTGGTTTTTAAATCTTGCTTCGCCACAATAATCCCTCAGGGGTGAGAAATTCCCGACCTTACTCGCCTATACGACCCAACCACAGAGCATCTGATGGGCATCTTTCTACACAAATTGCGCACCGTGTGCATTCATTATCGTCGATGATGAACACAGCGTGTGACTGTTGCGCCAACGTTGTCAATTCAGGGCTGTCAGCACCGGCGATGATGTCCGGAGACATCATGTAAATACATTCCCACGGGCAGACATCTTCACACGCACGGCACAAAATGCACAGTTCGGCGGTTAAGCCGATGTGCCGCTTGGGTTTCACGCGTTCCTGTAACCACTGCGGGTCGACTTGCTGCACGGTGTAGTTGTCGAACATGAGCGGGTGTTCGCCCTTGTCTGTCTTTCCCATGTCCGGCCTCCTTTCCCTTGCGGCGTCTCATTTTGCTTGGTTGCGGTTACGTGCGTTTTATCGTTTGTTCGGGGCTTACTTGTAGCCGCCGGACTCAGGGCGTTCTTCGCCCGTTGCCAGTGTCTTTGGCAGGCTGCGCTGTACACGCAAACCAATCCATATGGTGATGACGATGCCACCCACCATCAAACCGCCAACGACACCTTCAGTGATGACGGCGTACAGGTTCGCTGCGATATCAATGCGGTAGTCGTCAGAAATGTCGATACCTGCTGAGGCGGGGATGATTGTGCCGGACAGCAGATCAATGTTGGACTGGGTGAACTGGATCCATCCGTGCGGGAACACGCCATGCAGCCACCACAGCAGGCTAGATGCGCCCATGACGCCCATCGTTGCTGAAACCCATTCGCGTTTTTGATACGTCAGTTTCGCGATCACCAGTGGAACAATGCCTAGGCCCACAAGCCATAACAATGTGATGGCGCCAGCAACGCACCCGCGTCCGATACCGGCAGGGGCGCCGAACTGATACAGCGCCCGAAACACATCCGGGAGCGTGGCAAAAAATGCACCAAACCACTCGCCCACAACTGGCCTCTCGTTCACAGTGACTACTAAGGTACCAACCGCCATGGGGCACAGACAAACGCTATGACATTTTTTCCTTGGCGCGACCACAACACCAGTCGGTGATTATGCGGTGGCCATTCATTCTGCGAGGTACGGGCCGTGATTGCCTGCGGCCCGGGCACGGTCAGCCAGGATGGCAGTAAACGTGGCGCCATACACATACAGCCGGCCGGCGAGATAAAAAAGCAGCAGGACACCGATGACACTTCCCAAAGCCCCATAAAGCACACTTGCCCGGGCTACTTGTGCCGATACGACGCTAGCTCCCAAAAATTTCAAAACAGTCCAGCCCGCTCCGGCCAAAACTGCTCCGGGCAGGCGTTGAGCGATCGTCAGCGGCGCCTGGGGAGCCAGTAAGACATAAGCCCCCAAAAACACGCTGATATCGAGCAGTAACGTCACGCTTAACGTAAGTGCCAGTCCTACGGCGTTAGGGACTATCTGTGCGCCAGCGGCAAAGATGGTGGCGCCGACAGTCGACGCAACACTTAACACGCCAAGGACAGCAAGCGCAGTGAGTTGACGTACCCGTCTACGGACACCCGACTCTAATGCGCCGCGAAATATGACGCGTGTGGCGGCACTGGCAATTGCCACTACCCGCAAGCCAGATATCAGCAGCAACACGGCCCCAACTAGGCCGATGCGGCCACGCTGGGCCACTACTTGAGCCAAAACTTCCGCGACTAACGTCTCTTCGCCGTCGCGTTCAAGCACCTGCTCAAAACCTGGAATCTGTTCCAATACGTAGCTGACAACACGTTCTTGGCGTGCCGGATCATCCAAAATAAAACCGGATACGGAGACCGCAAGAATGAGCAACGGGACGAGTGACAGGAACCCAAAAAACCCGATCGCAGCAGCAAACGCATCGCCTGCATCAGTGACATAACGCCGATGCGTGTCGCGAAGAATCTGCCAAATGTCGGTCGCAATTGAGGTGACCATGCGCTTAATGTCCCGTGTGTGCCGCAGTGTGATTCTGCGTTGCGACACGATCGTTAGCTGACTGATACTGCGCCAACAAGGTGGCGGCCATTGCGCGTCCAAGCGTGGTCGCGTCAACTGCACCGACCTCATGCGACGCCCGGTAAGGCCCGTAACCGGTCGACGTCATCAACAGCCCCAACAAAACTAGTCGTTCATCGCCGCTGGCTGTGAGCCGCGTCTCGGCATGGCCGGCCACAGCAAACACGGTATCTGGGCTGTCGCCTGTGACGTGGAACAGCAGTTCACGTTCAGCCGTTAACGCCGAACGGGCCGCAGTGTTATCAAGCCCGGCCACAGCCTTACGTGCGCGGGCATCATCGCGCCGACAAAACACTGACGCAAGGCCGCAGCCAACAGGGTGTAGAAGTTCGCCGTGTTCAAGCGGACGCACAACCAAGGCGGGTGCAGCGTGACTGTTGACACGCAGCCACGCGATAGGGGCGATAAGAGCGCTTGCTTCGCCGTGCATAACCGCGTTGAACGCTGCTTCACTGGAAACCACGGGCAAAACGGTGACGTCAGGTGCACGCTTGACCACCTGAACGCGTGTGGTTGGTGACACCACCAGGATGGTCGCAGTTTTGCTGCGCGCCACATCAGCTAACGACTCGCCTTGGCGTGTGACCAGCGCTTCACGCGGGTCTTGGCGTTCAAGCACAGCCGCGCGCACATACTGCTGATCAAGGCTGTGGGTGATGTCGCCGCCACCCACGACAAGAAGGTCAGCGTCGCTTGTGGCAAGGCTTGCTGCCGTTGCGGTGATAACCGTGCCGCCGGTTGCTGCCGCAACCGCCTCGGCACTGCGCTTCACCCACGGGTCATCTGTGCAGAGAATGCGTAGCGGCATACGCGCACCATCGGGGCTCATGAAACGGCCGCGTTGGCCCGCTGCGCGTAGAACGACAGGATTTGCAGTTCAGAGGAGAAATCAACCGTCCGGATCGACACCGACGGATCCACAGTGACATGGGTTGGTGCAAAGTTCAACAGGGCCGTAACGCCGGCGTCGCAGGCGGCTTGCGCGACGTCTTGGGCGACATGTGCTGGTACAGCGATGACAGCAATCTCAACGGAACGGTCGCGCACTATCTGGGCTAAGAGTGTGAAGGGTTCGACCCGTAGGTCTCCTACATGGGTGCCAATGACGGCCGGATCGCTGTCGACGATTGCGGTTAGAACAAACCCGCGTCGGGTGAACCCGTCGTAGCTTGCCAGCGCACGGCCAAGGTTGCCCGCGCCAATAATTACCACAGCACGTTCGGTGACAAGCCCAAGTACTAGAGCGATTTCGCGGGTGAGTTCATCCACCGCATAGCCAATCCCACGGGTGCCATGACTGCCAAGATAGGACAGGTCTTTACGGACTTTGGCTGAATTCACCCCGGCAGCGTTAGCCAGATCGTTGCTAGAAACAGTGGCGATGTTGCGTTGCGCCGCGGCATGCAGCGCCTGGAGGTACACCGGAAGTCGCGAGACAGTGACGGCGGGAATATGACGCGCGTCGCTCACAAGCGTCCTCGCTTTGGTGGGAAGTCGTTACGCCGCAGATCTGACAGCGGCTGTTGTGTCAGTAGGAGCCTACGCTCAAAAACGGTGGCGTGGTACGCGAGGTTAGTTCTGCTGCCGTAAAGCTGCCCGCACAGCCGCACGGACAACCCCGGGCTGAAGCTCACCTTCAGCGACCTCATTGCCGTCAACGCTGATCACCGGAATACGCAGCGCATAACGGGTTAAAAGCGCATCGGAACTGTCGATGTCGATCACTGTGACGGTGCACCCGCGGGCTTCACGCAAGACTATGGGTTTAGCTCTTAGACACAGTCCGCACCCCGCGCGTGTGTGCAGCACAACTGTGACTGCACGTCGCTTGCGGCGCCTCATGTGGTTACTACTGGCCGTGTGGTGCGAATAAAGCCGCCATACATCACAATCACACCGACTGTGAAAGCCACCGCATGGCCGACGGTGTCCCCAAGAAAAGACAGCACCCCACCGGCAGCAGCAATACCCACGCCGCCGGCAATCATCAGGTTGCCGCGGACCAAATGAGCGCGTGCGCTGCCTTCACCTGTACGCCCGCGAAACACCCAGCGGGCGATTGCCTCAGCAAAGCCGCCTTGGCGTGCATCAGCGAAAATGAGGCGGTTAGCGTCGCGGGTCGGTCGCCGCCACACCATGGCAGCCGAGGCGATCAAGGCTGCGATGATCACAACGACAGCGCCGACACTGTTACCCCCAACGGCGTAGCCGCGGACAACCGGTTGAAACAGTTCTGCGCCTTCTGGCAGTCCCATTATGGGTAGGGGAAACACGAATGTGGCGCGCAAGACAATGACGGTTGCAATCAGCGAGTAAGCGAGCAGAACTGCGGTGGCAGCCCAGGTAACAAACCGTCGATAGCCCACCAGCAAAATCGCCGCCCATACCAGTGAGAGCACAGCTGAAGGAATCCATAGTTCTGTCTCTTGGGCACGCAAGGTTGCGAGCAGAACAAACAAACCAACGACAGCTAAGACCGCGCCAGTGAGACGGGTGACAATTAACGAGCGCACATTGACAATGAGGCTGCCTAAAGCCAGCCATGGCACGTTTAGTACGCCCCCGAGCAGATAAAACAGGCGAAATTCGGTTTCAGTCCAGCCGCCGATGATGCCGGTGAACAGCGCCAATGAGGCACCACTAAACATGATCAGCGCTACTGCCCATACCAGTTGGGCCGGTTGGGTATGACCGCCGTTGACGTAGCGTCGCAACAGACTCACAGCGAAAACGCCGCCCACCACAGTTGCTGTGGCGGCCATGAGTTCAGCTAACACCTAGTCGTCCTTTACCGCCTGCGTTGGACGCTGACTACGCCGCGCGCAACCTCTAGTGTAAATCACGCGCAAGACGCTAGTTGCTGCGCGCGTGATTTAAACGCGGCTTAGGCTCGGCTGGCGGTTAATACGCGCAGCGCTTTGCCGTAGTGCAGCGCCGGCATCAGCCAGGGTTAATGCCCCCCGGACGATATGCACACGGTCTGAGGCGTAGGCGTTAAGGTCAAAGGTTGCGTTTATGACCATCACGATAAACGTCATATCAAGCGCCTCACTGGTGGCCTGCAGACGTGGGAGTAGATGCTCAACGGAAATGGCGACGCGTGGCAGGCGAAACACTGCGATGGCCGGCCGGAGTAAACCAATTTTCACAAGCGCACACACGTCGTCAGGTTCTGAGTGCACAATGATTGGTAGCGCCAGTGCTGCGCTTGCGTCATGCAGTACGCGTAGGCATTTGTCACGCGGGCGAGGCTGCGGGTCCGAGACTAAAACCGTGACTGCCGCAGGCGACTGGCCGGTGTCACCGACCATCTGTTGCAGTCGCACCCGATGGCGTGCCTGCGGGGTGGCGCGACCCGCTTCCCAAGCGTTCACAGAACTAAAGGTCACGCCCAAGTGACGCGCCAGTGCTTCTTGGGTGAACCCCTGGGTAGTTCTGATTTCTGCTACGAGTGACGCGAATGACTCTGACACCGTTATTCTTTCTTACGTGCCGTTTGCACGGGATGTGTTGAACCCAAACAAATATAGGCTAATTATAGTAGCCCTATATAGGTTTGTGCGCGCTTAATTACTCTATATTGCAATAAGGTTGCGCTCACACGCGTAGAAAGGAGCCTAAATGCGGCTAGGAACAACCATTGGGCTCACCGTTATTCTCATTGCCCTTACCGCTGCCACAGCCTTTCAGTTGTGGCAGGCCGCCAACTGACACAAAAGCTGCAACGGACGTTAAGTTATTTCGCCCGCAAGTTCCGCGGCACGGCTTGTCGCTGCAGCTACAGCAGCGTGCATCATCTGCCGAAAACCGGCGGCGTCCAGTGCTTGCAGTGCTGCCACTGTCGTTCCGCCCGGAGAACTCACCATGGCACGTAACTCGTGGGGTTCGCGACCTGACTGGCGCAGCATCATGCTGCTTCCAAACAGCGTCTCAATAGCAAGGGTACGGGCGGTGAGCGTGTCAAGCCCGGCGGCAACCGCAGCATCGATGAGCGCTTCGGCGAAAAGAAATACGTACGCCGGACCGGACCCTGACACCGCCGTCACCGCATCGAGTTGCTGTTCATCAACGACCACAACCGTGCCAACACTGGCAAAAATCGCTTCAGCAACAGTCATTGCCGCAGGTGTTGCACCGGACGCTGCGGTGAT
>Ga0105050_10008254_pt1 | contig 12081 bp, 16 predicted proteins | sample FRY01_FD_78088 | JGI IMG/M metagenome (GOLD analysis project Ga0105050, IMG submission 78088) | Freshwater microbial communities from Lake Fryxell liftoff mats and glacier meltwater in Antarctica - FRY-01 | ecosystem: Environmental > Aquatic > Freshwater > Ice > Glacier meltwater ... | reverse complement strand
GCTGGCTACTGGCGGTGACCTCGACTGGAGATCACTGATCGCAGTGGTTGTGGCCGCTGTCGCTCCTGTTGTCATCGGCTACCTGACTCACGCGGAGAAGGTTCCGCCCGGCGGCGAGCCTATCGTCTGATGCGGGTCATCCATGTGGATGAGTATTTCGATTCGGGTGATGAACTTGTACTGATTCCGTCAGGCGACTGGCACCTCGGAGCGATGGACACAGCCGAGGACAAGATCAGGGCTGACGTAAAGAAGTGGGCCGACCAAGAGAACACACGGTTCATCCTCATGGGTGACCTCATGGAGTGCATCGACTACCGGGACAAGCGGTTCTTCCCGAACGGGCTGCCAAGCCGTTATGCAGCAGCGCTGCTGGACTCGGACGGTGGAATCCCGTCCGAGTCAGTAGTCCATGCCTTGGAGATCCTCGAACCGCTCAAGGGCAAGAACAAGATTTGGGGGATTGCGACAGGGAACCACGAGCGGAAGTTGGAACTCACTCAGTCGCGTAACCTCACGGCCGAGGTGGCTCGGGAGATGGACATATCCCATAGGCAGTTGGGTTACTCGGGGTACATCCACGTCTCGTTCCGCCACAAGGGGATCGGGAAGACAGTCGCCTCTCTGGTCATCTCCGTTCATCATGGCTGGCAGACTGCGGGTCGCGCCGGGTCGGGGAACCTGATCAACGGGATGGAGCATGAACTGTCGTTCTCTAACGCCGACATCGTGCTACGTGGTCACTCTCATGCACCACGCGTGGGTCAGGTGATCCCGAGCGTGACGGTAAGCGGGAGAGGTCACATCAGGGAGTGGCCGCGCGTCGTCGCCAGCACCGGGACGTACAAGCGAGGGTCAGTAAAACAGGGTGCAGAGAACAGCCCTCACGATACGTATGAGACGTTCAAGGGGTTCCGAGGCCGGATGGATGGGTCGTTGGGTCCACCGCGTATAGTGATCCGCCCGCAGCGGATCAACGGCGGGAAGGGACTGGCAACAATCGAATACGAGGTGATCTTGTGACGGAAGAAGGGGAGGACCCTTGGCCGCTGATCGTGGCGCAACTGGACGGAGCATGGGACGAAGCGGTGACGCTGTTCAAGGCGTCACGCCACGGCTTCCTCCATGCGGCATACGCCCGGTATCAGATGGGGAACAAGGAGTACGCGGGGACGCCAGAGGACTGGAAGAACTGGCCGTTGTACCGCTTCGAGAACGAAGCGCATCAGGAGTTGGTTGACCTAGTGCTGTACATCGCCATGCGGCGGGTGCGGTTCGGGACAGGGCCGGACGGGGAGATGATTGTCTGATGTCGTCCGAGACAGAGAGTAGTGTGCCCGGTCCAACCAAGTGAATCCACAACCCGAACAGCCAAGGAACCGCATGGACATTAGAGAGTACGTGCCCGGTGACCAGCGTATGAAAGACCTCGGAGCGCAGGAGGTGGTCGCCGCATCAGTGGTGTTTGCCATCCGTCTCGTTGAGATCGTCCGAGAGAACATCGACTCGCTACCTGACGACATCGTTGCCGGACTTGGCGAAGCAGTAGATGCGTTCATGGCGGGGGCTGCTGAGTTCATGGACATGGACGCTCTTATGGAAGCGTTCGGAGAAAGGTGACGAAAGATGACACCTCCAAGAAACGCCGTGCAAAGACGCGACGGCGGAAGGTTCTATCCGTATCCACTACACGCCGAAGAGGGCGAGCAGAAGCAGTACCCATCGACCACCTCCGCCACTGGTATGTGGCCGAAGGGATGGGCGATGCCGTGGGCCTCGAAGATGGCAGCCGAGCGCGCCGTTGAGTTGTACAAGAGCGGTGCGCTGGCGGCACTCATGGAAGGGTCAGAGCAGCAGGCGTTGGACGCAATCAAGTCAGCGTTCCGTCACGTTCGTGACGATGCTGCCAATGCGGGGACGCTGGTCCACAATGCGTGGGAGTTGTACGTCAAGGACGGCATGACCGAATCGTCTCTCAACCGGGCGACGAAGGCTATGCCACCTCTGGCGGTGCAGATGTTCAACCACCTTCTCGCTATTAGCGACAAGTTCAACATGGAGTGGGAGCGGTCGGAGCAGACCGCATACAACCACGACCATGAGTACGCGGGGACGTTCGACGGCATCGTCAAGATGGACGCGCCGGACGGGAGGAAGCACCTGCTCGTTGACATCAAGACGAGCAAGTCCCCGACTCGTGAGGAGTACGCGGCTCAGTTGTCGTCGTACCGATGGGCAACACACATCATCAGGGACGACGGGACAGAGGAGCCGATGCCGCAGGTAGACGGGTGCGTGATCATTCACGTTCGCCCCGAGGGTGCGGCTGTGATCCCCGTGAACACGGATAGAGAAGTGTTCGAGGGGTTCCTCACCTGCTTGGCGATGCTCCGTGTTACCAAGAGTGATAAACAGTTGTTCTGGCCTCCGTTGCCAGAACCAAAGGACGAGGAGAAGTAAATGGCTATCAGTGACGCAGCACTCGCACAGATGCGGGCGCAAGCGAAGGCAGCAGGAGGCGGTGGCGTGTACGTGATCCTCGAAGATGAGGGCGAGTTCGTTGCCGGTGTCGTGACCGGCATCGAGACGGTTGAGACATCGTTCGGTGAGGTCGAGGAACTGATCCTCGCCGACGTACGCACCAACGGGGGGAGCATCGACGGCGAGCGTCGCCTGCGTCTGTCACGCACCGTGTTGAAGCGTGAGTTGGGATCAGAGGCAGAGAAGGGGCCGGTCAAGGTTGGCGAGACGGTCTTCGTGGAGTACCACGGCACGTCGATGTCAAAGGCTGGCCGCGAGTTCCATCGGTACAGCGTGATGAAGTGGACGGAAGCGCCGAAGGGTGATCCTACGGTCCAGATGAGCGGGACTGAGTTTCAGGACGCGTTGAAGAAGGACCTCGGCGCGGTTGTCGAAGAGGATAGCCTGCCCTTCTGATGCCTAAAGGATGGACACCAGAGGGGACGGCGACCTACCAACGTGGCGTCGCGTCCCTTCTGGAGTTCATCCATGAGCAGGAGCGCAGGGATTGTCTGGTCTGTCAAGGGGGGGGCAGCGTCTACGTTCTGTCGGAAGAGATGAACTCGTACATGCCCGTCCGGTGCCATGAGTGCTTCGGACGAGGAAGGAGAGATGGTGCCAAGCCTTGATGTTGTTGACTCGCTGATCGAGAAGCGTGACGCTCTGCTGAAACTTGTTGGCGGTGACACGCTCGCGGCCCCGGTGATGGTTGAGATGTTCGCAGACCTGATAGAGCACGTTCAAGACGAGCGTCGTCAGTGGGAACTGACGCTGACGCTCTTCACCGACGAGGAACTTGACTACGAGGATTGGCTCGGATGAACGATCAGATGTGGGGAATCGACATCTCACCGAACCGCATCGCTGTCGCTGTGTACGGGGGCAACCCCCGCCACCGATGGTCGGAGACTACGAACTTGAAGGACGGGAGGCAGTACACACGCATCCGTGACGCGCTGCGCTCCTGCGACGTGGCGAACGGCGAGCCAACGGACATCACCATCGAGAAGCCAGCGCTCCCGTTCATCAACGCGACGTTCATGGCAGGTGCGGTATGTGCGAGGTTGGAGGATGCTCTGTTCAATCTGTACCCGCACGCGATCATCAGATGGATGCAGCCGTCCGAGTGGCGTAAGATCGCCGGACTATCGGGACGCGCATCCAAGGAAGAAGTGATGTTCTATGCGGTGCAGAATGGGTACGACCCCGCCGACCAAGATCAGGCTGATGCCGGGGTAATCGCGCTTGCCGGATGGAACGAAATACAAGACGAGGAATAAGGGGACGAGATGGAAAGCGTGCAGGAGTGGGCGATCCGCTATGCGAAACGCGGGTGGTTCGTGATCCCACTGAACGGCATCAACGAGGACGGGACTTGCACCTGCGCCCGTGGTGAGGAATGTGACAGCGCTGGCAAGCACCCCTTCTGGATGGGGTGGCAAGACAGGGCCAGTAATGATCCGAAGGAGGTTGAGTTATGGTTCGACGATGTGACCCCACGGAATATCGGCGTTGTCTGTGGGCCTTCCGGACTGGTCGTTATCGACATAGATGGGCCAGAGGGGGAGGCCCTCTTGCGTCCACTCGTGGAGGCTGGCGTAGTACCAGCGTGCCCACAGGTACGTACCCGTAGGGGTAGGCACCTATACCTGCGAGGCACGTTGCCAGCAGCGAAACTCCACGGGCTTGACATCAAGAGCGGCAACGGGTTCGTCGTAGCGCCACCGTCCATGCGCGCAGACGGGGAGCAATACGAATGGGTGGCATGACGGACGACTACCTCGCCGCATGGGATGCGTTCGCAATCCCGTTCGATGCCGAGGTGCCACTGGTATCCGCTGACATCGTGCGCCTGATGTCGCTGGACAACCCGAAGGACCATGCGTCTCGTGAGCGTTCAGACGGAGAAGTCATTACATTTCCGGGACGCAACAACGCTCTGGCCTCTCTTGCTGGTTCGATGCGACGCCGTGGCATGATGCAGCCAGAGGTCGAGGCGGCGCTGCTCGCCATCAACATTGACCGAGTTGACCCCCCGCTTGACGTGTCCGACGTGCGTGCCATCGCTGCGTCAGTGTGTAGGTATGACGCTGGTGACCTTGCGTTGAAGAGGGTGGAGCGCGGGGCCGCGACTGAAGCGACCGAAGCATCCTTCATCACGCAAACCTTGAAGGAGATATGCGAACTCCCGAGTCAGGGATACCAACAGTTGCTTGGCCCGTTCGTTTACCGTGGCCTTCGTACGCTGGTTGGTGCTGCCACTGGCGAGGGCAAGACAACCTTTGTTATGTGGATGGTGAAAGCAATCATAGATGGGGACGCCTTCCTCGGGTACAAGGGCATCGGCCCTGACGAGGATGGGAAGAAGCCGATCATCCTGATCATCGACGCGGAGCAGTCCGTGCCCGACATCCAGCGGCTTGCTCTGGAGACAGGGATGGTCGGGTCGGAGCATGTTCACTACATATCTGTACCCGACGGGATGCACCTCGGGGACGGGACACCCGACTCAGTTCAGTTGGAGCAGATCATCGCGCTGCTGCGCCCCGACGTACTGATCGTTGACCCTGCGTACAAGGTCGCGTCGATCGACAGCAACAACGAGCGTGATGTCGTTGACCTCATGCGCCTGTTCGACAGGTGGCGCACAGAGTACGGCTTCGCCTTCGTGATGCCCGTGCATACGCGCAAGGGGGACAGCAAGGCGCAGGGTGGGAACCCCACGTTGGACGACATCTTCGGGAGCGGCGCGTTCTCTCGCGGAGCCGAGGTGATCCTTGGCATCCGTCAGTTGGAACCCGGTCTGTCACGCCTTTACATCTGGAAGCACAGGCCCGGTGAGTTGGACAAGGGCACGCACATCGACCTGACATTCGACAGGGATTCCGGCTTCACGAAGACGTACCATCAGTCGATGAAGACAACGCTGACGATGATCGAAGAGATGCTGGCCCGCGAACCGCAAGGACTCACCTTGAAGGAGATCGGGAAGCGCATGGACAAGTCAGAGGGTGCGATCAGGACGGTCGTATCGCGGGCTGGTGTGCGTATCGTGTCAGAGAAGGTACTCGGGTCGAACAAGTTGATCTACAAACTTGGGCACGCAGTTGCAGAATCCATGACCATCGACGACGAACAACTGAAGAAGTGGGAGGATCTCGTTGCCTGACACAGATGAACCGGGTGGCGAGGTCGTCCCCATTGGCAAGAGCAAGGCTGTCAAGAAGCGGGACAAGATCATGCCCGTTGCCAAGGTACGTGAGGCGCTGGTCATTACCTCTGCGTACGAGATGCGCTGCAATGGCGAGGACTTCGCCACGATTGCGAAGGCGTTGGACATCAAGGGGGGGTGGGTCGAGGCCCACCGCCTCATCGCCGCCCACTACGGGGAACTGGTCGCTGGTATCGACAAGGCCAAGATCCGCGAGGCCGAGGCCGGGCGTCTGATGGTGATGCGCGCTGCCATTGAGAGCGACGTGAAGCGCGGAGAGAAGTGGGCGCTGACCGCTGACATCAGTATGAGCCAGCACATCGCTAGCCTTATGGGATTGAACGACGCTGGTCCCGCCGGTAATCCTGCTGTTGCGGTGCAGATCAACGTCGCCCCTCCTTGGGACGCCAACGAGCCACCCCCGTACGTGGACGTCGAGGAGGGCTAGCAGGTAGAACGACGAAGGCCCGCCGGAATACTCTCAGCGGGCCTTCGTCTTGTACCGTAGTCGTCGATGCAGAGGCAGTACGGTCTACCCGGAAACACCCGCCCGGAGGTTCGCAAGCGGGGTACTGCGTCAGGAGTCGAACGACGGCTCCCAGTGGACGCTCCCTATCAAAGCGGCCACTTCGTAACCTCTCCATGCAGAGGGCGACGAGAAGGTCAGTCTACCACAGCAGCCTCCGCTCTAATCCGCTTCGTGACCTTGCCCCACGATTCGCCAGTGACCATGTGCCGCACCGTGGCCCGGCCCCACGTCGCTGCTCGTGGCGGGGTGTAGCCAGCAGTGTCCAGTTCCCTTGCGATGGTGGTCCAGCCATACCCGTCGTCCCGCAGGTCCGTGGCAAAGGCTACGGCAGCGGGGTCAACCTCGTGTGGCCTGCCGATATGCACGCCACGGCGTATCAGGACAGCCATAGCGTCGCTTGTGCGCTCGCTGATGATGCGCCGCTCGTACTCCGCCAGCATCCCCATCATGGTCTGCATCATCCAGCCAGCAGCCGTAGTCGGGTCTGCTTCGGGCAGGTCGCAGAGGAACACGGCCCACCCCTCCTTGTGCGAGGACTCCATCAGTTCCAGCCGCTCGGTCAGGCGGCGTGAGAGCCGGTCCCCCTTCGCGCATACGAGTACCGCCCCGCTGGTTTTACAGAGGTCGATCGCTGCGTTCAGACCGTCCCGCTTGTGCATGGGAACGATGAACCCGGAAACTACCTCAGTGAATACCGCTATTGTTGTCCATCCACGGATCGCTATCTCCTTGTCACACGTATGGAGTTGAGCGTCTAGCCCGTTGCGAGAGTCACCCTGTTCCTGCGTTGACACCCGGCGCAGGATCACCGCTTTGGTCGCCATCGTAGAGGCCGTACGCGACAAGTTCCTTGCACTCTGCGAGTAGAGCGGGGCCGGGGTCATATGCGTCACCGTTCTTTCCTTGTTTGGTTCGTTGTTCGAGGGTCATAGCCTGCCAACACTGGTTGCAGTGGTGCCCCTTGTTCCACGCCGACACCCGCCCCTTGCAACGAACGCAGTGGCGGATCACGCGGCCCCCGGTGTCGCGCACCACCTCATACTCCGTTCCCGCTACCTTCGCCCGCTTCGTCCTGTCCCTCTCGCGCCTCCACATGAGGGAGCAGTGTGGATTGCACCCGTTCTCGTCATCTCGTGATGCTCGGAACACTCCGCCGCACCACTTGCATGTACTCATAGTCATGTGCTTACCCCCCTTCGTGATAGATGGTAAAGAAACTCTTTAGAGATATTTATTCCCTTCGTGATAGATGGACGAATGTGATAGGGATAATCCAAAGCGGGTTCCGTCGATGAGGTACTCTTCGACGGAACCCGGTCTTGGACTTACCTACCCTTGTGTCACGCAGCAGCGTCTTTGAGGATACGAAAGATGTTCGGCGCTACTACGCCCGTCGCTCGGGAGATGTCCGAAACCGTGACCCCTGCGTCACGCGCTTCGAGCATCGACTCGTACCAGAGGGCACGAACCCGTGAGAGTTCGGCCTCCAACTCACGCTTGTGAGTGTGAAGCGTCACGATCTGCTGGATGTACGGGTTGCCCTCGTGTGAATCAGTCATTCTGTGTCCTCTCTTAGATGCGGTGCCCGTAGGCACCATTCGGGTTGATTGCCCAGCAGACCTGCTTGCCCAACTTGCCGTTGCGAATGACAGAACCTTCCTCCTCCAGCCGCTTCAACACCGTGCGAACCTGCGCCTTCGACATGCGACGGCCCTTGATGTGGACCACCCAATCGGTGAGCGAGTGAGCGACGTGAACCTTGCTGTCGATCATCAGGGTGGTTGACGGGGTGTGGGCGCTAGTCCGTGCCCCGAGCCACTTGGTGTAGCCCACTATCGCCTCAATCACCGCGCTGTCACCAGCGTATTGCGACCAACGGGAGGGCTGGTAGATCGACGTGTCCTCGGCGGGACGGACGCCATTCACCGGCTTCGGGTGGTTGTCCTTGTCGGGAACGTCTCCCGTGGACACGGCAGGCTCCGGCTCAACGACCGGCTCGGGTGGCGGAGGCGGCGGGTCGGGGCGGAGCGCCTCGACCGTGACTTCCGTGAACCCGTCTGAGTTGGTTTCCCCGAACACATAAGTAAGTTCGACCGCCTTCGGGATGTCCTCCCCGCTGGTGTCCTCGTCGTCCTCCACGGTCTTGGCGACGGCAGCCAGCATATCCCGCAGCATCGCCAGTGTCGGCGGGTCTTTCAGCGCATCCAATATGTCCTCTCGCAGTTGCGTTGTCACGTTGTTCTCCTTGTCTGTGTCCATCGTTGAATAGTTATCGAAGGTCGGCATCCCTATCGCCTCGCCTTCATCATCGCCTTGATCAAGTCACCAAGCACACGGGGCAGTTCCTCCAAGGTGTCAACCCTCGCGTTGTATTCGTGGTAGTTCGGGGCGGGGTGCATGACACCGATGCCCCCTGTCCTGATGCCGAGGGCGCGCGCCCCTTGGATGATCTTGGGCATCACGTACCTGCTGTTCGGTGCCCCGTCCGTAAGGACGACGATCATCTGCGACTCCGCCCTGCGGCGGGCACTTGCCGCAATCGCCCACGTCAACGCGAAGTCCTCGGCGGTACTCGCCCCGACCCCACGATGGCAGCAGTCCAGCAGTGACGAGAGGCGTTCACGGTTACGTGATCCGTCCCTACCAACGTCACGGACAGTGGCATCGAACGGAATGCCGACGTGAACTCCAGAACCGTAGGCACACATTGCAACGTCCAGCCCGTAGACGGTGTTCGCCGCCTCATACACGGACAGCCCGGCTCGTGCGATGTTCTGCCCGACCGGGCCGCCGACGCTGCCACTTGCGTCAAGACACAGGACCAGCGAATAGTCCAGCGATCCCTTCGCTCCACGCTTCTTGCGGAAGGTACGCATATCTCCGATGGCGAGGCGTGTTGCCTGACGGGGGTCGAACACCCCTGACTTCTTGCGAGTGGACCACCCTCCGTTTGCGTTGTCGGACAACACACGCTTCAAGGTCTTGACGACACGGGACTTGGTGTTATGGATAAGCGCCTCGTCCTTCGTGAGTGCAACGGTGCCCTCATCGCCTCTGTAGTACGGGATAGGCTTGCCCTCGATGATGTCGTCGTAGTAATCCGACGTGTCCGGCAGATCGTCGGCCTCCTTCTCAATGAGGTTGTCCCAATCTCCACGCGCAGAGTCGGGGCGGATCGTCCCCTCCCTCCACGAAGGGTCGGAGATCGTCTTGGCCTGCTTCTCTCCCGTCTCATCGTCGTCGTCCGTGTCCTCATCACCATCGTCGTCGCCATCCCCGGTGCCATCCTCCTTGTCCTCGTCTATCGGGTCGCCCTCCCCGCTGGTGGTGCCGCTACCGCTGGTGCCCTTCACCTCAACGGGAACCTCGTCAGCATCGGGGTCTTCGACGCCATCCACGGGATCGCCGTCCTCGTCGGGGTCCACCTTGGCGGTGGGCTTCCCGTAGGTGGGGTTGTCGGCGGTCGGCAGGTACGGGGCGATCAGTTCGTACATTGGCCGCAGCAAATCGCGCGCCGCCAATGTGCTGCCAGAGTTTGCCGCGCCGTCGAATGACGGACGGCACTCGTCGATCAGGTCGAACATCTCGGGGTGTGTGGTTGCGTGCTTGGAGAAAGCAGCACCCCCATTCCTGCATGACAACTCCGAGAACAACACGATGCACACCTGCCTCACGATGTCAGAGGTAGGCCACTGCGCCACGTTCGGGAGCAGCAGCCGCTCATTGTCATCCCTTCGCATGTTCGCAAAGGCAGGGACCACCGACTCCCCGATGTCCTCAATGCGTACGTCCTCCGCAAAGTTGAGCATCTGGTGGAACGGCTCAACGTGAGCCTTATCTTGGAGCCATTCGGGGTACTTGATCTCGTCCGTGTAGAGAACGTGCATAGCCTCGTGGATCAACGTCGAAAGCGCCTGACCACGGGTGATCTGCGTCCGGTGCCCCGTCTCGTCAGCCGTGAAGGACGACCAGCAAAGAACGATGGTCGTTGCGAGAACTTCCTCGCTAATCACGACGGACCATGCTCCCTCGTCGTTGTAACGCATGTCGATGCGACGCTTGCCGCCGACGATTGCCGACAGCGTTGACGCAAGTTCGCGCCGCGCAGCCCCGATGTCAGCCACCGAATGATGTCCCCCGATAAGAGGCTGGTTCCAACGTGATGGATCGTGAGACAAGGTTTCACCTGTCTCGTGGGCGGTGAGTACGAGTGACGTTGCCATGACTAGACCGCCTTCCCGTCGATCATAATGGCGACTTCGCCGTGGTCAAGTACGACAGACCCCATCAACGTGGAGCAGTCGCCCCCCGCCTTGGCAACGTAACGATCACGGCCGTCCAAGCAAGTGAACTGAACGTAATCGTCGTTGCTGTCCATCCCGTACCCTGTATCGGTCCAACTAAGCACGTTGAGCGGCGTGTACTCACCAGTCAGAGCGCTGCTCTCCGTCAGCGGGTTGCCGTCGTCGTCAACGGCGTACATGGACACGATGTTCAGCACCGACTGCTGCTCGTCCTTCGGAAACTTAGCCACAAGGCTGCGATCCGCAGCCTCGGCCCACGTAAAGAAGCCAGAGGACACCGACTGTGCCCACATGAGCAGCGACCTGAACCCGATGGGGTGCATGATCTCGGCGGCGGCACGGATCCTGCTGGCGATGGTTGCCATCGTCGTGGCTGCCCCGTTCGAGATCGTCGGGACACGCCCGACAAGCGCCTCGGCCTCGTCCATGATGGACGGGTAGTCGATGCGTGGTGTCCACGGCAGACGGTTCTCGAAGGCCGGGTCCAACTCGTTCGTCCCGATGTACTCGTCGGGAGGGTTGGCCGTTGCGATCACAACGAGGTCGCCCTTGTCCACCGTCTCGCCCGTCGGGAGCGTGAGCCGCTGCGTTGAGTCAAGTAGGCTCATCATGCACGCATACTCATTGACATCACGGATACGGTTGATCTCGTCAATGAGCAGCACCGTTGGCCTGCCATGCGACACACGTACTGCTCGTGCGATCTGCCGGTCCACCCACTCAACGGTCGGTGCCCCGGTCGTCTCGTGAGCGGCAGGCATCTGCGTCCCGACCATCGTGTCCTCATTAGAGCCGGGAGTGATGCTCACGATAACGAGGTTCCAGTTCAGCAACTTCGTGAGCCACTCAATGCTGGCCGTCTTGCCGCACCCCGTCGGGCCGAACACGATCGTGTTATGCCGCCCGAGCAGGGCGTACCCGATGTCCCGCAGGTACTTGTTCTGCCCCACGAGAGGGTGGGCACCGGGAGACTCACTGTCCGGGGTGCCCGTCTCCACCGGGATACGCATATCGGGGCGGCCCTTCTCGGCGAACACAACCTCGTCGGTTGCATAGTCGATGAACACTCCGCTCTGCGTGGTGGTCGCTGAATCCACCGGCTCACGAGAGAAGGCAACGTCGCTTCGTGATGCACGAGGCATGACGAAGTTCCACCCCCCCTCACTCGTGAGTGTGATAGTGAACGCAGGTTCGTTGTCAATGACTACGTTTGCGTTGCCGTCGCCGTCAGGGGCGAGGCTGATGGTACTGGTAGTTGGCACTTGTGTTTCCTTTCGTGAGAGATGAACCATACTGCACCGTCGGCGATAGACCGGCGGTATGGCCGGGGAGTATACAGACCCGGTACGGATTACCTAATGCCCTGCAAATGGGCACTTTCTGGCTGCTCTACTCCCCCCATTCGATTGTGTCGCTGCTGGTGTCCTGCTGGATGTCCCGCGCCATCACCGGCGCTGGCGGATCGTAACCGTGGCACGCTTTCGCGGCAATGGCGTGAGTAGAAATATGTCATCATC
>Ga0105050_10008253_pt1 | contig 12082 bp, 13 predicted proteins | sample FRY01_FD_78088 | JGI IMG/M metagenome (GOLD analysis project Ga0105050, IMG submission 78088) | Freshwater microbial communities from Lake Fryxell liftoff mats and glacier meltwater in Antarctica - FRY-01 | ecosystem: Environmental > Aquatic > Freshwater > Ice > Glacier meltwater ... | reverse complement strand
GAACGGGACACCGCGCCGCAAAACGATGTCTGGCCCGCCGATCCAGTGTCCAGACCTGTTGCCCGAACCGGACCTGTGGCGGCACGCGACACTGCTCCGCAGCCGACAGAGCCGGTGATGACCGGCGGCACCCTGTCACAATTGCTGCGCGCCAACCGACGGCACCTCGCCGCCCGCGCCGCCCGCATTGCCCCCCTCGCCCGGCGACTCAGCGCGCTGCGCGACCAGATGGCCCGCAGTCAGGGCTGAAACCGCACTTTCCTTTCCGCCTTCATCTTCCCCGGCACCGATCAAAGCTCCAGTGCAGAGCTTTCCAGTACAGAGAGGTCCGGTGCTTCGCCCAAAGGCGCAAGCCTGCAAGCAATAGCTGCGTCATAAAGAACAGAAGATGCCAATCAAGGTGCGCATGACTGGGCCAGCGTAACGCACCTGTCACAGGCAGGCAGGCGCGTCCCAATTTGTCTGCTGCCAGAACGGGCAACAAAGAGACGGGCACCCCCGGTTCCCCCAATGCCTCCTTTGCCCCCGGTTCTCCCGGTTCCCCCTCTGCCCCCAATGCCCCCAGCGCAGAAGTCCAGTGACATCCCCCCGCCCCGCCACAACCAAGCTACCCACCGCCGCCTGCACCGCTTCAGCGCAACATTCGCTTGACGCCCCCGCCCCGGCTGTCAAAAGGCGGACATGAGCACTGGTTTCCTCACCATCGACCTTGACGCGATTGCGGCCAACTGGCGCGCACTCGACGCCATGACCACTTGCGAAACCGGCGCTGTGGTCAAAGCGGACGGCTACGGGCTCGACGCGGGCCGGGTCGCGCGGGCGCTGGCGCGTTCAGGGGCAAGGCGGTTCTTCGTGGCCGTGGCCGAAGAGGGGGCCGCCGTGCGGCAGGCGCTCGGACCGGGACCGGAAATCTGCGTGTTTTCCGGGCATATGCGCGGCGACACCGACATGATCGCCGACCTCACGCTGACGCCAATGCTCAATTCGGTCGATCAACTCACGCGGCATTTCGAGGCGCTGCCGGGGCATCCGTTCGGCATCCAGCTTGATACCGGCATGAACCGGCTCGGCATGGAATGGGACGAATGGGCCGCCGTCGCCGCCGTGGCGCTGGCCGAACATCCGACACTGGTGATGAGCCATCTGGCCTGCGCAGACGAACCAGACCACCCGATGAACGCCTATCAGCTCGACATCTTCCACCAGATGACCGACGGGATCAGCACGCCGCGCTCATTGGCGGCGACCGGCGGGCTGCTGCTCGGGCCGGCCTATCACTTCGAGCTTACCCGCCCCGGCATCGGGCTTTACGGCGGCGCACCCTTTGCTGCGGCGCAAGGCGTGGTGACACTCGACCTGCCTGTCGTGCAGATCCGCGAATTGCAGATGCACGAGGTCGTGGGCTATGCCAACGCATGGCAGGCCACCCGGCCCTCACGGATTGCGACGCTTTCCACCGGCTATGCCGACGGGGTGCTGCGCGCCCTCTCCGGTCAGGCGACGCTCTGGTATGGCGATCAGCCCTGCCCGCTGATCGGGCGGGTCTCGATGGACCTGATCACCGTCGATATCACCGACCTCGGCGAAGTGCCCGAAGGGCTCACCCTGATCGGACCGCAGCAAGGGGTCGATGATCTGGCGGCTCAGGCCGGCACCATCGGCTACGAGATCCTCACCTCGCTCGGCCCCCGCTATTCCCGGCGCTATCACAGCACATGATGCGGGCGCTGGCTTCTCTCGGCGCAGCGGTTCTCGCCGGACTGGCCGGGCTTGGCCGGATCCTGATCTTCACCGGGCAGATGCTGACCCATCTGGCGCGGCCACCGTTTTATCCGCGCGAATTTGGTCAGGCGCTGATGCAGATCGGCTATAACTCGCTGCCCGTCGTCGGACTCACCGCGCTTTTCACCGGCGGCGCGCTGGCGCTGCAGATCTACGCGGGCGGCGCGCGGTTCAGCGCCGAGGCCGTGGTGCCGCAGATCGTTGCCATCGGCATGGTGCGCGAACTCGGGCCGGTTCTGGTTGGCCTGATGATCGCGGCGCGCGTCACCTCCTCGATTGCGGCCGAAATCGCCACGATGAAAGTCACCGAACAGATCGACGCGCTGGTCACACTCTCCACCCATCCGATGAAATACCTCACCCTGCCCCGCGTGCTGGCGGCCACTCTGGTCATGCCCGTGCTTGTCGGCGTCGGCGATATCATCGGCATCATGGGCGGCTATATCGTCGGCACCGAGAGGCTTGGCTTCAACGCCGCCACCTACCTCAAGAACACCGCTGATTTCCTCGAATTGCGTGACGTGATTTCCTCGCTCGCCAAGGGGGCTGTCTTCGGCTTCATCGCCGCACTCATGGGCTGCTACTACGGCATGACCTCCGAACGCGGCGCCATGGGTGTCGGGCGCGCCACCAAAGGCTCGGTCGTGGCCGCCGCTGTCCTTATCCTTGGGGCCAACCTCATCCTGACAGAAGCGTTCTTTTCGCTATGATCCGGCTCAGCCAAGTCACCAAATCCTTCGGCAGCAACCACGTCTTGCGCGGCGTCGACCTGCATGTGCCCAAGGGGCAGAGCATGGTGGTGATCGGCGGCTCCGGCACCGGCAAATCCGTGCTGATCAAATCCGTCCTCGGGCTGGTGACGCCCGACAGCGGCACCATCACTGTCGAGGGGCAGGACGTGACACAGGTGCCGCGCGACGCGTTCCTGTCGCGCTTTGGCATGTTGTTTCAGGGGGGTGCGCTCTTTGACAGCCTGCCGGTCTGGCAGAATGTCGCGTTCCGTCTGCTGCGCGGCAGCCTGCGACGGCCCAAGGCCGAAGCCCGCGCCATCGCACTCGAAAAACTGCGCCGGGTCGGGCTCGGCGCCGATGTGGCCGACAGGCTTCCCGCCGAACTCTCCGGCGGCATGCAAAAGCGTGTAGGCCTCGCCCGCGCCATCGCGGCAGAGCCCCAGATCATCTTTTTCGACGAACCGACCACCGGGCTCGACCCGATCATGTCCGGCGTCATCAACGCGCTGATCCGCGAGATCGTGACCGAGATGGGCGCCACGGCCGTCACGATCACGCATGACATGTCCTCAGTCCGCGCCATTGCCGACCAGGTGGCGATGATCCACGGCGGCAAGGTGCGCTGGACCGGCCCCATCGCCGATCTCGACCAGTCCGGCGATCCCTACCTCGACCAGTTCATTCACGGGCGCGCCGAAGGGCCGATCGAAACCCTGCGCTGACGACCGCCGAATCGTCTGCGGGCGGACATGGGACAATCGCAAAGGCGACTAAATCAAAGCGGTTTCAGCCTGCAGGCGAATGTCGTTGCTGCTTTGTGAACGATCACCCTAAACCTGCACACACTGTTCACGATTTGCAGACAGACCGCGCAACCTGTTTCAAACAAAGTATTTTTTCCTTCCAGCGCAGCAGCATCATCGCCTATTCATGCGATGTTAAGGTTTCGGGGTTCTGGGGGAACGAGTGGTGTCGGGGAATGTTGCCTATCTGCGCTTGACGCAGGTGTTTCAGGCCATCGCACTCATGATGCTCGGCTTTGCAGCCATCGGGGCGCTGTTGTTCACCATCCTCTCCGCCACCGGCAGCCTGCCATGGCTGACCTTTACCGCCTATTTCGGACCCTACTCCGTTCCGGGCGCGGGCATGGCCACCCAGATCGGCCTCACCGTGCTGCTGCTGGCATTGTTCTTCTTTGTCCCGATGAACAACCGGGTGCTGACACTGGAACGCAGCCACCGCAACTTCATGATTTCGATGCAGGATGTGGCGCGCGCCTATCACCTGTGCCACACCGCCGACCGGTCGGGCGTGTTCACGCTCTCCTCCGAATTCGATTCCGTGCGCGAAAGGCTGGCCTATCTGCGCGATCATCCCGACCTCGGGCATCTGGAATTCGACGTGCTGACGCTGGCCGCACAAATGAGCCAGCAGGCCCGCCACCTCGCCGATGTCTATTCCGACGAAAAACTCATACGCGCCCGCGCCTTTCTGGCCGAACGTCAGGCCGAAGCCGAGGCACAACAGGCCCGCATCGTCGAGGCGCTGCACGCCTGCCGTGACATCCGCAAATGGGCAGCCCAGATCGAGCTGGAAGAAAGCATCGTGGCCAGCCAGTTGTCACAACTCGACGAACAGTTGCAGGCAGCATTGCCCGCCTTGGGCTATTCCTTCGAAGGCTTCGAAGCGGATCAGGACAAGCGCGGCGACAATGTCGTGGCCCTCACCCAAAAACCCGCCGCTGAATAATCTTGCAAGGGGGCGCGCCGCGGCGCACATGCGGGCCCAACCTTGGGGTGCTGCATGTCACGCGCATTGAAACTGGCAAATCTTGCCTTGCTGATCCTCTTCCCCGTGTCGTGGTTCGCGCCGCTGCTGCGGGCGGGTCTGCTGCCGCTTTTCGGGCTCTCCGAAATCTCGGTCATCTCCGGCATGCAATCGCTGTGGGAAACTGACGTTCTGCTGGCCCTGCTCGTCACCGCACTGGCGCTCTTTGCACCGATGCTGAAAACCATCGGTGTCAGCCTGATCCATTTCCACCTGCTCGACCCGCGCCTGCTACCGACCCTCGGCTGGCTCGGCAAACTGGCCATGGCCGATGTCTTCCTGATCGCCCTCTATGTCGTGCTTGCCAAAGGCACCGGCTTCGGGCGGATCGAAACCGCTTGGGGCCTCTATCTCTTCACCGCCTGCATCCTCGGCTCGATCATCATCTCGACGCTGACCGCCCGCCACGTCAAACCCTGAATCTGTCGTTTCATGCTGGTGGCAAATACTCCCGCCGGAGGCCGGCAACCATGTGGTACACTCACCCTCAGACAGAACCCACATCAGGCATTGCCGACGCTCCCGGTATCAGCCAGAACCGGCACATGGCCAAGGATCCCAGTTTCACCTGCACCGCCTGCGGCGCGACCCATACCAAATGGTCCGGACGCTGCGATGCATGCGGCGCGTGGAATTCCATCACCGAAGAAGTGCCGCTCTCCAGCGGCCCGGCCTCCCGGACTTTGGGCGGGCGGCGCGGCACCGCCCTCACCCTCACTGATCTCGCCACGAAACAGGACGCACCGCCGCGCACCCAGTCCGGGGTCGAAGAGCTTGACCGCGTGCTCGGCGGCGGCCTTGTGGCGGCTTCCGCACTCCTCGTCGGCGGCGACCCCGGCATTGGCAAATCAACCTTGCTCCTCCAAGCCGCCGCCCGTTTCGCGCGCGGAGGGCTCAAGGTGATCTATGTGACGGGCGAGGAATCCACCGCGCAGGTGCAGATGCGCGCCCAGCGGCTTGGCCTCACGCAAAGCCCGGTGCATCTGGTGGCCGAAACCAACCTGCGCGACATCCTCACCACGCTCGAGGTGGAAAAACCCGACCTCGTCATCATCGATTCGATCCAGACCATGTGGGTCGATCACGTCGATTCCGCCCCCGGTTCCGTCAGTCAGGTGCGCGCCGCAGCACATGAGCTGACCACTTTCGCCAAAACCCGCGGGCTCGCCGTCGTGCTGGTCGGCCATGTGACCAAAGAAGGCACACTCGCCGGTCCGCGCGTCGTCGAACACATGGTCGATACCGTGCTCTATTTCGAGGGCGAACGCGGGCATCAGTTCCGCATCCTGCGCGCCGTGAAAAACCGCTTTGGCCCGTCTGATGAGATCGGCGTGTTCGAGATGACCGGCAAGGGGCTGGCCGAAGTGCGCAACCCCTCCGCGCTCTTTCTCTCCGAACGCGGCGCGCCCGCACCCGGCTCGGTCGTTTTCGCAGGCATCGAAGGGACACGGCCACTCCTGTGCGAGATTCAGGCGCTGGTGTCCCCCGCCCCCTCCGGTCAGGCGCGCCGCTCGGTCGTGGGCTGGGATGGCGGACGGCTGGCAATGATCATGGCGGTGCTGGAATCGCGCTGCGCCATCCCCTTCGCCGGGCTCGATGTCTATCTCAACGTCGCAGGCGGGCTGCGGATATCCGAACCCGCAGCCGACCTTGCCGTCGCCGCAGCGTTGGTTTCCGCCCGCGAAGGCGTGGCATTGTCGCCAGAATCCGTGATATTCGGCGAGATCAGCCTCTCTGGTGCGCTGCGTCCGGTGTCCCAAACCGAAAACCGGTTGAAAGAAGCGCAAAAACTTGGTTTCACCACGGCCATCCTGCCGCAGATGACCAAGCGCGGCATGACAACCGGACTGGCCTTGCGCGAAATGCAGGATCTGGCCGGTTTTGTGACATCGGTTTTCGGCGTGGATCAAAGGCAAGAAGGTTAAGGGACGATATGGAAGGTTTCACCATCATTGACGGCGTCGTCGCGGTCATCATCGTCCTGTCCGCCCTACTGGCCTATTCGCGCGGCCTCGTGCGCGAGGCGATGGCCATCGCCGGCTGGATCGGTGCCACCGTGCTGGCCTTCATCTTTGCCGATCAGGCCCAACCGCTGATCGCACAGATCCCGGTGCTGGGTGATTTCATCGGCGACAGCTGCGAACTCAGCATCATCGCCGCCTTTGCAGCGGTCTTTGCGGTGGCGCTAGTGATCTTCTCGATCTTCACGCCGCTGTTTTCCTCAATCGTGCAACGCTCGGCGCTCGGCGGGCTCGATCAGGGGCTCGGCTTCCTCTTTGGTGTGCTGCGTGGCATCCTGCTCGTGGCCGTGGCCTTCTTTCTCTATGACACGATCCTGACAGCCCAAGACATCGCCATGATCGACGACAGCCGGTCTGCCGCCGTCTTTGCGCAACTCACCGGCCAGATCGAAGAGCGCAACCCGGAGGCCGCTCTTGGCTGGATCACCACCCAATACGAACAACTCGTCGGTGAGTGTGGCACCCCCAACTGAGGCAGTTGCTGGATTGCGCATCACAGCTAAGTTTCCGGTCGTCGGTTGTATGATAGTTTCGTGACACCGCCCGTCACAGCGACTATGTGAAATCCGCAGCCACCCCGGATTCGGAGCCACCCGTTGTCCACACCCATGCCGCCCGCCCATCCCTTTGACGATGATAAACTGCGCGAGGAATGTGGCGTCTTTGGTGTGATCGGGGTCACCGACGCCGCCAATTTCGTAGCACTCGGTCTGCACGCGCTACAGCACCGTGGGCAAGAGGCCGGCGGGATCGTGACGCATGATCCCGAGACGGGTTTCAACTCCGCCCGGCGCATGGGGCTCGTGCGCGATAATTTCACCTCGCAGGAAGTAATGAAGACGCTGCCCGGCGCGCTTGGCATCGGCCACGTCCGCTATTCGACGGCCGGGACCAAGGGCCAGACCGCGATTCGCGACGTGCAGCCCTTCTTTGGCGAATTCGCCATGGGCGGGGCCGCCATCGCGCATAACGGCAACATCACCAACGCCGTCTCCCTGCGGCGCGAACTGATCGAGCGCGGCTCGATCTTTCAATCCTCCTCCGATACCGAATGCATCATCCACCTGATGGCGCGCTCGATGGGGCGCAAGATTACCGACCGCATGGAAGAGGCGCTGCGCAAGGTGGAAGGCGCGTTTTCCATCGTCGCCATGACCCGCTCCAAACTGATCGGCGTGCGCGACCCGCTCGGCGTGCGGCCGCTCGTGCTGGGCAAGATTGCCGATGGCTGGGCGCTCTCCTCCGAAACCTGCGCGCTCGACATCATCGGGGCAGAGTTTGTCCGCGAAGTGGCCCCCGGCGAAATGGTGGTGATTTCCGACAAGGGCGTCGAAAGCCACTTCCCGTTCCGCCCGCAGAAACCGCGTTTCTGCATCTTCGAACATGTCTATTTCTCGCGCCCCGACAGCATCGTCGGCACCAAATCCATCTACGAAACCCGCGAGGCGATCGGGCGCGAACTATCCAAAGAGGCGCCGGTCGATGCTGATCTGGTCTGCCCGGTCCCCGACTCAGGCACCCCCGCCGCCATCGGCTACTCGCTCGAATCCGGCATCCCCTTTGCGATGGGGATCATCCGCAATCAATACATGGGCCGGACCTTCATCGAACCCTCTGAACAGATCCGCAACATGGGCGTGCGGCTCAAACTGAACGTGAACCGGGCGCTGATTCGCGGCAAACGGGTGATCCTTGTCGACGATTCGGTCGTGCGCGGCACCACCAGCCGCAAGATCAAGGAAATGATATTGGAGGCAGGCGCCGCCGAGGTCCACTTCCGCATCGCCTCACCACCCACCGCATGGCCCTGTTTCTACGGCGTGGACACGCCTCAGCGCGACAAACTCCTCGCTGCGACCATGTCAGAGGATGAAATGCGCGACTACCTCGGGGTCAATTCGATCAAGTTCATCTCGCTCGACGGGCTCTACCGTGCCGTGGGCGAAGCACAGGGGCGCAACGCGAAACAGCCGCAGTATTGCGACGCCTGTTTCTCGGGCGATTACCCGGTCGTGCCCGCCGATATGGTCGATCAGGGCTTTCAGATGAAAACCGCCGCCGAATAATCACACCTTGCGCGCCAACTCCGCACCCAATCGGTCCAGCGCAGCACTCCAGAACGGGCGAAACTGCTCAAGCCATTCCGCTGCCGCCATCAACCCCTGCGGCGCGATAGAGTGCAACCGCTGCTGCCCCTGCGCGCGGACATGGGTAAAACCCGCCTCGCGCAACACCCTGAGATGTTGAGACACCGCCGGATGGCTGATACCAAACCGCCCCCCCACCACGCCCGCAATCTCACCTGCGGGGGCCTCGCCTGCCGTCAGATGCTCCAGCACGGCCCGGCGCACCGGATCGCCCAGCACATTCAGCGGATGCATCACGCCATCGGTATCCCGGTGTAAAACGCAATCAGATGCGGGACCGTGGCCTGCATCGCCGCCGCATCCTCGCCGCCGGCGATCGCGGCGGCGGCCCAGCCCTCCGCACTGGCGGTGACATAGGCGACACCCTCCGGTGACGGGGCCCAGCGGGCCTCGAACCCGGGATCGCGCAGCCTATCCGGTGTCGCCAGATGCAGGCTCAAACTCATGAACCAGATATCCCAGCCCACCCCCGTCGCGCCCGGACCATATTGATCCCAGAACCCCGGCGGCAGATCCGCGTCACAGGCCGCATGATGCATCTGCACCTGCGTCCGCTCCCCCAACGGAGTAATCATCACCTCCACCCAACTCACCTGCCCGCCAAATTCCCATGTCACCGCAATGCGGCGCTGCGGTTCACATGCCTCGATCAGGCCCCCGGCATTACCCTCGATCTGATACCGCCCGCCCAGCCGCAGATCACCCGAAACCGGCGCAAACCAGCGGCTCAGACGCTCCCGGTCAGTGATCGCATCCCAGACCTCGGACAGCGGGGCCGGATAATCGCGGGTGATGGTGATCCGGTGCGCCGGACGGCCATCCCGGCTCAGGACAGCGACGGCGCGGTCATGCAACTCTGTCATCTCGGTCTCTCCCTTTTGTTGCGGGTCAGACTGCGGCAACTGATATATTTAAGTCAAGACTAAAATAAAGGGCTCCCTTGCCTCCACAACCACATCAGCCTTACGCTTCTCGCATGACACACGCTGCCAGCCATGACTCCTATCTCGCCAGCCGCCCGGCCGAACAGGCGGCGGCACTCGGGGACCTGCGGCTGCGCATCGCGCGGCTGCTCCCCGACGCCGAAGAAGTCATCAGCTACGCCATGCCCGGCTTCCGGCAGCATGGCAAAGTAATCGCGGGCTATGCCGGTTTTGCGCGCAACTGCGGCTACTACCCGCATTCCGGTAACATTCTGCCGCAGTTTCGCGATGAATTGACCGCACTGGGGTTCAAATTCACCCCCGGCGCGTTGCAATTCACTCCCGACCACACGATCCCCGATGACCTGCTGACACGGCTTGTCAGCGCGCGTCTGGCCGATGTCACCAAGGGCTAGCAACCCTTGACCTTGTCCGCCATCCGCCACATGAGCAGGCAGCACAGCGGCCAAAGGATCGCGCAATGACCAAAACTGCCCTCATCACCGGTGCCTCCCGCGGGCTTGGGTCTGCACTGGCATTGGCACTGGCAGCGACGCATCACATCATCGCGGTCGGGCGGACCGTCGGGGCGCTCGAAGAACTCGATGACAGGATCAAAGGCATGGGTGGTCAGGCCACCCTCGTGCCGATGGACATCAGCGTAGCCGAGGCGATGCAGCAACTTTGCCTCGGCATCCACAGCCGCTGGGGGCATCTGGACCTCTGGGTGCATACGGCAATCCACGCCGGGCCGCTCGGTCCCACCTCGCATCTGGGCGACAAGGATATGGACAAATCCATCGCCATCAACCAGCGGGCCACCGCGCGGCTGATCGGCTATGTGGCGCCCTTGCTCGGCAGCGCGGGCACGGCCGTGTTCTTTGACGACCCCCAAGGCGGCGCGCCCTTCTTCGGGCATTACGGCAGCACCAAAGCCGGTCAGATCGCACTCGCGCGGTCATGGCAGGCCGAAACTATCCGCACCGGGCCACAAGTCCGGATTCTCGCGCCGCAGCCCATGCCCACGGCCACGCGGGCGCGGTTCCATCCGGGCGAGGATCGCAACAAACTGCATGACATCCATGACGAGGCCGCGCGGCTCCTGCCTGCCATCCTCGACTAGCTGGGCGGTGCCAAAAGCGCCGCACTCGCCAATGGGTTGACAGGTCCAACCGGCGGCGCGCTTGCCGCCCCCGTCCCGCTCGCATAGTAACGGGCAAAGGGCATGACCGGGGGCCAAATGCGCATTCTCATCACCAATGACGACGGGATCAACGCACCGGGCCTCGCCGTCCTGCAGGCCATCGCGACCCGGATAGCAGGGCCAAGCGGTGAAGTCTGGACCGTGGCCCCGGCCTTCGAACAATCGGGTGTCGGGCATTGCATCAGCTACACCCATCCCACGATGATCGCAGAACTGGGGCCGCGCCGCTTTGCCGCCGAAGGCAGCCCCGCCGATTGCGTGCTGGCAGGGATCTATGACGTGATGGGGGCCGGAGCCCCCGATCTGGTGCTCTCCGGGGTCAACCGGGGCAACAATGCCGCCGAAAACGTGCTTTATTCCGGCACCATCGGCGGCGCGATGGAGGCGGCCTTGCAGGGGCTGCCCGCCATTGCACTCTCGCAATTCTTCGGGCCCGGCAACGCGCTGCTCCCCGATCCGTTCGAGGCAGCGGTGGCCCACGGCGCCGCGACGGTGCAGCGGTTGCTCGATCACGCCGACTGGGACCAGCAAAGTTACCGGCTCTTTTACAACATCAACTTCCCGCCGGTCAGTGCCGCCAATGTGCGCGGGCTCGCCGTGACGACGCAAGGGTTCCGGCGCAACACCAAATTCGGGGTCGAAGCGCAGATATCCCCCTCAGGGCGGCGGTTTCTCTGGATCACCGGCGGTCCGCAGGACGAGCGGACCGGCGAGGGCACCGACGCGCAGGCCAATCTCGACGGGTTCATCTCAATCACGCCGATGCGGGCCGATCTGACTGCACATGACGCCATCGACACTTTGCGGCGCAAGATCGGAGAGGCCACCGCGTGAGCACCGACGCAGAGCGCAAGATGCAGTTCCTCTTCGCCCTGCGCTCGCGCGGGGTGATTGACGGACCGGTCCTGCAGGCGATGGAACGGATCGACCGGGCGCTTTTCGTGCGCGGGCTCTTTGCGGAACGGGCCTACGAAGACATGCCTCTGCCCATCGCCTGCGGGCAGACGATCAGCCAGCCCTCGATCGTCGGTCTGATGACCCAAGCACTCAATGTGACCGCGCGGGACAAGGTGCTCGAAATAGGCACCGGCTCCGGCTATCAGGCGGCCATCCTCAGCCAACTCGCGCGGCGCGTCTATACCGTGGACCGATACCGCAGGCTGGTCGCTCAGGCGCGGGCAATATTCGACTCTCTGGACATAACCAACATCACAGCCTTTACCGCCGACGGCTCGTTCGGACTGCCGGATCAGGCGCCTTTCGACCGGATTCTGGTCACCGCCGCCGCCGAAGACCCGCCCGGCCCCCTCTTGGCCCAGCTGCGAATTGGCGGTATCATGGTATTGCCGGTTGGGCAGTCCGACACCGTGCAAAGCCTGATCCGGGTCACCAGAACCGGGCAGGGCTTTGACTACGAAGAACTGCGCCCGGTGCGCTTTGTGCCCTT
>Ga0105050_10008250_pt1 | contig 12093 bp, 9 predicted proteins | sample FRY01_FD_78088 | JGI IMG/M metagenome (GOLD analysis project Ga0105050, IMG submission 78088) | Freshwater microbial communities from Lake Fryxell liftoff mats and glacier meltwater in Antarctica - FRY-01 | ecosystem: Environmental > Aquatic > Freshwater > Ice > Glacier meltwater ... | reverse complement strand
GGAGACGAGGCCGGCGGCGGCGGCCATTTCGCCGTAGGTTCCGACGCGGCCGATGTGGTGGACGTTGCGCAGGCCGTGGATGGCGATGCCTTGGGTTTTGGCGGTGTCGATGCACCATTGCATGGCCTGGCGGGCGACGACCTGGCCGTAGCAGTGCTTGCCGTCCCACACGGCGAAGGGGCCGTTTTCGCTGACGACCGTGGGGGTGTGGTCGGGCTTGAGGTTGCCTGATTTCAGCGAGTTCACGTAGGGCGAGAGCATCACCACGCCGTGGCTGTCGTGGCCGGAGAGGTTGGCGCCGATCAGGTGGTCGGCCACCATGGCGGCCTCGGCCTCGCTGCTGCCGCCGGCGCGGAGGAGGGTGAGCGCGATGTCGCGGAGCTTTTCGTGCGGGATCATCATGAACGTGTTCTTCCCCTGGGGCACGCGAAGTAGCGAAGCGTCCTGGTCGTTGAGTCAAGTAGCGGGGCTCTGCCCCACGCCCCGCCAAGGGCGTCGCCCTTGGATCCCCTGACTTGAGTGATGGGGTCCAGGGGCGATGCCCTGGCCTTGCTTCAGGTGCTGGAGAACTTTCGCACGACGTTTTCGAGGAGTCTGGAGATGGGGCCGTCGAATTTTCCGTCGCGCCAGAGGGAGCCGCAGAAGGTGATGGAGCCGACGGAGAAGACGGCGCCACCCGAGGGCGTATCGAAATAGACGATTTCGCCGCGCATCAGGTCGGGTGCGCTCTCGCCGCTGATGGTGTTGGTGGCGCCGAGCAGCTCCTCGTGGACGGCAACGAAGGATTTGGGCGGGTCTTCGGAGCGGGCGAGGATGACGGTGTTCTCGGGGGTGCCGAGCATGGGGTCGGCGCGGTCGAGTTCGAAGCCCGCCGCACCGCCGCCCGAGAGGCCGTAGTCGCCGACGATCTCCTCGTTGATGCCGGCGAAGACCCAGGCCAGTTCGCCTTCGTAGGAGGCGGGGAGGCGGCTGTAGTGGGTGCCTTCGAACTTGCCCTGTCCTGAGAAGCCGACGCCGGCCAGTTGCTGGGGTGGGCGGCGGTTGCGGCGCCAGAGGCCGCCCATCTGGCCGTCGATGGCGTGGTAGTATTCGCCGGGCTCGGCCGCCCAGGCGCGGATGCCGCCCTCGGCGCGGCGGATTTCGATCATGTGCGGGCGGGATTTGTCGCGGGCGATGCGCCAGTAGAAGCCGTTGCCGCCGAGATAGGCGAGTTTCCCGCCGGTGTTGGTGTAGGCGGCCAGCGCGTCGAGCGTGCCGGGGGTGTGGTATTCGGGGTGGGAGCCGGTGAGGACCGTTTTGTAGGGGGCGATCAGGTCGAGGCCTTCGTCATCGAGGTCTTCGTCGGTGACCACGTCGAAATCCAGGCCCTTGGCGGTGAGCCAGGCGAGCAGGTGGCTGTCGGCGGGGTAGTGGCGCAGGCCGGAGCCCATCGGGTCGTGGAAGGTGAGGTAGCCGGGCCGCATGGTCAGGATCGGGCGGCGGCGGGAGGACAGGGAGATGCCGCTGCCGTCGGCGTGCTTGTTGTAGGTGGAGCGGCCGTAGAGCGGCCAGTCGTCGGCGTTGTGGGGGTAGGCGCCCCATTCCTTCACGCGGGCCGTGTAGTCGGCATCGGCGGTGCCGCGGGCGTGGTTGGCGTAGGCCTGGTAGGTGAAGGTGGAGGCGAGGAAGGCGATCGGGGCGTGGGGGCCTTGGCGTTTCGTCAGGATGTAGAGGGGGAGCCAGTCTTCGCCTTCGGCGCAGGTGAGGTGCAGCGCGTAGGCGCCGGATTTGAGGGTTTCGGGGACAGTGAAGGTGAAGCTGGGCTGCCAGTGGCAGTCGTCGAGGTCGCCGTCGTGGAAGTGGATCGCGGCGTAGTCGGCCGGTGCGTGGCGCCAGCAGTGTTCGGTGCCGGACCAGCGCGCGCCGACGATGGCGCGGGTGGGGGTGTTGACCAGGGTGCCGTGGCAGTTCTGGCGGCCGGTGTCGACGATGGTCTGGCTGTCGATGGCGAGGGCGAAGTCCCACAGCGCGATGGCGGGAAGGTCGGCGCGGACGAGGGCTTTCGGCCAAGCGCGCAGGGCGCCGGCGAGGAGGGCGGGTTCCTCGATCTTGCCGGTGAAGTGGCCGCTGGGAGAGCGGGGATTCTCCGCGGCGATCAGCAGGCTGCCGCCGGTGGGAAGGCACAGGCCGGGAGCCTGGCCGGTGGCCGCGGCGGTGCTGTTGTCAGCGGCGTCGGTTTGCCCGATGGTGACCTCGCCGGTGGAGGGGTCGGCGGACAACCAGACGCGGTACCAGCGGCGGGCGCGCAGGACGGCATCGGTCTGCAGGACGAGGCTGCCGCCGGGCCAGGCGAGTTCGGCCTGTGTGCCGACGGCACCGGCGCGCAGGGTCACACGGAGGTCGCCCGCAGTTTCGGACAGCACAATGCGGGTTTCGCCGGGCAGGCCGGTCTGGACGAGGGCGGTCCAGGTGCAGGCGGCGGTGGCGTCGCGGGAGGGCGCGGGGGAAATTTTTCCGTAGGAGCCGAGGGTGACGGGCTGGTTTTGGCCGGCGAAGTCGGTGGCGAAGACGGTGGCGAGGTCTTCGCATCGGAGGCCGGGTCCGGCGGGATTGGGGTCGCCGCTCATCACGCGGACGAGTCGGGCCCTGGCCGGGCCGGGGGTGCGCAGGGCGACATGGGCGGTGAAGGTTTCGCCGGGGCGATGGGAGAAGCGGTCGAGATAGCCGGTGATCGGCAGGGGGTCGAACATTCTTGGCTGCTCCACGCAGGAAATATGGCCTGATTATCTTGACGAGTTGGGCATACGTCCACGAAGATTTGGCAACCGGCGCTCGCTGCGCCGCAACATGTTAGGGAGAGTTTCCGATGGTACGGACCGGATGGGCGCCGCTAGGCTTCGCGGCTGCTATGGCGTTTGTTGGCACGCTGGGGGCTGGCGCGCTGGCGAGCACCTCGGCGATGGCGCAGGCGTACAAGTGCCCGAAAGTCGGGGGCGATTTCGTCTTTGGCCAGGAGGCAAACGTCAACTCGCTTGACCAGATGACGTCGACGACGATCTCGACGCGCAACGTTGCGATGAACATCTTCGAGTCGCTGATGGCGCGCGACGAAGGCAACAATCCGATTACCGATCTGGCCGAGAGTTTCACCGAGTCGGCGGACGGGCTGGTCTACAGCTTCAAGATCCGCCAAGGGGTGAAGTTCCACAACGGCAAGGCCATGACCTCGGCCGACGTTTCCGCCTCGTGGGACCGCTACAAGCGCGTGGCGGTGGAGCGGAACATCCTGGACAACGTCGAGAAATGGGAGACGCCGGACGCCAACACCTTCGTGGTGACGATGAAGCGCCCGCAGCCCACCTTCATCGAGTTCATCAGCTCCTTCTCGCAGCCGATCGTGATCATCCCGGCCGAGCACAAGGACGACGCGCCGCAGCAGCTGCGCACTGTCGGCACCGGTCCGTGGCAGCTGGTGGAGTTCCTGCCGGGCAGCCATGTGCGGTTGAAGCGCAATGACGCCTATACGCCGAACACCAAGTACACCGAGCGTACCGGCTTCGGCGGCTACAAGCAGGCCTGCTTCAACACGGTGACCTTTCGCATCGTGACCGAGGCTGGGGCGCGCGTGGCCGGGCTGCGGACGGGCGAGTTGCATGGGGTTGAGGACATCCCCTTCATTTCGGTAGCCGACCTGAAGAAGGACAACCGCATCACCATCCTGCCGCTGGAGAACTGGTGGGTGCATGTGTCCTCGGCCAACACCTCGCAGCCGCCGACCGACAATCCGAAGTTCCGCCAGGCGGTGATGGCTTTGCTGGACATGGAAGAGATCATGGAGGCGGCGACAGACGGCAACTTCAAGCTCAATGTCGGCTTCCAGTATCCGCACCAGGCCAGCTACACCGATGCCGGCAAGGAGTTCTACAACCAGAAGAACGCGACCAAGGCCAAGGCGTTGCTGGCGGAAGCGGGGTACAAGAACGAGCCGGTGTTCCTGCTGACCAACAAAGACTACCCGTCGATGTACAACGCTGCCCTGGTGATGAGCCAGCAGATGCAGTCGATCGGCATCAAGGCGGAGCTGAAGGTGGTGGACTGGCCGACCTCGGTGCAGATGCAGGGGCAGGCCTCGCCGTCGCCGGGTTGGAACTTCTTCTTCACCGGCTACGGCACGCAGCCGGCGCTGGGCGCGCTGGCGACGATGAACTTCTTCATGGGCACGAACCCGAACTACAAGCCGAAACCCGGCCAGGAAGACCCGGTGCTGAAGGCCGAGTGGGAGAACATGAACCAGAAGACCGACCCGAAGGAGCGCCAGGCCGCCTTCGTCAAGATGCAGCACCGCATCCTGGAGCAGGCGCTGGTGTTCCCCTTCGGCTCCCTGACCAAGGTGCAGGGCGTGCGATCGAACGTGGTGGGCTACAAGCCGTTCCGCATCCCGCGCTTCTCGAACGTGTCGTTCCAGTGACCCGGCGCGCAGTGTTGCGGGCCTGATCGCATGTGGGGGGTTGTCCTGCGCAGCATCATGGGAGCGATCCCGGTGCTGCTGATCGTGAGCCTCATCACCTTCGGGCTGATGCGGCTCATCCCGGGCGATCCCGCCGCGGCGATCGCGGGGCTGACCGCGACGGCGGAGCAGCTGGAGCAGCTCCGCCAGGACCTTGGGCTGAATGAGCCTTTCGTGGTTCAGCTCGCCAAATGGTATGGCGGGCTAATCCAGGGCGATCTCGGCCGTTCGATCCTGATGGGGCAGGATGTGCTGGAGGTGACGCTCATTCGTCTGCCGGTGACGATCGCGCTGTCGCTGTATGCCCTGGTGCTGACGCTGGTGCTGGGGCTGACGAGCGGCATCATCGCGGCGCTGCGGCAGAACACGGTGGTCGACCAACTGACCATGGTGATGGCGATGATCGGCATCTCGGTGCCGAACTTCTTTCTCGGGCTGCTGATGATCCTGCTGTTCGCGGTTTACCTCGGCTGGCTGCCGACGGGGGGCTACATCCCGTTGTGGGACGACCCGATCGGCTGGCTGCGCACCTCGACCATGCCGGCGCTGTCGCTGGCGTTGCTGCAGATGGGGCTGCTGGCGCGCATTACCCGCTCCACCATGCTCGAGGTGCTGCGGCAGGACTATATCCGCACCGCGCGGGCCAAGGGGCTGCCGCGGCGGCTGGTAGTGGTGAAGCACGCGCTGACCAATGCGTTGATTCCGATAACCACGGTGGTGGGCATCATCATCAGCTTGTCGATTTCCGGCGCGGTGGTGACCGAGAGCCTGTTCTCCATCCCGGGCATGGGCCAGCTGCTGACGCAGGCGGTGCTGAACCGCGACTATCCGATGGTGCAGGGAGGGCTGTTGCTGACCACGGCCTTCCTGGTGATGGTCAACATCCTGGTCGACATCGCCTACGCCATTCTCGATCCGCGGGTGCGCTATGAACGGTCCTGATGCAGTGGTGGCGGTGCGCGCGCCCGACGATGCGCCGCTGGAAGAGGATTTCGAGGTCGCGCTTCAGCGCCAATCGCCCTGGCGGATGACGCTGAAGCGCCTGCTGCGCCACCGGCTGTTCCTGATGGGGCTGGGGCTGTGCTCGATCATCCTGGTGGCCGGGGTGCTGGCGCAGGTGATCGCCCAGACCGACCCGACGCGGCTGGCGATGCGCTGGCGCTTCCGTGCCCCGGGGCAGGACGGGTTCATCTTCGGCACCGACAATTTCGGCCGCTCGCTTTGGTCGCGCGTGGTGTGGGGCGCGCAGCTTTCGCTTTATATCGGGTTCTCGGTGGTGGCGCTGAATGCGGTGTTCGGGACGCTGATCGGTGCTACGGCCGGCTACTTCCGCCGGTTCGACAACGCGCTGATGCGGGTGAACGACGCGATGATGGCCTTCCCGGCCATTCTCCTGGCGATCGCCATCACCGCTGTGCTCGGGGCTTCCACGTTTAACGCCATCCTGGCGCTGTCGATCGTGTACATCCCGCGCACCGCGCGCATCGTGCGTGCCAGCGTGATCGTGCTGCGCGAGATGGAATATGTTCAGGCGGCGGTGGCCGCCGGCGCGGGGCATTGGCGCATCCTGCGCCACCACATCCTGCCGAACGCCATGGCGCCGCTGATCGTGCAGCTGTCGTTCCTGTTCGCCTATGCGGTGCTGTCCGAGGCGACGCTGTCGTTCCTGGGCCTCGGCGCCGTGCCGCCAACCCCCACCTGGGGCAACATCATGGCCGAAGGCCGGCAGTACCTGGTGGAAGCGCCCTGGATCATCACCATTCCCGGCATCGCGCTGATGATTACCGTCATGGGCCTCAACCTGCTTGGCGACGGCCTGCGCGATGTGCTCGACCCGAGGTTGCGGATACAACAATGAGCCTGCTGGAAGTTCGAAACCTCACCACGGCGTTCAAGACCGAACGCGGGGAGGTTACCGCCGTCGAGGATGTCAGCTTCGACCTCGACGAGGGCGAGATTCTCGGAATTGTCGGCGAATCCGGCAGCGGCAAGAGCGTCACCGCGCTGACGATCATGGGGTTGCTGCCGCAACCGCCGGCGCGCATCGCCGGCGGCTCCATCCGCTTCCGCGGTGAGGAACTGACCACGATGCCCGAGCGGAAGATGGAGGGAATTCGCGGCTCCGGCATCTCGATGGTGTTCCAGGAGCCGATGACCTCCTTGAACCCGGTGTTCACCATCGGCGAGCAGATGATGGAGACGCTGCGCGCCCATGAGCGGCTGTCGTCGCGCGAGCAGTATGCCCGCGCCGTCGCCATGCTCGACAAGGTGGGCATTCCGTCGGCCGCGCGGCGGATGACCGACTATCCGCACCAGCTTTCGGGCGGGCAGCGGCAGCGCGTGATGATCGCCATCGCGCTGGCGTGCAACCCGAAATTGCTGATCGCCGACGAGCCGACCACGGCGCTGGATGTGACCATCCAGGCGCAGGTGCTCGACCTGCTGATGGATTTGCGCGACGAACTGGGCATGGCGATCATCGTCATCACCCACAACATGGGCGTAATCGCCGAGACCGCCGACCGGGTGATGGTGATGTATGCCGGGCGGATCGTGGAGCAGGCGGCGGTCGCGGAGATGTTCGAGCGGCCGCGCCACCCCTATACTCGCGGCCTGCTGTCCTGCGTGCCGACGCTGGAGCAGGACACCGACCGGCTGGTGGCGATCCCGGGCTCATTGCCCGAACCGGCCCGCCGGCCGCCAGGCTGCCGGTTCGCGCCACGGTGCCGGCACCGCATCGAGGCGTGCCGCGAGGCGCTGCCGCCATTACTGGAATATGAGGGTGGGCACCTAGCCGCCTGCATCCGCAGCGGCGAGTTGACGCCCGTCGAACCGGTGCAGGCATGAGCGGCGCCGTGGGCAACCTGGTCGAGATCTCCGGGCTTTCCAAGCACTTCCCGGTGCGCACCGGCGGCATCCTGCGCCGTGTGACGACGCCGCTGCGGGCGGTGGACGACGTGTCGTTGAACATCGCCAATGGCGAGACGCTCGGCCTGGTGGGTGAATCCGGATGCGGCAAGTCCACCCTCGGCCGCCTGCTGATCCGCCTCATCGAGCCGACCGCGGGCGCCATCCGCTTCGACGGCATCGAAATCACTGGTCTGGGCCGCGCGGAGATGCGCACGCACCGCCGCGCCATGCAGATCGTCTTCCAGGATCCCTACGGCGCGCTCAACCCGCGCATGATGGTGGAGGACATCATCATGGAGCCGCTGCTGATCCATGGCGCCAAACCGGATGCCGAAAGCCGGCGCCTCGTGGGCGAAATGTTGAAACTGGTCGGCCTGCCGGCCCGCGCACGCGACCGGTTTCCGCACGAGTTCTCGGGTGGCCAGCGGCAGCGCGTGGGCATTGCGCGCGCGCTGGTACTGCGGCCGCGATTCCTGGTGTGTGACGAGCCGGTGTCGGCGCTGGATGTGTCGGTGCAGGCGCAGATTGTGAACCTGTTGCAGGACCTGCAGAAGGAAATGGGGCTGACCTATCTGTTCATCGCGCATGACCTGAGCGTGGTGAAGCACATCTCCGACCGGGTGGCGGTGATGTATCTCGGCAAGGTCGTGGAGGTTGCCGACAAGCGGACCATCTACAGCAACCCGCAGCACCCCTATACCCAGGCGCTGATCGGCGCGGTGCCGGTGCTTAATCCGCGCGAGCGCGGTCGTGGCCGGCGCCAGCGCATCACCGGCGACATCCCCAGCGCGCTCAACCCGCCGAGTGGGTGCCGCTTCCACACCCGCTGCCCCTACGTGATGCCGATCTGCAAGGAACAGCTGCCGCTGCTGCTGGATACCACGCCCGGCCATGGCGTCGCGTGCCATCTCATGACCCAGCCGAAACCCTGAGGACACCAAGATGTCGGAAGCCGCCCGTTCGCGCCTGATCCCCGAGGTGGATTTCAACGCGGAGGGCAGGCAGAACGGCTTCATCCGCCTGTTCCATTCGGTCCACAGCTCCGCCTATGGGTTCATCCCGATCCCCATCGTGGTGATCCGCAACGGTGAGGGACCGACGGCGCTGTTCGTCTCGGGCAACCACGGCGACGAGTACGAAGGGCAGGTGGCGCTGTGCAACCTGGCCAAGTCGCTCGACCCGGCGCAGATCAAGGGCCGGGTGATCATTCTGCCGATGGCGAATTATCCCGCCGCGATGGCCGGCTGCCGCACCTCGCCGATCGACGAGGGCAACCTGAACCGCAGCTTCCCCGGCAACCCCGACGGGACGGTGACGCAGCAGATCGCTTTTTTCATTGAGCACGTGCTGATCCCGATGGCCGATGTGGTCTGCGACCTGCATTCAGGCGGGTCGTCGCTGATGTATGTGCCCTGCGCCCTGATCAAGCGGAACCCGGATGCCAAGCGCCACGCCCAGCAGCTCGCGCTGTTGACGGCGTTCGGCTCACCGCTCGCCTACCTGTCCGGCGGCGGCAACGGCACGGGCGCGGACACTACGCTGATGGGCGGGGTGGAGCGCGCCGGCAAGCTCGCCGTAGGCACCGAACTCGGCGGATCGGGCCAGGTAACGCCGGCGGCGCTGCGGATCGTGGAGCGTGGGTTGCGCAACGTGTTGGTGCACATGGGAATCTTGCCCAGGAAAATGCGGATCAAGGGCGAGGAGACCCGGTTTCTCGACGTGGGTGGCCCGGACTACTTCGTCTACGCGCCGGACAGTGGCGTGTTCGAGCCGGCGGTCGAGCTGGGCGGCGAAGTGAAGAAGGGCCAGCTGGCCGGGCGTATCCACTTTCCGGAAACCCCCTGGGCCCCGGCGGTGGAGTTCCGCTTCGCGCGGGAGGGATTCGTGCTGTGCAAGCGGGTTCCAGGGCGGACGAGCCGCGGTGACTGCCTGTTCCATCTTGGGTCGGATGCGCCGACGCCATAGGCGGCTTGCGCCACATCCGATGGGCAACGGCGCGATGATGTAAAGTTGATGGTCTGCGCGCGCCCGTAATGGCCGTGGCATGCTGTCATTGCAGACGTGCGTGTGGTAAGAGTTTTTCCCGAAATAACGGAGGAGTGGTTCCATGCGTCGCCTGCTTCTCGCTACGATCTTGATCGTGCCGGCCATGCTGGTCGGGGCCCACGATGTTGTCGCCCAAGGAACGCCGTCGGCGGACCAGATCATCCGCGCGCTGCGTCCGGTTGGCCCGGTGCAGAGTGGGACGCGCGGCATCCGTCCCGCCGCTACCCCACCGGCCGCGCTGGCCAGCACCCCACCGGCCACCACCCCACTGGCCGGGGCCGCCGCCGCGCCGCCGGTGGCCGCCCCGGCCGATCCGCGCACGACGGCCGCACCAGCCCAGGCTCAGCCCCCGGCAGCAGCGCAGAGTGCGGTGGTGACCCCGCCCGCGCCGCCGGCCGCTGCCCCATCGATTGACCTGACGGTCCAATTCCAGACCGGGTCGGCGGAACTGACGCCCGACGCAATGCGGACGCTGGATCAGCTTGGCCGGGCGTTGAGCAGCGATGCCCTTGCCGCCTATCGCTTCCGGATCGAGGGCCATACCGACACCACGGGGTCGCGCGACGTCAACATGACGCTGTCGCAGGCCCGCGCGGCACGGGTGGCGGATTACCTCCAGGCCAAATTCGGCGTGGCGCCCAGCCGGCTGGAGCCGATCGGTCGCGGACAGCAGGCGCTGAAGGTGGCGACGCCGGACCAGACGCCCGAGCCGCGCAACCGGCGGGTGCAGGTGATCAATATCGGTGCCTGACGCTTGCTGAGCAGCGATGCGCTTGGCAAGCGACGGATAGCTCCAGCGATGAGCGACAAATCGCAGGGTGGCACCCCACCCGAGGACGATGCGACCGTGCGTATGCCGCGCAAGCGCACGTACGGACGCCCGACTGACCGGTCGTTGCTTCCGGCCGGCGGTGGCATGCCACCAGTGCTCCGGCTGATCGCCCTGGTCTTCATGATTTTCGTGGGTGTGTCTGGCTGGTTCGCCATGCGCGAAACGGCGCCGCCGCCCGAGGTGTATACCGGGCCGGAAAGCGATGCGCCGGGGATAGCGTTGCGTTTGGCTGATGAGGCCGAGATCCTGGCGCACCATCCTGCCGCGACAACTGTGTTTCGCTTCGCCTTGAACCGCCGCGTGATCGTGCTCGACTTCGCCTCGATGGAGGAGCAGGGGCTGATGCTCAACCGGGCGGCGGCGCTGGTGGAGAAGGCGGGGTTGCCGCGGGATCGCGTGTTGCGCGATGACGAGCTTGATGCGGCCGTCGCCGCGGCCGGCGATACGATGGCGACCTTCTACTACGGCCATGACTATGCCGCCGGGGACCTGGCGCGCTTCTTCGCGCTGGTCGATCGTGATGGCGTGCGGCTGCGCGAGCAGGAGGAGTGGCTTCGCCGGTTGTTGCTGCAGGAAGGCATGCTGGCGCCGGCCGCCCGCGGGGCGCTGATCTCCATTCCGGCGGTTGGTGCGGCGCCCGACGTGGATGCGGGGCTGCGGGCGGCGATCCTGCGGCACGAGTTGGCGCACGCGGAGTTCTTCACCAACCGGCCCTATGCCGACTATGTGCGGCAATTCTGGCGCGACGGGCTGGGCGAGGATGGCCGCGCCGTGTTCCGCCGCTACCTCGCGGCACAGAACTATGATCCGACGCATGAGGACCTGATGGCCAACGAGATGCAGGCCTACCTGATGCACACGCCCGACCCGCGCCTGTTCAACGCGGCGGCGCTGGGGGTGGCGCCGGAGCTGGTCGATCGCTGGCAGGCCGAGTTCCTGCTGGGCATGCCCAATGGCTGGCTGCGCGATGCCTGCGTGGCATCCTTGCCGTCGGCCGGCTCGATCCTGCGCCGTCCGCGCCGATGCGCCGCTTTGCGGCCTCAGCGTGCTTCGGTTTCGACCAGGACGGCGCGGGTATTGACCCGCAGGCCGCGGCGCATCGCCCTCTCCAGGGCCGCCTGAAGGTCGCGCAGATATGTGTCGGCCGTGTCGTCGGCTGGCCGCCCCTGGGGGAACAGCGGTTGCGACGAAACCGCGATCACCATCATGTCCACGCCATAGGGCGGTGCAACCTGCCAGCCGAGCGCCTCCGGCTTGCAGCCGCAGGCGACGGGGTCGGCGATGTACACGGTGGCTCCGGCGGGGAACTGGCGGAAATCCATGCCGGCAACAGGAAGTCCCTGGCGCTTGCCGGCCGGCGTTGTGATGTCCAGGTGCAGCGCCTGGTCGCTCGGGTAGAGATGAACGAGGGTGCCGTCGCCGGCGATGTAGGAGACCTGGGCATACCCGGCGTAATCCGGCATCACGAAGCGCGGCACGATGTTGTCGTTCTCGTGCAGCTTGAACGGACCCGATTTGAGGCCGAACTGGACATCGGGCGCGGTGCCTGCGAACTGGCGGGCGGCCGGGCGGATCACGTCCAGGGTCTGGCAGAAGGGTCCGTCGAAGGCGGCGAGGCGCCAAGCGATGGGGGCGTTCCCCGAAGCCTCGCCGATCAGGCGGCGCACCGCCGGCTCGCTCTCGCGCCTGGCGATGCCTGCCAGGGTGACGCTGCCGTTCTGGGCCACGTCGCCCTCGATGATCGCGCAGGGAATGCCGCCGGCGGCGGCCTGGAGCGCGGCGCGCAGGCGGGCGGGCGACGGCAGCTGGGGGGGGGGAG
>Ga0105050_10008247_pt1 | contig 12096 bp, 11 predicted proteins | sample FRY01_FD_78088 | JGI IMG/M metagenome (GOLD analysis project Ga0105050, IMG submission 78088) | Freshwater microbial communities from Lake Fryxell liftoff mats and glacier meltwater in Antarctica - FRY-01 | ecosystem: Environmental > Aquatic > Freshwater > Ice > Glacier meltwater ... | reverse complement strand
TATTATTTCATTTATGGTATTATCTTTATCGCTTACTCTTTTTTACTATGAAGAATTAAAAGAGGGGTTAATAAAAAATAATTGAAGTTACTTTACATTATTGAATAAGGATCTTTAGGCATGTTATCTATAATTGCTTTATACGCTCTTTTTGGAAGTACTTTTACTATTGGAAAAGTGGGAATTTCTTTCGTCCCCCCCATTTTCTTTACGGGAATAAGAATGATACTTGCTGGCTTTTTATTGCTCGCATTTGTTAAGTTTTATCAGAAGAAATCTATAAAAATCGCAACAAAATATCTCTGGCTTGTAGCGCTTGTTGCCATTTTTCAATTTTATGCATCATTTGTTTTTGAATTTGTTGCGCTTGATTATTTACCTACGGCAAAAGCGTCGCTTTTGTATAACACTTCCCCATTTATTACCGCGTTCTTTTCATACCTTTGTTTTAGTGAGGTAATGACATTCAGAAAGTGGATCGGCCTTATTGCAAGCTTTCTTGCGTTCATACCACTTTTGTTGGCAGGTAGCGATGGTAGGGAGTTGGTTTTAGGATCAGTTGGGTTTATCTCAATTCCTGAAATTCTTTTACTTCTTGCAGTTGTCTCATCTTGCGTAGGATGGATAGCAATGAGACCACTCACTCGAGAATACAATCAGTGTTATATTTTGGTGAATGGAATTTCTATGTTGGCAGGCGGAATTCTTGCTCTTATAACAGCATTCTTTATTGAACCAATCCCCACAGTAGTTAATCTTACTGCAGCTCCTTTTATAGGGTCACTACTGTCTCTTATTTTGATTGGAAACGTTATCTGCTTTAATTTATACAGCGAACTCTTAAAAACTTATTCGCCAACCTTACTTTCATTTTTCGGTTTTTTCTGTCCACTTTTTACAGCACTTTTTAGTTGGTATTTCCTTGGAGAACAAGTCACAGCAGCATTTTTTCAAACAAGCATACTTGTCATTATTAGCTCATATTTCTTTTACCAAGAAGAGCTTAAACAAGGATATATCCTTTAAATATCTTTTTTCGAATTATAAAAATATACCGAGTGAAATAATTACTTATACTCGGTATATTTTTCGGTTTTACCTTTGCAAATTTTTTTCTTACTACCTTTGCTAGGTCAATACCAGTGGCATTCACAAAACAAAGTGCTAAAATAACAATATCAGCAATTCCATCTTGTACTTCTTGATATTTTTCTTGAGCAAACTGAGAACTTTTAAAAGACTCTACCCACAGAAATATCTCCATAAGCTCAGCTGCTTCTGTTGCTATAGCCATGCTTAAGTTTTTTGGAGAATGAAATTGCGATCATGATTAAATTTCTTAATCTCTCCCTTAAGATTTTGCAAGGTTGTAGTTATATCGTTTATAAAAGTCCTTTGTTTTTACATTTAATAAAGTTATTCGTATACTATTAAAATACTATAATCATGGTTTTTGAGGAATAAAAACGAGATGAGTAAGCTCCCAAATAAAAAAACTCAGTTTTCAGAGTGGTATCTAGAGGTCATTAACCAAGCAGAACTCGTCGATCAGGCACCTGTAAGAGGGTGCATGGTGGTGAGACCTTATGGAAATGATATCTGGGAAATGATTAAAGGTGTACTTGATAAGAAAATCAAAGACACAGGTCACAGGAATGCACTTTTCCCTTTGCTTATACCTGAGTCGTTTTTAAAAAAAGAAGCTGCTCACATTGAAGGATTTGCTCCTGAACTTGCAGTGGTGACACATGCAGGAGGAAAATTATTAGCAGAGCCTTTAGTGGTAAGACCAACCTCAGAAACTATTATTCATTATATGTTTGCACGTTGGATAAAATCATGGAGAGATCTACCTCTCAAAATAAATCAATGGGCAAGCGTAGTTAGATGGGAAATGCGTCCGCGTCCTTTTTTAAGGACTACAGAGTTTTTCTGGCAAGAAGGGCACACTGCGCATGCATCTCGTGAAGAAGCAGAACAAGAAGTATTATTAATGCTCTCGCATTATAAAGATCTTGCTGAAAATTACCTTGCTATACCGGTAATTACTGGACAAAAGTCTGAAGGCGAAAAATTTCCAGGCGCAGAAAAAACCTATACTTTTGAAGCGTTCATGCCGGATGCAAAAGCTTTGCAAATGGGAACCTCTCATTTGTTATCTCAAAGCTTTGCCCATGCATTTGAAATGACTTACCAAGATGTGCAGGGGAAATTACAGTACCCATGGTTAACCAGTTGGGGTTCAACAACCCGTTTGGTCGGCGCAGTAGTTATGGTCCACGGAGACGACAAGGGACTTATCATTCCTCCTCGCATTGCACCTGTACAAGTTGTTATTGTTCCGATTTATAAAACAGATGAAGAAAAGACTGCTGTACTCTTTCAAGCTCAAAGTATTAAAGATCGTCTTGCAAACACTGTTCGTATCACTATCGATACTGATGAGCATAAAACTCCAGGTAATAAATTTTACCATTGGGAATTGCGTGGCATTCCACTTCGCATAGAAATTGGACCTCGTGATCTTAGCAATAAGCAAGCGGTATGCGCAGACAGATTAGGAACAAAAGAAACCGTTCTTCTTTCTGATCTTGAAACAGTAATCCCACAAAAGCTTGATGCGCTTCATCATGCCCTGTACGCTCGAGCAGAAGTTGTTTTAAATACACAGTGGATTCAAAAAGATACACTGCAAGAAATAATTGATGCTACAGAATCTGCCATTATTCAAACAGGATTCTGTGGAAGCAAGGAATGTGAAACAGTGCTAAAAGAATACAAGCTTTCCATTCGTTGTCTTCTTGAGCAAAAGAAACATTCCGTGTGTTTTAAATGCACATTGCCTAATACTTGCGACGCAGTTATAGCTCGCTCATATTAAAGTATAAAAATGAGATTTTATAGTAGGGCAGCTTTAAATTCAATTAGTGTCGTATAACGTTTGTAGGTTTTTTTACATCATCAACACTAATTTCTTTTATTTAATGGGTAGAAAAAATAGATCATCTTTTCTACTATTTTTACTTAAACGTCTTGTAATTGTTTTATACTATTTCTTTACTCTGTTGCGCTCGTTGTTTAGGCTAAGACGCGTACAGAAATAAAAGAGGTGCATTATGACAGACAAAGATTTGGTAACTCGCTTTGAAAGTTACCTACTTACCGAACGCCGTGTTGCAAGTAATACCTTTGAGGCTTATAAAAAAGACGTCGAGCAACTTGTCTCATTTCTAAATATGCATCAAAAACAGGTAGCAACCGCCGCTGCATCTGATTTAAAGGATTTTCTAAAATTCCTCAAATATGAGGGAGTAACCGCACGAACTATGTCACGAAAAATTTCGTGTTTTAAAACTTTTTTTTCTTATTTATATGATCACCATGAAGTTCCTAATGCGGCTGAACAACTTATATTTCCTAAACTCGAACGAAAACTTCCTCATCATTTAAGTGAAGAGGACATTCAAATACTGTTCAAACAGGCGAGTAAAGAAACATCAGTAACAGGAATTCGTAATAAAGTAATGTTATATCTTCTTTACGTTTCAGGAGCTCGGATTAGTGAAATTGTAAATTTAAAGCTTTCAAATTTAGATTTTTCAAGCCGCTTTATGATTGTTCCTGGAAAAGGAAGCAAAGAGCGTATGGTACCTGTTCATCAAAGAATGCTTGCGGTATTACAAGAATATTTAGAGCATATTTTCCCGCTTTTAACGTTAAAAGCGGGACAAAAAATGCATACTGATTTTCTTTTTCCAACTTACTACAATAAGCAACTACGCCCAATGACCCGGCAACTTTTTTGGATCTATCTCAAAAAAATTACCTTGGAGTCTGGAATCAAAAAAAATCTTTCCCCCCATACATTACGACATTCGCTCGCTACACATCTTCTTAAAAATGGTGCTGACTTACGTTCGTTACAACTTTTATTAGGTCACGAACAATTATCAACGGTACAAATCTACACCCACGTTGATACCAGCCACCTTCGTAAAATTTATGATGATAAACATCCACGGTCTTAACTATGGAAACAAAAATGACACCTTCACGAATCATGATTTTTGGTCGGCCAGGAAGCGGAAAATCAACTTTCTCAGTAAAACTCCACAAAATGTCACAAATTCCTTTATATCATTTAGATAAGTATTTTTACGTGGCAAATTGGCAAGAACGAAATTATGAGGAATTTTTAGAAATCCTCAAGGCACTTGTTGCAAAAGAATCATGGATTATTGACGGAAACTGCCTTAAATCCCTTGAAATGCGTTATGCGCATGCAGACATAGTCCTCTATTTTAATTATCCTCGATGGCTTTGCTTAGCGAGAGTATTTAAAAGATTTTTTAAAAAGAACCGTTCAGATGTCCTTGCCCAAGGGTGTAAGGAAACCGTAAAGTTTCATCTTTTACAGTATATGTGGAATTTTGATAAACGGGTAAAAAATGATCTTTCTGCGCTTAATGCTGCTTATCCTAAAACAATTTTTAGAGAAATAAAATCCGATAAAGAACTTAAAAAAATTGAAAATCTTTTTAATGGTACACCAGATTAAAAAGTACGCTATATTCCTATTACTTGTATTAGGCAGTCACTTTTTTATGCAGGCAACTTCTTATGATGTGGAAGTTCGCATTCCTGCTCTTGATCAACAACAAATACAACTTCTCTGCTCCATGTGGCAACAATGTTCCGGAAATATGAAAATCGAAGTTATTCGTAATGCCTCATTTTGGCAACGCATTAGACAACACACGTCCGATACCACACAAAATTTCTCTGTAAGGACCTTGTCGTGGTCAACTACAAAATTTTTGTTTAACGGATCTGTATTCTCCTACCTTACTGTTTTTTATTTTATATACCGTGTCTACAATCTCGTTAATAAGTTGAATAACTTTATACAATGGTGGAATAGCTCAAGTAGTGAAACGGCTCTTATTCAAGATGTGGAACGAATGTTTTTAAGAACAGTAAAAATAAAAAAAGAACAAAATAATCCTGCCAATATACGCTCTTTATCAGTTCTTTCAAAAAAATTTCAAGCTTCATGTACGGAAAATAAAATGTTACTTTCTACCTATCTTATTATTAATGAATTTTTAGAATCATCACACATTCGTTGGCTATTTCCCTACAACACAGATCTTAAAAGAGAATCCATACAAATCACCATGGCTTTGCTTACCACGCTTGAGGAGAAAAGTTATCAATCCGAGTCAAGATTCATTTTGCCAAATGACGAAGACTCCGGTACACTTTCATATATCAGTAAGCAATAACATTCTATAAAGGTTTACCATGGCAGAGACGTTTGTTGTCGAACAAAAACCACTTCTTGCTATCCTTGCTTCGATGCAACCAATTTGTTCAAAAAGGACTACACTTGATGCCACATCTTCTATCTTGTTTAATGTAGGACCTAAAGAGCTCATTTTAAAAAGCACCGATCTTGAAATTAGTTTGCAATCAAGCTACCCGATTGAAGAAAGTTCATTAAGAGAGACCCAATCGTTTTTGGTAAATGGTAAACGCCTTTTTGATATCGTTAAAGAGCTCGATGGAGGAATTACCTTCACCCTTAAGCAGTCACAGCTTTCTTTAAAAGCTGGTCCTGTAAATCTTTCATTAAATGTAAAAGATGCACAAGAATTTCCTCCGTTTCCTGAACGCATTGAAAACCTTATGCAACTTGGTTCATGCTTCTTGCTTGATTTACTCGATAAAGTTGCATTTCTTATACCACAAAACAATGCAAATCCTGCTCTCAACGGATTATACCTAGAAATTAATAGTGATCACTTTGTTATGACAACAACCGATGGTCACTGTTTAGCACAAATAGAAACTGATCGTTATAAACTCGAAACCGCTCGCAATTGGCTTTTGCCCCGTCGAGCAGTCTTAGAATTGAAAAAGATTCTGGAATCCGCTCCTGATGAATTAGTATTTTTGGGGACATGCGGAAATCAGTTAGTATTTTCTGGCGAAACCTTTAACTTCTTTACAAAATTATTGGTAAATCCTTTTCCCGAGTACAAAGGAATTCTTGATAAAAAAGGTTTTTTGCCTGCAACAATAGATCGAAGTAGTCTTGTCAAGACATTAAGACGTTCATCATGCCTTCTTTCGGGACAATTTATTGCAACGACTTTTGGCTTTAAAGAAAATAACGTCAACGTTACCATTCATAACAAGGAAGTAGGAAAGCTTGAAGAGAACCTTATGCTTGGAGAATTCCAGGGAGAAGGGCTTGATATTAGGTTCTACGCACCTTACCTGCTGAGTGGGCTGAATGTGTTTTCAGAAGATAAGGTTCGATTTTATCTTCAAAGCGCAGCAAAGCCAATTATTTTTGAAACAATCGAGAAAGATAAGTTCAATCTTATTTACCTCGTTATGCCAGTATCGCCAACCGCTACGCAATCGTGATTGAAAAGTGCTTGGAGTCTTTACAACTTAAAAACTTTCGTTGTTTTGAATCTGTTGAATTTCATTTTCAAAAACCGATAATTCTCATTCAGGGAACAAATGGTTCGGGTAAAACTTCGTTGCTCGAGGCACTACATTACTTATGTTACCTACGTTCATTTAGAACTCACGTTCCGCGAGAAATGACTCGATTTGGCGCAGAAGGATTTTTCATTAAAGCAATTTATAATGATCAGGAAATAAAAGTAGGATGCGTCGGTAACAAACGGCATGTAAGGATAGATCAAAAAAATATAGAATCCTACCACGAATTACGAAAAGTCTATCGAATAGTAACTGTTACCGATGATGATCTTGGTCTTATTAAAGAAGGACCAGATAAAAGACGTGCTTTTTTAGATCATGCTCTTTTATTATACAACCCTGAGTTACTTTCTCTCTTTCAAAATTACAAGCATATTCTTGAAAGTAGAAATGCTTTACTCCATAGATTTGAACGAAACAAGGAAGAACTTGAAATATGGACTAAACAATTATGGGAGCTGACCCAAAAAGTTCAACATGAACGTATCCTTTTTCTAGAAGAACTAAGAACTGCGTTAGAAAATCCACTTACCAAACATTGGCAAGATCGTTCTTTAATACTTGAATATAGTACAAAAAAACGATCTTCTGAATCAACATGGCAAGAGTTCTATACTCATTGGACAACTACACTTATTAAAGATGAGTACTTTTACAAGCGATCTTTATTTGGCACTCACCTTGATGATGTAATTATTACTTTTGATGGAAAACCCGCGAAACTTTATTCCTCTCGAGGGCAGCAAAAGCTTATTGTTTTTCTTATTAAAATGGCTCAAATAAGCTTGCTTATTAAAAAACAAGGAAGCGCAATCTTCCTTCTTGATGATTTTATGTCAGATTTTGATGAACAAACTATGCATAAACTTATCAATGCCTGTTCTGAGCTTAAAACGCAACTTATTTTTACTACCCCCACTTCAAATGGAATAGATTCCCAAATTCTTTTAAATCACGATACACAAATAATTAAGCTTGATTTTTAACAAATAAGCTCGACCTAATCAATATTTTGACCATAATCAACATTGACAATCGTTTTAAAATAAATTATCTTTATAGAAACTTAAGTAGGAAAAATGCCTGTTTAATTAAGATATTTCAAAAAATTAAAAATTGACATTTCCCTACATTAAGGCATCCTTGGATGCATAAGTCGCTCTGTAACAGATTCTGTTCCGGGGCGTTTTTTAACCTAGGCTTCATTACTACTCTCCTTTTTTCCATCGCATTGGTTTCGATCAATGCGATGGATTTTTTTTACCCCACTTTTTCTTTTCTCTGATTTTTTACTCAAATCAAAACTCTTGTAGCTTGTTCTTCTGCTAGCTTATCTTACAAAAAGATTCTTTCATAAAAGGATTTTAGTAATGAAAAAGAATTCCTCCATTGTATACCTTTCTCTACTCATGCTTGCGCAAGGGTATTCCTATGCACAAAAAAATACTGTCGCCATTGATAATGATACACAGAACTACTTACTCGAATTTATACAACAGCCACTTACCCAGAACCAACATGCCCAGTGGATTACACTGTTGGAAGGTGCGCTTGTTAGTACACATGACGTGTTAGTTAAGAAAAAATTACTTACCTCACATAGACTTTTCACAACAAAGAACCTTTTTAGCTGGATAAACCAACCGACTGATACAACACCCTATGATATGTTCTTTACTGAAACTGACTTAATCTACCCTCAAAAAATTTCGCCACAAAACCGCAGCTGCTTTGGCTCGATGAGAATCACCTTGCCTGAAGATACCAATCATAAGTCGTTTCTTTCTCTTTTAAATAGCGAGATCAAAAAAAAAGAGTGTAACGTACGAATTATCCCCGATATACGGACTCATTCAAGCACTACATTGCCAGAATCATTTGCGCATATTTCTTTTGATAGAAAAGCATTTAATGCTTTTAAAAATCGCACTTTGCAAGAGAACTATCAATCAGAAATTAGCTCCTTACAATCTGCGGCAATAAAAACTACCAACCAACTTTATAGAATTGCCCAATTATCTGAAACACTTTCTATTCTAAATTCACTCAAACAACAGCTTTTTTGGCATCATACAATTCCCACTACGGGACTTATCCTTAATAAAACATTATGGAATAATAACTATCCTTTTTTACCACATCGATTTCCCTTGTGGCAAATGGCTCAAAAACTAGGAGAGGGGGTTACTATTGGAGTCATAGATAACGTGGGTACTAAACAAGTAGGAAGGCTTGCTTCATCTAAAAAAAATTCATCAGCAAGCAACCACGGTTCTTATGTAGCAGGAATTATAGCGGGACAGCTACAAGAAGCTATTTGCCTATCGTCTAGAAATTTTCAGCCTTCCTTTGAAAACGAAGGAATATGTGGAATTGCTCCACGAGCGCATATTAGTATGATTAGATCACTAAATGACTCGGGAGAGGGGCATTTATCTGAACAAGTTTCAGCATTAATAGAAGCTCTTTCACAAAACATTCACATTATAAACATGAGTTTTAAATCATCAGATTTCTTAAATCTTACCGCGGACTCCTCCATACTTTTTGAAACATTAGTAAATCTTATCCCTTATTGCATTGCTGCTTCAGGTAATAACGGAGACCCTCAGGCATCGGGGTATCCAGGAGTCCAAGTTGAAGGATATCCAGCACGATTTAAAGGAATTGCTTTTGATGTAGGAGCATTTGCCTATGATCATACAGCAAACAAATATCCTATTGCTTCCTTTTCACAGTTTCAGCAAGATGCCCACGATAAGGGGTGTATCGGCCCTAAATTTGTAGCTCCTGGCTACAATATCATAAGTTGTGGTAGTATCGATCGACATTCATTTAATTTTGCCGCAGCTGTTAATCAAGGAACTTCGATGGCCGCTCCCTTAATAACTGGTTTTGTTGCTTTAATGCTTTCTGAATTTCCTGACGATAAGGATTTTACCAGACAGCAGTTACTCAAAGTATGTTATGCTTCAGGAATTAAAATGCATAATAGTTTAGAATGGAACCAGAAATCTATTTTTGGAAGCCTTGATATGCGTACTGCTTTATTTACATTACACGTACTTCGTGATCTTAAAAAACAAAGGCCACAGCTGGTTTCTGAACGTTTCGATGTCTGCGTAAAAGGAATTCACGTACTCCTTTTTGGTATGGCAAACACCTACAGTGAAAAAAAATTAAATAGTATATCTTTTAAAGATGACTTTATAGCATTTTACGCTGCTCATAAAACTTTAGCCGAAGAAAAAAAACCAAATCTTTCATCAGCACACTTTACAGATTTTAAACAAGCAAAAGAATTTTGCGTGAAAAGTATTCTTTATGCTGCTGGGGTCAATAAGGACCTTCCAAAAGAATTAAGCAAAGAGCTCGTTAAAAAAATAAGCGATATTTTTACTATTTCTACAGATCTTTTTAAAAATTTTCCTACATCTTCGCACAATCGCATAAGCGAACTCTTTACTCTTAACCGAACTGCTGACAAACCTGTTATACGGTACCTAGACAATAAAGAAATACTAAAACTAAACGAGAATGTCACTCAGTATTACTCTTACTGGGAAACACAAACGAATAGGTTGAAATCAAGGTAAATTATGAAAAAAATAGTAACTCTTATAATAAAATCTTTTCTCATCTGCCCTTTACTTCTTCTGGGTCCATCATCACTTATGAGTAATGAATTTCTTTATCCTGTAGGCATTATCAACGACAACGATGAAGAAAAAGTGTGTGTTATACACCAAAAAAATAATGCTCTAGAATTATGGTTATGGAACCCTCGATTGCATACAGCACATAAAGCTTTACTGTCCTCATTTACTCCCGCAGCACTTACTGTGCTTCCAGATAAAGAAAGTTTTTCATTTGTCGACCATGATAGAATACGAATAAAAAACATACACAAACGATCCCCACGATCAATTGATTTCTGTGGACCTTACGACTTGACTCAAATCCACTGGATTGATGAAATTACTTTTTATTTTGGAGCAAAAGAAAGACAGCGTTCCAATCTTTTTCATGCAACTATTGAAGGTGATTTATATCGACTTACCGTAAGTGATACACACGACTATCTTTATCCACAAAAAATAAATGACGATTTTTTTTTCATAGAACATAACGAAAAAGAATATTCAATCTTACATACCAAATACCCCTCGGAACAGCTAAAACAAGCATATATTTATGATACTCACCATACGCACAATAACCTTCTTACCCATAAAATCCAAGCCGATAAAAATGAACAAGCTATTACACCTTTTCTTGACGTTACATGCGCAGAAAAAATAGCATCATTTCAAGACAAAACAATTGCCTTTCTTTCTATGGTATCAGAGGATCGCGGCTTTTTTGTAGCACATCCAGAAATTATCGAGCGTTCTCAGCAGACAATTACTTTTACGTATTACATGATTTCTAAAAAAGATACATGGACAGTAACTGCTCTTTTTGATTTTACCATTCCTCTACATTTACTCATCACAAAAAGGGGCCAAGCGAGGCTCTACGAATCGATTTTACCCCTACTGCCTTACTACGACAAGGGCACGCTCTATTTCGTCTCTCTAGAGAAGGATTGCATTGGGATTGATGTTTTTACTTATGACTTAGGCTCACAAACCATAGTGCGAAAGACATATAGTGACTCTCCTGATCAATATTACTTTACGCCTTTGCCATTTGGAGAATCACTATTTTCTGGCGGTTCAATCTTAAACGACTTTAAACCAAGCTCACGGGGACCTTTAATTACCATCGACCAATCAGGAATAGAATACTTCTATTTTAGGGAGATTGAGTAAAAACTACAGATAAAAATTATAAAAGTTAACATAATATCCATTATCAAACATTTAAAAAGCACCTATTCTAAATATGAAACTACGATTATAGGAATCATTTTTTCTATATGAAGTTGAACAAGTTGCTCTTCAAAAAAAGAAATCCAATCTGTTTCTAATAATTCCTGAGTAAGCTCAATCCATAAAAAATCATAATAAAAATCATCTATGAAAAATTGAGTTATCTCTAAATAAGTAACCGGTTTCTTTAAGATATCTATGATCTGAGTTGCTCGAATAGACAAAACTGTCGAGTCGGCAGCAAGGTATGCTACATCTTGATACCATTTTAAAGAATCAAGAACCTGTGTGATTACTTTTCGTCCTATGTTGACCGAACAAACACTAATTGGATGAATTCCTGGTGTCGTAAAAGCATTATGAAGATACAATATATCATTCTCTGAAAATGGTTTCTTGACAACCTTTGAGACATGGACAGAAGATGCTATACACTTAAGAACATTACGTCCTTTGCATTCAAGTGAATTCATTTTGAGACTCCTTTCTCAAAATACAGCCCCACATATATTTCAACTTCTTATACTAGAATGTACAAAAATATATCTTAAAAAGGCAATATATGGACACTTTGAGTTTCCACATAGAACAACATTATTCAAAAAACTCATTAATAGAAGCATTACGGCTGCAACAAAGGATTTTTTTGGTGCCACAAACCACAAAGCGTAACTGCCAAAGCATCGGTTACATCGTCTCGTTC